>Ga0209636_10009202_pt1 | contig 10067 bp, 8 predicted proteins | sample DeeMarSWOR152_54_FD_187464 | JGI IMG/M metagenome (GOLD analysis project Ga0209636, IMG submission 187464) | Marine sediment microbial communities from White Oak River estuary, North Carolina - WOR-1-52-54 (SPAdes) (version 2) | ecosystem: Environmental > Aquatic > Marine > Intertidal zone >... | reverse complement strand
GGACAGGGTGTTCGCGGCACTTGCCGCAAACACCCTGTCCTCCGCATGAAGCGTTGATATGCACGCCAGCCGCAAGGGCCGCCTCCAACAGGTTAGTCCCCTTGTCAACGCGAATTGAAACCTTGTCAGGCTCAAATGTGAGGGTGTATTTCATGGCGAACTTAGGGGCTTCGCCCCAATCGGAGTATTGGAGTGATGGAGTATTGGAGTGATGCGTTTAGAGGAACAGCACTCCGTGAACGATTACCAGAAAACAATAACATAGCTTGGCCTGAAACGCTATGCGCTGTGCGCTATGCATTTTGACACAAAAAAGGCCGCTCGGATCACATTCCCCGGCGGCCTGTCTATTCAGGCAGGGTCGCGCTAAAGTTTGCCCAAAGCCTATTTTTCAGCTTCTTCAGTAGACTCCTCTTCTGCCTCGGTCAATGCCGCCTTTTGAACAAGGGCCTCATATTCCCGGTCCACTCTTTCCTGGATCTCCTGGATGGTTTTCTTGTCCAGATGACGGAAGCGTCCCTGGAGCTTCAAGTATTCCTCCACAGGTTTCGGCTTTTTGATCTTCTTGGTTAAGATATACTGCCCGTCCACGACTTCATACAATGGAAAGATGTTGGTCCGAACCGCAAGGCGGCTGATTTCAACCGCTCGCTCCGGGGCGAGACGCCAGCCTGTGGGGCAGGGGGAATACACGTGCAAGTAGGCCGGACCTTTAATCGTGGCGGCCTTTTTGGCCTTGTTCATCAGATCCAGATAGTAAGCCGGTGAGGCCGTGGCCACATAGGGAATCCCATGGGCTGCTGCTATGGCCGGCACGTTCTTTTTCCATGTCTGCTGTCCAATGCTCAGCTTCCCCGGCGGCGATGTGGTCGTCATGGCACCATAAGGGGTGGCGCTCGAGCGCTGGATACCCGTATTCATATAGGCCTCGTTGTCCAAGCAGATATAGACAAAATCGTGCCCCCGTTCCAGGGCACCGGAGAGGGCCTGGATTCCGATGTCGGCCGTGCCGCCATCGCCTGCCATGGCAACAATGGTGGTCCGTTGCTTCCGTAGCCTCCCTTTTCGCATCAGGGCCTTGCGACCCGCCTCGATCCCGGAAGCCACAGCTGCTGTATTCTCAAAGGCGACGTGAATCCACGGCACCTGCCAGGCAGTCTGGGGATAGGGAGAAGTCACGATCTCCATGCACCCGGTCGCGCTCGCTACAATGATATTCTTTCCCATGGCCTTGAGTGCCATGCGAAGGGCAAGTATTTCTCCGCACCCCTGGCAGGCGCGATGTCCCTGGGCTAAGGCTTCCACCTTTGGCAGGGATTTGCGGGTATACTTCTTGAAATCTTTCAACGCAGCGTCCATCATCTTTCCCTCACTCCAACAAGTTCATACAGGGGGCCTTTCCCCTTTTTTGCATATCGGATAGCCTTTTTCACCATCTGTTCAAACATTTCCACCGTTATGTCGCGCCCCCCGAGACCTGAGATAAACCCAAAGACCTGTGGCTGCTCAGGCGCGCCGTACAGGGCAGACTTGACTTTCGAGCAAACAGGACCACCCTGTGCCCCAAACGAAATCGCCCTGTCCACAACAGCCAGCGCTTTTATCCCCTTTACAGCCCTTCTGAATTCCTCAAGGGGAAACGGCCGCCAGAGACGAAATCGCATCAGGCCCACTTCCATCCCCTTTTCGCGCATCCTGTCCACAGCCGTCATGGCAGTCTCCGTCACAGAGCCCATGGTCATCAAGACCACCTCAGCGTCTTTCGTTCGGTAAGTTTCAATCGGTTTGTAGGAGCGTCCGTAGAGTTTTGCAAACTCCTTCCAGGCTCGTACGATGACTTTCTTGGAACCATTGAGGACCGATTCGGCCTGCTGTCTGGCCTCGGTATATATTTCCGGCACTCCGACGGGTCCCATGGTTATAGGCTCTTTAGGGTCAAGCACCATTTGCGGTTTGTACGGTTTTAGATATTGACTCACCTCCGAGGCGCTCAACAACTCAATCGGCTCAATCACGTGGCTGAGCGTAAACCCATCCATGTTGACTATCACAGGAAGTAAAACCTCAGGGTCCTCGGCCACCCTGAAGGCATGGATAATAAGGTCAAAGACCTCCTGACCGTTTTCAGCAAAGGTCTGTATCCAGCCGCAGTCTCGCTCGGCCATGATATCGCTGTGATCGTTCCATATGCTGATGGGGCCGGACAGGGCACGGTTGGCTATCACCATCACAATCGGGGTACGCAGTGAAGGAGCGATAAAGACTATCTCGTGCATAAGGGCTAGGCCCGGTGCACTGGTTGCCGTAAAGGACCGGGCACCTGCTGCCGCTGCACCGATACAGGCGCTCATGGCAGAATGTTCGGATTCCACAGGGACAAACTCAGCATCCAATTCGCCGTCTGCCACCAGTTCAGACAGATGCTCTACGATGTGTGTCTGAGGTGTGACAGGGTAGGCCGCTATCACGTCCACATCGGCAGCACAAACCGCCTCGCTCACCGCTAATGAGACCTCTATTCCCACCCTCTTTGGCATAACTACCCTCCTTCCATAACCATGGTAATGGCATCCTTTGGGCATTCATGAGCGCAGATGCCGCACCCCTTGCAGTAGTCCCCGTCCCATTTGAAATAGCCGCTCCTGACCGGGGAATAGGCCATGTCCGGGCAGTAGATCCAGCAAAGACCGCACTTGATGCACTTGTCGCGATCCGTGACCGGCCTCTGGCTGCGCCAGTCGCCGGTTCTAAGCTTCCTTGAACTGCCGGGTTCTGTGATCGCACACCCGATCTCCAGATTTCTCCATCCTGTAATTGCATCTACCTTTGCCAATGTCTTCACTCCTTAGTTAAAAGTCTTGTCTACAACTCATTGAAATATAGGCCTTTTCCTTGCGACCAATTTATGCGATTCATATGGAATATATAGAAGCCGTTACGAGTTTCCGGGTACGAGTTTCGAGTTAAACTTTCAACGCGCAACCCGTAACTCGTAACACGCAACACATATGAAACCCATCACTCCAATACTCCATTACTCCGCTACTCCCTCCGGGACGCTGGCCCTCAGGGCCGGAGGCCAATTGGGACGAAGCCCCCGAGTTCCCTATTGAACCTGCTCATAGGCTTCCCTCATGGCATTCAGGTTTTTTTCGGCAATCCGGCCAAAGCGTTTCTTGAGCGGTGTCTCCATAGACCTGATATCAATAATACCTGTGGCCTTTATGAGGGCGCCCAGCATGGTAGTATTGGTAATAGGCCGGCCCAGGTGTTTCATGGCAATGTCCGTGGCGTCCACGAGGGCCATCTTTGCCTTGATGCCAAAGGCTTTGCTCACTTCCCCTTCATCTTTGGAGGTATTCAGAACGACCATCCCCTTCTTCTTAAGCCCGGCCGCCACATCCACGATCTTCAGGATTGTGGGATCGAGGACCACCACAATGTCGGGCTGGTAAACCTTCTCGCGGGTTCGGATAGGTACATCTGCGATGCGCACAAAGGCCATCACTGGCGCCCCTCGTCGCTCAGGACCAAAACTGGGAAAGGCCTGAGCATATTTGCCTTCATTTATGGCTGCCAGAGCTATCAACTCTGTGGATGTCACAGCCCCCTGGCCGCCCCGACCATGAAATCTGATTTCGATCATGATGAATCCCTTCGGTTGATGGTGTATTGGTGGGAAATGTCTTACAGCATCCGCCTTTAGTGCATTTGCTGTTCAATGTCAAAGAAAAACTAGTCAATCCGTCAGCTAAATCAGCCAAACAACTCCCTGGCCTCCCTGCCCAGCTCTCCCAGGTGTTCCACCATGTGAATGCCGGCCTCGCTCATGGCGGCTATCTTTTCTGCTGCTGTTCCCCCGCTCCCTGATATGATGGCACCTGCATGTCCCATGCGCTTTCCCGGCGGGGCGGTCAACCCCGCAACAAATCCGAGCACGGGCTTGCTGAAATGATTTTTGACGTATTCGGCAGCCGCCTCCTCATCCTTGCCCCCGATCTCACCGATGAGGACAACACCTTCAGTTTCAGGGTCGTTGTCAAATAGCTTTAAGATGTCCGCAAAGGAGGAGCCAATTATCGGATCACCCCCGATCCCAATGCAGGTACTCTGGCCCACGCCATTCTGTGTCAACTGGTGCACCACTTCATATGTGAGCGTGCCGCTCCTTGATACCACGCCAATCGGGCCCTCTTTATGGATATGGCCGGGCATGATACCGGCCTTGCAACGACCCGGTGAAATCACCCCGGGGCAGTTCGGACCGATGAGGCGGGAGTTGCGGCGTTTCAAGAACTGAACCGCCTTCAACATGTCAAGGACAGGAATCCCCTCACTAATGCAGATTACCAACGGAATACCTGCTGCGGCAGACTCCATGATGGCGTCCGCCGCAAAAGGAGACGGCACAAAAATAAGACTGGCGTTTGCACCAGTATTCTCAACCGCACCTTGAATGGTGTTAAAGACCGGGATGCCGTCTAAGGTCTGTCCTCCCTTGCCAGGAGTCACCCCTGCCACAATGTTGCTGCCGTAGGCCACACACTGCCGGGCATGAAAACTTCCCTCCTTGCCCGTTATCCCCTGGACCAAGAGGCGGGTATTTTCGTCAATCAATATGCTCATAAAATCGCTCCGCGATTTTATATAACGCGGCCTTGCCGCTTGAAAATTCGTGAATCGTGTACGAAAAACCTGCTCTCCGCGAAAACAAAAGGGCGAAACCCAACATAATGGCTGACGAAAGGCATCCGACATCGGTCGAATGACCAATGACTGATGACATCGGGTTCACGATGACGCAATCCCCCTCACCTTCTCTGCTGCATCGGCCATGCTGTCGGCCACAACAAAATCGAGGCCTGAGTCGGCCAGGATATTCCGACCCTCCTCGACATTGGTGCCGTCCAGACGGACCACCACAGGCACCTTGATCGCTACCTTTTTGGCCGCGTCCACCACCCCTCTGGCCAGTACGTCGCATCGCAGGATGCCACCAAATATGTTGATCAAGACCCCCCGAACGTTCTTATCCTGCAATATAATCTCAAAACCTTTGGTAACCATCTCTGTGGTAGCCCCGCCACCTACATCCAGAAAATTGGCGGGATTGGCCCCGGCCTGCTTGATCAGATCCATGGTGGCCATGGCCAGCCCTGCGCCATTGACCATGATTCCAATATCCCCCTCCATGCGGATGTAGTTCACGCGATGCCGTGAGGCCTCAATCTCCAATGGATCCTGCTCGTCAGTGTCTTCCAGTCCCAACAGATCCTTGTGGCGATACAGGGCATTGTCATCAAACTCTATCTTGGCATCAAGGGCCAGGAGGCGTTTGTCCTCCGTCATGACCAAAGGGTTGATCTCGACCAGCGTGCAATCGTGCGATTCAAAAAGCCTGTAAAGCTGACTAGAGATTCCTATGCCCGCCCGTACAAGACTGGCGTCTATACCCATGCCGAACAGGAGATTTCGTGCCTGAAAGGCTGGAAGCCCAAGGCCCACATCGATCCACTCCCTAACAATCCGTTCAGGATAGCTTGTGGCCAACTCCTCAATCTCCATGCCGCCCTCAGAACCCGCGATCAAGACCGGGCATTGCTTTGCACGATCAACGGCTGCTCCTACGTAAAATTCTTGTTTGACCGCAACGCCCTCTTCTACCAGCATCTTGGACACCCGCCTTCCCTGGGGGCCCGTCTGAGACGTCACCAGGGTCATGCCGAGCATTTCTTGGGCTATCTCTGCCACGGCTTCAGGTGTGTCTGCCACACGCACACCACCCCCTTTGCCGCGGCCCCCGGCATGGATCTGGGCCTTAACGACCCAACGAAAGCCGCCGATCTTCACAGCGATTTGCTTGGCCTCATCAGCATCCCAGGCCACTGACCCCCGCGGAACAGGAATTCCAAATTTCGAAAAGATCTCCTTTGCCTGGTATTCGTGTATTTTCATATCTGTCCTGTGAGCCCACACACACATGAGGACGTAGGGGCCACAATACCCATCACCCCGAGAAGGGTTACTGAGCTCCCACACACATGAAGACATGGGGGCGGGGTTTATCCCCGCCCGAAAGAGTGCCAGCTATTGGACACCTTACCGACCCGTCAACTTTTCAATCCTTTTTTCCACCGGCGGGTGGGTGCTGAAAAGGTTCATGAGGCTCTTGCCTGATAAGGGGTTCATGATGAACATGTGGGCTGTGGCAGGTTCTGCCTTCATGGGAATCTGGCGGGAGGCCGAAGATATCTTTTGCAAGGCACTTGCCAGGCCATGAGGACTTCCCGCAAAGGAGGCGCCTGCCCCATCGGCTGCATATTCCCTGGACCGGGATATGGCCATTTGGATCAACATGGCCGCAATGGGCGCCAAAATAGACATGGCAATGAGGCCGATCATGCCGCCGCCATCGTCATCATCCCGACTCCCAAAGCCACCGAACAGGGCGGCCCACCGGGCCATGCTGGCGATCATCATGATGGCACCGGCCAGGGTGGCCGCAATCGAGCCTATCAGGATATCCCGGTGCTTTACATGGGCCAACTCGTGGGCGAGTACACCCTTTATCTCGTCTTCGTTCAATAGCCTCAGAATTCCCTGGGTGACCGCCACCACCGCGTGTTGAGGATTGCGGCCGGTGGCAAAGGCATTCGGGGATTCAGAGGGCATGATGCAGACCTTTGGCATGGGAAGGCCGGCCCGCTGAGCCAGTTGCCTGACAATTCGGTGCAAGTCCGGGGCATCAGCCTCGGAAACCGGTCTGGCCCGGTAAATCTTCAAAACAATCTTATCGGAAAACCAGTAACTGCCGAAGTTCATGACCATGGCAAAGAAAAATGCAATGATCATTCCCTGCCGTCCTCCCAGCAAATTGCCGATGATCATAACAAGGACAGTCAACGCAGCCAAAAGGATTCCGGTTCTTATGGAATTTCCCATAATTCCTCCTATACTGGTTCCTGGATGCTGGATACTGGACATCAAGCATCAAGTATCCAGTATTAAGCATCAGATCTTGTCCTGCGTCATGAAAACAAATCCTAGTCCAAAACTTGCCAAGATGCAAGAGTTCCTCGTTACCGAGCCTTGAAAACGATCTTTCCTTCGTTCACGTCAGCCGTGATCCGATCCGATTCACCGAGATTCCCCCGGAGTATCTCCATGGCGAGCGGGTTTTCAATATGTTTCTGGATGGCCCGCTTCAAGGGACGAGCCCCGTATACCGTATCATAACCCTCCCGGGCCAAGAGGGTCTTGGCTGCATCCGAAAGCTCAAGTGTCACATGCTGGCCTTCAAGCCGCTCTTGCACCTGCTTGAGCTGAATATCCACAATGGCATTGAGCTGCTCGGGTGCCAGATTGTGGAAGATGATGATGTCATCGACTCTGTTCAGAAACTCCGGCTTGAAACCGGCCCGCAATGCCTCCATGACACGCCTTTCCAACTCTTCCCGCTGGTTTGCACCTAACTCCTGGATCCAATGACTTCCTACGTTCGAGGTCATGATAATGATCGCGTTCTTGAAATCAACGGTTCTACCATGACCATCGGTCATGCGACCATCATCCAGAATCTGCAAGAGGGCATTAAAGACCTCGGGATGGGCCTTTTCGATCTCGTCAAAGAGCACCACCGAGTACGGCCGGCGTCTGACCGACTCCGTCAGATGTCCGCCCTCTTCATATCCGACATAACCAGGGGGAGCGCCAATCAGCCGCGATACAGAGTGCTTTTCCATGTATTCAGACATGTCAATGCGGACCATGGCCTGCTCGTCGTCAAAGATAAACTCGGCCAGAGCCTTGGCCAGTTCGGTCTTGCCGACCCCTGTGGGCCCCATAAAAATAAACGAACCAATGGGCCGATTCGGGTCCTGAAGGCCGGACCGGGCTCGCCTTACAGCATCGGAGACCGCCACAATAGCCTCGTTCTGGCCCACGACCCGTTTTCCGAGTCGCTCCTCCATATGCACAAGCTTTTCCCGCTCCCCTTCCATCATCCGGGATACCGGGATGCCTGTCCACGAGGAAACCACGCCGGCCACATCCTCGTCATCCACCTCTTCCTTGAGCATCTTGCGGTCTGTCTGAAGTTCGGCAAGCCGCTGCTTGGCCTCTTCCAGGCGTCTCTTTAAATCGTTTGTCACCCCGTAACGGAGTTCCGCAGCCCGGGCCAGGTTCCCCTCTCGCTCGGCCTGTTGTTCCTCGATGCCCACCCGCTCCAGCTCCTCTTTGGCCTTCCGAATCGTCTGGATAGCCTCTTTTTCGTTTTGCCAGTGGGCCTTCATCTCCCGGCTCTTTTCCTTCATGGCTCCAAGGTCTTTTTCAAGCTTGGCCAGTCGCTCCTCTGACGCCTCGTCGGTCTCTTTCCTGAGGGCCTCCCGTTCAATCTCGGCCTGGATAATCTTGCGCTCCACCTCGTCGATCTCTGCGGGCATGCTGTCGATCTCAATGCGAAGCCTGGAGGCAGATTCATCAATCAAATCGATGGCCTTGTCCGGGAGGAACCGATCCGATATATAACGATGGGAAAGGGTCGCTGCGCCCACAATCGCAGAATCCTTGATTCGTACCCCGTGATGGACCTCGTATTTTTCTTTCAGGCCCCGCAGAATGGAGATGGTGTCTTCCACTGTGGGTTCCTGAACAAGGACCGGCTGGAAACGCCGCTCCAGGGCCGCATCCTTTTCCACATACTTCCGGTACTCATTAATTGTGGTAGCCCCTACGCATCGAAGGGTGCCGCGGGCCAGGGCTGGCTTTAGCATATTTGATGCATCCACCGCGCCCTGAGCCGCCCCGGCCCCAACCATGGTATGGAGCTCATCAATGAACATGATGATTTCGCCCTCAGCAGCCTCCACCTCTTTTAGGACCGCCTTCAGGCGGTCCTCAAATTCCCCGCGGTATTTCGCACCTGCAATTAGGGCACCCATGTCAAGGGCAACCAGTCTACGGTTCTTGAGGGTCTCGGACACATCGCCATTCACAATCCGCTGGGCCAGGCCCTCCACGATGGCCGTCTTGCCAACACCAGGCTCGCCAATGAGGACCGGGTTATTCTTGGTGCGGCGAGAAAGGACCTGAACTACACGGCGGATCTCCTCATCCCTGCCGATCACCGGGTCCAGCTTCCCAAGGCGAGCAAGATCGGTCAGATCCCGGCCAAACTTCTGCAGGGCTTGATACTTTTCCTCAGGGTTGGGATCAGTAATCCGCTGTGTGCCCCGTATATCGATCAGCACCTTCAGGATCGTCTCACGGGTCACCCCTGCGCTGGCCAGGATGCGGGCAGCATCTGTTTCTTTCTCGTCGGTTATGGCCACCAGGATGTGCTCGATGCTCACATATTCATCCTTCATCTTGGCAGCTTCGGCAAAGGCTCTATCCAGGACCTTCTTGGTGGTTGGAGAGATATAGGCCTCACCAATGCCAGCCCCACTCACTCTGGGCTTCTTTTCAATGGCATCCGTAACCTCATGCAACACCCCTTCAGGCGATGCACCCAGCTTCTGAAGAATGGAGCGAGCAATACCCTCGGGCTGCTCCAGCATGACCTTCAAGAGATGCTCCGGCTCGATCTGCTGATGCCCCAATTGACCCGCCAGGGCCTGAGCCCCTTGAATCAGTTCCTGAGACTTTATAGTAAACTTATCAAAACGCATGATTTTCTCCTTCTATTAAATCGCTTCGCGATTTTATATAAAATAAGCACCTGATATGTATTGTCAAACATCGCCATTTGAGCATTTGCGCTACGTTTGAGCATTTTAGGGACTAAAATCTGAGTCTGACGTGGAGAGTGGACAAAAAAGGATATTTTGCAAAGGCCTTGGGCTGGGGCTTCGGAAGGCACAGACTATCTTTGGCTTTCTCTATTTATATTCTCACTTTGCCGGAGACAAGAAAGTACACCCAATTATCATACTGCCCTTCTTCAAGGATCAACTCCCGCGGATCATATTTCCTTATCTTGCTTAACTTCAATACCCCTTTGAGGTCCTTATCATCAAAAGACTTTAGAGTGGGTAGTTGCCTGAGTTTTTTTATAAGATCCTCACTCT
>Ga0209636_10009201_pt1 | contig 10067 bp, 9 predicted proteins | sample DeeMarSWOR152_54_FD_187464 | JGI IMG/M metagenome (GOLD analysis project Ga0209636, IMG submission 187464) | Marine sediment microbial communities from White Oak River estuary, North Carolina - WOR-1-52-54 (SPAdes) (version 2) | ecosystem: Environmental > Aquatic > Marine > Intertidal zone >... | reverse complement strand
CTTCATCACGCCAAGGTATTCTGCTACATTTTCCAGTTTCTTCACCTTCACGCTGCCTAAGTCGCGCTTTGCGAGCTTGAAAAGGTCAACGTTCAGCCGCCCTGTAATGTTTACTCCTGGCAACGCGCCGCCCCTCTCTTTTTCATACTGTACCGCGCTGCCATCGGCACCCACGGTTAAACGAATCCCATGCAATTTCGCCCTCTCCCTTATGTATTGCCAATCAAAAGCGTCAGAATTATAGCCCACGATAATGTCCGGCTGGAATTGTTCTACAAAGTTCAAAAAATCTCTTATTACTTTTTTATCTTCGTCTTCATCTCCTTCTCCTTCTTCCATCACAAATAGCTTTGTTTTGACTTCGTTTCCCACACCTTCGGAGTATGCAGCAGAAATAATTATTATTGGGTCTTTTTTCGGCGACGGCATCCCATGCCCCAGCGCAGCCATCTCAGAGTCAAAAGCGAGGATTTTTAGCTCTGACAAGCTACCCCCATTCATCTTTTTGTATGATACTTTTGAAGCAAGAATAGCCTCTTTTTCTCGCGTATTCGCGTAGCCAAACTCTATTTCTTCTCCTTCCACTTTTACACCCTCAAATGGTCTCAGTTGTTTGTCTATCAAGTATCGAATTGCAAATAGAATATCCGCTTCCAATACGGTAAGACCCGCTTTTTTGACTTCCTCTCGCAGCACCGGAACATGTCTTGGATGCTCAACGAAAATTTTTAACCCCTTGTGATCAACACCAAGTAATTTCTTCTGGCAAAATTCTACTCGCTTAACCCTTATTTCTTCTCCTCCCCTATCTATACAAATTTCTTCTATCAGTCCCTTGTTTTCTTCCACATCCCACTCGTGACCGTAAGAATGAAGATAAGAATGAGGAAAAGCATAAAAATAAGGCTCGAAACTTTTGTCCAACACAATGAAATCCGCTCCTTCTTTGCTCTTGCACCATAGTCTTATCACTGGCTTTTCTTTCCCTTCTTCGTTTTTTTCCGTTATGTAATCAATATCCAGTAGAAAACCCTCTTTCTCCATTTATTTCCCTTTTTATTCCTTTTACACTTCCGGTAAATAAATCTTTGCAATGCAATGCGCAACGCACAATTTAGATAAATTTTTAAAAGGACAGCTTAATTTCTAATTGATTCAGTCGAAGAAATGAGAAAAATCATTGTTGGTGGTGGGAGAGCAGGGAGAGATTTGGCTGCCCAGTTGCCGGAAGCCGTGATTATTGAAATAAAACCGGAAAAACGTGAAAAGCTTTCAGAATTAGCGGGTGTAGAGGTGATTATAGGTGACGGAAGTGATGAAGAATTGTTAAAGCGAGTGGGTTTGGATGGCGCCGAGGCTTTTATCTCGCTCACGAGCAATGACGATGTTAACTACCGAGCCGCGGCTATTGCGAAGAAATACGGTGTTCCTAAGATAATTGTTCGGGTAGAAGATCCAGAAGACAGAGAGAGGTTTCAGAAGCTGGGCATTGAATCCATCATGTTTCCTACAAAGATAGTTGCGAATCTCATCAGCGATATGATGCGCTTCGGCTTTGATGCTGAAGCAGCCGAAATTCACACGCCTTTCGAAAAAATCCTCGTTCCAATCCTCAGTAAAAATACAGTGGAGAAAGCATTCAAAGAAGCTTTGTTAGTTGCTTCCGTAGCAAGGGCAGAGGTCACTGCTGTATCATCTACGGATATAGACAGGCAGGAGATGGAATCCAGGGCAACGAAGATGGGCGTACCGCTTAAGATATTGTTGGAAGAGGAAAAACTGATGGACATAATAAAAAAACACCTGCATTATCCCGGCTGTATAGTATTAGACATCGTAAAAGAGCACTTCTATTACCCTGATTGTATAATAATAGACCAGGAAGAGCTTGGCATCATGGATAAATTGTTTAATCGGAGTGTTGTTTTGAAGTTGATAAAATGCGCTTCCCGTCCGGTTCTTGTTGCGCGAACATTCAGGTATTACGACCACATTCTTGCCCTTCTCGATTCATCAGAGGCATCAGAGAGTGTGGGAAGGCATGCTGTTCAGATAGCTCATTTATGCGGGGCTGACCTGCATTTACTCATTCTGGAGGTTGTTCCAGGGGAGTTGATTGACGGGATAAAAAAAATGGGAGAAAAAGGAAACGTACGGATTATTGAAAAGTGGATAGAAGGCAACCCAATGATAGAAGCGGTAAAAGAAGTGAAAAGTGGGAATTACGAGCTCGCTGTGATTCCCTGGCGAGGAACGGGTGTTATAAGGTCAGACCTGATAAGAAAAATAGTAAACGACGCTCCCTGTTCTGTTCTAACGGTTGTGTGATGCTTATGATAATAACCATAAGTCCCTATATCCTCTTATTAGCGATAGCGGTCTTCGCATTTATCATTCCGATTCTTTCTGGTAGAATAGGCGTCCCGGCAGTGGTTGGAGAAATCATCTGCGGAATCCTCTTTGGGGTTTTGGGATTCTCACTCGAAGCAGAAGGACGAATAGTTATAGACTTTCTTGCGAGCTTTGGGCTTATATTTCTGATGTTTTTAGTAGGTCTGGAGATAGATTTTTCGAAGGTTGAGGTTCATGGTGCGAAACTATTTATCGTCGGAACTTTTATCTTCATCATCACACTCGGCATTTCGATATTCCTGACGACTAAACTGGGCTTTGGATTATATCTTGCGCTCGTCCTCTCAACCTCCGCGGTGGGATTGACCGTGCCGACGATAAGGGAACTGGGGCTATTAAAAAGCGATTTTGGACAGACAATACTCATATCGGCATTCATTGCGGATTTTGCCACCGTGTTGCTCGTTACGGTGTACACGCTACATTTTAAAAAGGGGATAACATGGGAGATGTTTTTAATTGCACTCGTATTCGTTCTGTTTTTCATAGTATATTACGTGGGTAAGCTTGCAATCTGGCATTATCCCGAGCGTCTTTCCGCGTGGTTTAAATCCGACCAGCCATCGGAGATTGGTGTAAGGGCTGCCTTCGCATTATTGCTCGTATTCGTTGCTTTATCAGAGATAGCCGATATTAAAGCCATAGCCATACTGGGTGCGTTTCTTGCGGGTGTGATGCTCTCCCTTTTGTTCCGTGGCGGGACGGTTCTCGAACAGAAACTCTACGGAATAGGATACGGATTCCTCATACCCATATTCTTTATAAACGTTGGAATGCAGTTTGATCTTGGGGCATTGACGAGAGGAGGGATTTATCTGGTTCCAATGCTACTTTTAATCGCACTCGCGGTGAAGATAGCACCGTCGCTGCTTTTTCTCATCTGGCATTCGTTGAAGGATAGCTTTTCCGCTGGCGTTTTGCTCTCTTCGCGATTAAGCTTGATAATTGCGATGGCTGCGGTTGGGTTGGAACTCGGGTTGATAGATACCACAATGGAATCAGCGATCATTGTGCTTGCGTTAATAACAAGTATTAGCTGTCCTACCATTTTCAGGAGGATGCATCGGAAGGGGAAGAAGGAGTAGCATCTCGTTCCAGAATCTCCCTCGCACAGACCTTTAGTTACTCACGCTCTCTATAACCCTCAGAAGCGAGTGCTTTTAACACCGCTCGATCCCTGTCGTGGAATATCACTTCAAACCCATACCTCGGAAATACCTTTCCTACCGCTCTTCCTACCAGACCCGCTACCCAAGATTGACAATTTTATATATACATTTTAGATTGCCTACATATTGGAGGTAAAAACTGAAAAGTGTGAAAGATGTGGTGTTGGAGGTATTGGCATCCTTTAAAAAGAAGGAGGAGGTGAGATAGCACAGTGGTATATGAAAAGAACATATCGTTACTGAGGGAGAAGAAATTTTTCGGTCTTTTTGAGAACCTTGCGGGGAAGGCAGTGGAAGCAACGGAGCTACTGGGGGAATTGAAAGAAGATCACTCAAAACTTTCGCAAATCAGTCAGGTGCTTAATACGCTGGAAGACGAAGCTGATTCTGTTGTTCATCAAATCGTACAGGAACTGATTTACGACCACAGCCGTGACGGGGAAGAGAAGGAGGATATACGTTATTTTGGTCATAATCCGGACAACGTAGTGGATGGTGTTGAAAAAGCGGTGAATAGACTGACATTTACTCGAAGACAGCACAAAACGCTTCCGGAACCGATAAGCGAATTTTCCACAGTTATCCTGGAGGCTTCTGAGGAAATAAGAAAGGCAGTAAGTTGCTTGAGAAATCCGGGTGCAGAGGAAAAAACTTTAGAAGCATGCTGCATAAAGATAAACGAATTAGTTTTTAGCCTAATCTCGTCAAGCATTCTTGATATTATTTTTGTTCATTTCTATATATCATTTTACTTAATTATGTAAATTCCGAAAAGTTTATATAACTATTTTATTTTCTCCATATTTGAGGTAAAAGAAAAATGGAAAAAATAAAGGCGGTAGTGATAGCGGCAATAGTGGTCGTGGTGATAGCGGCAATAGGAACAGCGGTGGTTTTAATGCCGAAACCTTCACCCGCAGGGGAAGGGCTGTCTGGCGAACTGACAATCGCTGGTTCTACAACCGTGCTCCCGGTAAATGAGGAGTGCAAACGGCTTCTCATGGATAGAAACCCTGCGCTGAGAATCTCTGTTTCAGGTGGGGGATCGGGTCGTGGTGTAAAATCGGTAGGTGCAGGTGAGATAGACATCGGTGCGGCATCGAGGGACGTAAAAACAAAGGAAAAGGAGACGTATCCTGACTTGAGACTAGTGGGGATAGGCAAAGATAGCGTGGCTATCGTGGTGCATCCCTCTAATGGGGTAAGTGAACTGAGGATGGAACAGGCGTCGAAGATATTCGCAGGCGAGATAAAGAACTGGAAGGAATTGGGAGGAGCGGATGAAGCGATTCGTGTGATAACGAGGGAAGAAGGTTCTGGGACGAGAGAAGTGTTCGAAAAATACGTGATGAAGCCATCTGAGAAAGAAATAGCGGGAGAAGCATCGGTGAAGCCATCTAATGGCGAGGTAAGAGCAACAGTCAGCGGAGATGAAAAGAGCATTGGTTATATCTCCCTTGGATACCTTGACCCCTCAGTAAAAGCTCTTAAGATAGACGGAGTGGAGGCAACAGTCGAGAATGTCCTCTCAGATAAATATCCAATCGTGAGGACGCTGTATCTCATAACGAAAGGAGAGCCAAGCGAACTCGAAAAGGCGTTCATAGACTTCGTGTTGAGCGAAGAAGGGCAAAAGGTGGTGGAGGATATGGGGTACATCAGCATAAAGTAGGAAGGGATACAATGAAAATAGCGCACATCTCGGACATTCATACTGCGGAACCGCATTTCCTGCCGAATTTGTTGGAACGAGTAATAAAAGAGATAAACAGAATAGAGCCGGAAATCGTGGTTGTTACTGGTGATTTGACAGAAAGCGGTTATCCTTTCGAGTTTAAGCGAGCTGAAAGCTATATCGAGAGGATAGAATGTGATAAAAAAGTGGTGATACCGGGTAATCACGATGCGAGGAACGTGGGCTATCTCGGTTTCGAGGAGATTTTCGGACACAGGTCAATAATAGAGAAATACGAGGGGATAACAATTGTTGGTGTGGATTCTACACAGCCGGACTTAGACGATGGACACGTGGGCAGAGAGAAATACGGGTGGATTGAGCACTGCCTGGACACTGACGATTTTAAGGTGGTTGCTCTCCACCACCATTTAATTTCAGTTCCTAAAACAGGGCGAGAAAGAAACATACTCATTGATGCGGGAGACGTTCTCGAGTTGCTCATAAGATGCGGGACAGACCTCGTGCTTTGCGGGCATAAACACGTACCGTGGATATGGAACTTGAATGGGATGATAATAACGAATGCGGGGACGGCATGCACGAACCGCGTGAAATGGAATATTCCTCAATCGTTCAACTTAATCGAAATTGACGAAGAGGAAAAGGGAACGATCAAAATATACAGGATGTATTCAAGAGGAGGACAGGAGCTGGTGTTAGAGAAAAGGAGGGAGAAAGCAATGAGATGGGCACTTTAGAGCATATCTGCAGATTTAAATTTGAAAGGATGGGAGCGGCGAAGGAAAAAATAATAGAGAAGCTATTGTTCATCTCCGCGCTCTCTTCCATTCTTATCGTATTTTTTATCATCGCGTTCATGTTGAAGGAAAGCATTCCGGCATTAGCGCTGGGCTGGGATTTCTTCTTTGGGATGACATGGCATCCTTCTCACAGCCAGTTTGGTATTTTTCCCATCATCGTGAGCACATTCGTGGTTGGATTAGGAGCATTAGCTATTGCTGCGGCTATTGGCATACCGACAGCAATTTATCTGGCTGAATTCTCCCCCGCATGGCTTCGCAATGTCATAAAGCCATCGGTGGAGATGCTGGTCGGGATTCCTTCGATAGTACTTGGCTTTTTTGGGTTAATGATGCTTGTTGTATTTATAAGAGACTCTTTTGGCGGATATGGGGAATGCATACTCGCTGGTTGGATAATCCTTGCAATAATGACTTTGCCGCATGTCATCAGCATATCCGAAGATTCTATCAGGGCTGTTCCAAATGGATATAAGGAAGCATCGCTTGCTTTAGGTGCTACGCAGTTACAGACTATCAGAAGAGCAATATTGCCAAATGCTCGTTCCGGGATATTAGCATCCTTGATTTTAGGGATGGGAAACGCAGTAGGAGAAACAATGGCGGTTTTGATGGTCATTGGGAATCCGGAAATACCCTGGATTCCTTCTTCGATATTGGAGCCGGTCCGCGTGCTTACATCCACGATAGTTCTCGAATATTCTTATATGGTTTGGGGTTCTATGCATCAGCACGCGCTGTTCGCCATCGGAGTTGTTCTGTTCATGATAGTTGCAATTTTCAATTTAGTAACCACTGTTGCGATAAAAGGGAGATTGAGCGCTACTACTGTAATAAAAGGGGTGATTAGTGGGAGATGAAGGAAACGGTAATAAAAATAAGCTTATGCATGGTAGCTCTAATTTCGGTAGCGGTATTGTTCACTGTGGCTGCTTACATATTCTTGAATGGTATGCAGGTCATAAGTCTTGATTTCTTGCTAAAATCGCCAAATTATGCGGCTCTTGAGAAAGGAGGGATATTTCCTCAAATAATCGGTTCATTATGCCTTCTTTCTGTTTGTTTGCTTTTTGCCGTTCCTCTTGGTATGGCATCGGGAATATATCTTGCGGAATACGCCCCGGAGAATATAATAACAAAAAGTGTCAGGTTCTTTGTGGAATGCTTAGCCGGGATACCATCAATAGTGATAGGCTTGTTTGGGCTTATATTCCTCGTTTATTATCTCGGTTTTGGTCCATCCATGTTAGCAGGTGGGTTAGCTCTTGGATTCATGATTCTCCCATGGACGGTTAGAGCGAGTGAGGAGGCGATAAAAGCAGTTCCTCGCTCTTACAGAGAAGCTTCCCTTGCTTTAGGAGCTTCTAAATGGCAAAGTATTCGCAGCGTGGTGCTTAAAAGCGCCTATCCCGGTATAATAACAGGGATATTGCTTGGTGCTGGGAAGGCGATAGGGGAAGCTGCTGTTATCCTTCTCACAACTGGTGGTCTTGTGACTTACATACCTCACTCATTACTGGATGATGTTGGTGCGTTGCCAGTTTATATTTATATGGTGCTGACGGTGGTTCCAGCCTCCAGGGATGTAGCAGAATCATACGCATTTGGCGCTTCTCTCGTGCTAATCACGATGTTTTTGATGATAAGTGTGTTCGCTTTGTTCCTCCGGAATAGGTATGTTAAGCGCATGAGCGGAAGTAGGAGGTGAAGAAAAGAAAAAAAATGGGTAAAATAGAAACCAGGAGTTTGAATGTCTATTACGGTGGTGGAGCAGTGCATGCGTTGAAAGAAGTGAATATAAAAATAGAAGCGAATAAAATAACTGCACTGATTGGACCTTCGGGCTGTGGTAAGACGACTTTTTTAAGGGCTCTGAATAGGATGAACGAACTTAATGGTGTGAAGACAAAAGGCGAGGTTCTTATGGATGGAGCCGATATATACAATGGAAAAGTGGATGTCATTCAGTTGAGGAAGCGCATAGGCATGGTATTTCAGCAGCCAAATCCATTTCCGATGAGCATATATGATAATGTCGCCTACGGACCGAGGATACATGGACAGAAGAACAGAAAGCTGGATAGAATAGTAGAGGAAAGTTTGAAGAAAGCGGCATTGTGGGAAGAAGTGAAAGACCGGCTGGAAGAAAGCGCATTGATGTTCTCCGGCGGTCAGCAACAGAGGTTGTGCATAGCAAGGGCGTTGGCGGTAAATCCCGAAGTAATTCTCTTTGACGAGCCATGCTCGGCATTGGACCCTGTATCAACAGCGAGAATAGAAGCATTAATGAGGGAATTGAAGAACGATTATACGATTGTTATCGTCACACATAACATGCAGCAGGCTGCACGTGTATCTGATTTTACCGCTTTCTTCCTCATGGGAGAACTGATAGAATTTGGTGAGACAACGCAAATCTTTGAGAGACCGAAAGATAAGAGGACTGAGGATTATATTACTGGGAGGTTTGGGTAAATGGCGGTAAGAAAAGAATACATAGAGGATTTGGAAAAGCTCAAAGAGGAAGTGCTGAGGATGGGCGAGCTGGCGAAGGAATCTGCGAAAAACGCTATCAAAGCTCTTGTTCAGCGAGATACGGAATTAGCATCGAGGATAATCAAAGAAAATGTCACGATAGACGAACTGGAATTTGACATCGAGAACAGGTGTATGAAACTGTTAGCGTTGCAGCAGCCTATGGCGGTTGACCTCAGAACAATTGGAACGTGTATGAAGGTAATAACGGATTTTGACAGGATAAGCGACCTCGCAGGTGACATTGCGGAGATTGTCATAAGGATAGCGGATGAACCGCATGTGAAACCGCTGATTGACATACCGAGGATGTCTGAGCTCTCGCAAGGCATGATTGCTGATTGCCTTAAGGCGTTTTCGTCAGGAGATATAAAAATGCTGGAGGATTTCTCGGAACGAGATGATGTAATAGATGCGCTGTTTGACCAGGTCAGGCGAGAATTGATGATGATAATGATAGAAAATCCGAGAGGTATTGCAAATGCGAGTCATCTGCTCTTCGTGGCGTTGCATCTGGAAAGAATTGGCGACCATGCGTGCAATATCGCTTCTCGCATCCTGTATATGGTTACCGGGGAGAAGAGGAAGTTGGAGTGAATGCTCTTAAACTTAAAATAGAGATATGATGAAGAAAGATACATTGAGGCATTTAACGCTTCGGCTTCATCAATTTATTGATGCTCCCTGTCATTGCTTTGCCAATTCTATCGCCGTGTTTGGCGAAGCCCGAGCCCATGATTGAAAGAATAATTACGTAAGCAACGACGAGCGAAAATAATAGTTCAGAAATGCCCGTCCCCATTCCGATTACAACAGCCAACAGCACAATTGAAAACTCGCCCCTTGGCGTTGTGTATGCCCCGACCCTTAATCCAGTTTCAAGCGAGCCGTGCAGTCTCTTTCCAATAAGCGCGCCACTGGCGAACTTTCCAAAGATAGACAGAGTTATGAGTGCGAGGAGTGCGAGGACAAAATATGCCAAGGACAATGTTGCAAATTGGAATTGGAACAACATTCCAAAGGAGAAGAAGAAAATGGTGAGGAATAAGTTCTTAAATGCGATAGTGTCACCGAGAAGCCACTTTAAGGACTTGACTCCTGAGAGTGCAGAGCCGAGGAAAAATGCAACAATCACTTCAGAGATATGACAATGCAGCGAAACACCCATGAGGTGTGCAAGTGCTGACAGGAGTGCTGGCAGGAGGTGTGCAATTGCTGAAAATCCGAATATTAATGCGAAAATAAGCAGTATGGGTATTTCATCATCACGCTCAAACAGAGGCGATATGAAGTTGCTCAGCCTTCTGATGAGAACTAAGATGAATACAATGAGCAGCAAAGTCGTTGCTAAGCATACGGGAATCATGGCGAGGCTGCCAGCCATAATGGAAGTCAGCACCACGAGCAGAATCGCCAGTACTATGTCCTCAAACACCATCAACCACACGACGG
>Ga0209636_10009200_pt1 | contig 10068 bp, 9 predicted proteins | sample DeeMarSWOR152_54_FD_187464 | JGI IMG/M metagenome (GOLD analysis project Ga0209636, IMG submission 187464) | Marine sediment microbial communities from White Oak River estuary, North Carolina - WOR-1-52-54 (SPAdes) (version 2) | ecosystem: Environmental > Aquatic > Marine > Intertidal zone >... | reverse complement strand
TGGCTTTTTTCCTTTCCTTTACAATGCCCCGTGTCGCTGGTTCACATCTTCGTGTCCCGTTCTTTCCTTGGAGACTGGTGAAGAGGAACTGGCCCATTTATTTGTCTTACTTCCTGAGGCACATCGGAGCCAATGGCATATGGATCATATATCCACTCTACATTATGAGACTTGGAGGAGACAAGTTTTTGGTTGGGTTAATTTACACCGTAAACACTGCGTCGCAGTTTTTCGTGATGCGATATGTCGATCGGTTCACGGGTAAAAGATTGATTAATGCGGGACTTACATTGTCTTCAATAACCTTCCTCGCCTTCACGTTGGCTCAAAAATTCTACCAGCTCATTCCCATCCAGATTTTGCTTGGTTGTTCTTGGTCGTGCCTTTACGTTGGCTCCCTGCTCCATCTAATGAGACGCAATGTTGAGAAGGCCACTTGCACCGGAATGCTCAATTCGATGATAAGTCTCGCAGCCCTGTTCGGAGCGTTACTGGGCGGAATCGTCTCCGAACTTCTCGGGTTTAAAGCCACAATGTACGTAGCGGCAACGCTAACAATAACAGGTCTCATTCTTTTTAGAATAGGCGTTAAACATGAAGCTGAAGATCTGTGAGTTAGGCTTTGGAACGAGTGCAGATCAGCCAGATGAGATGTGCATATTCTTGAAGCACCTTTGCTCTTTGCTCTTCGTTTTTATTTGAGTCGATCAATTGTCTCAAACGGAGAGCACGACGCTTCATTTCTTGAATTCTCAAAAATCATCCCTTCTCCCTTAATGGGTCTTTTTTCTCCTTTACTGTTTTCCCTTATAAGTGTTACTGAGTGCAACATCATTTCTGACAAAAATCCTAGAAAACTTCACACATAGAACAACCGTTTTCGGATAATTCTATGATTAACCATTTTCCGCAATTTTAATTATTATTTTTCTCACATTTTCAACGGGGGCTATTATGCCTATCTGGTAGGGTTCAGCTATCTCAAACAACTTCTTGAGCAAATCTGCCCTTTTTCTCTCCTTTCTCTTTCCATAAGTGATTAAATAGTTGTTGTACCGCGCGCTTGCTAGCTAAAAACATTTCTTACATTGGGATGCAGAACATCGCCGATTTGTTCAATGGCTTCACGTCTAAGTTTATTAAGCTCCTTCTGGCTCTCCTCAAATTCAGCCATTGAGTAAAGCTTCTCGGGATGCAGGTAAATATCATCTACCGTCCTTATCGCTTTTGGTACCTTAAAGCCTGTAGGTGAATCTATCCAATCCTCAAGCCCTCCTCTTAATAGAGAATCTAATATACCCATCGTATGTTCCAGTGTTATCTCTTTGTAACGTGCTCCTTCACCCACTCCTCCTGTATTTAACAGGAAGTAATTCACATGAGGAAGACCTCTCAAGATTTCATAAAATCTGTTGGCATGCTCTGCTCTGTCACCGGCTACAAAGGGATCGTAGAAAAACTCACTTCTAATCCTTCCTGCTTTGGTTGGATCACCTGCTGATGATTCCATTGCTTGCCCTAGAATCATTAAAGCTACCGCTTGTTCTTGGGTCAATTTTGCTATCGCAGGGATCAACGGTCCTCTGGTGATAAGAATTAGGTTATCAATCCTGTCCACATCAATATATGGGCTGGCGTGCATAAAATCTCTTCTCGGTATGACTGCTCTTCCATTTGATGTCTCCTCTAGGTTGTAAAAGTCAAACTCTCCGTCTTCGGTTACATGTACGTTCTCACACACTATTCCCTGTTTTAATAAGCCATAGAATATTTCGCGTTGTTCCCCTGGATTTACATCCTCTGTTTTTACAAATACTCCTCCAGCTTCGAAGCCGTGAAAAGAACCATCTGGCATGAGAGTTCCACCATCGTCTTGAATAATCCAAGATTTTTCCTTTCCCTTTCTTGCAAGGATCTTACAGGTTGTGCTTGTTTTCCCATTTGCACTTAAAGCGAGAAGTAATGTTCTAACATTTTGGTAATCTCCATGCGCTGACTGGAGATAATCCTCTCTGCAACCTGCATGTAGGAAAATCCCACCTCTTCTAGTTTTAGCAATCCAATCCTCTGCAGCGAAAACTCCCTTTTTAAATTCGCCTATGTAGTTGCTGTTCCTAACTATTTTAATAACCCTTCTATCATCTAGCATAGCCAATCTTATGGTTATGTCTTTTTGTGGAAGCGGCTTTGATTTATTGGCTTCGAAAGCTTCGTCGGTGAAAAATAAGATTTGATATGTTGGCTCTTTAACCTCTTTTTTTACGGGTATAAAAAGATTCTTTCCACCGTAGGCAAGATGAGCAAATCGTTCAGGAACAATTAACCTGACTATTGTTTCACTACTTTTATTACCCACAATTCTATCAATAGAAATCAGTTTTTCTTTGGCCAAAACTTTTTCGCATTGGGCTAACAGTTGGAGTTCTTCTTCGCCGAAAGGATAGTCAACACTGTTTTTGGTAAACATAGCTGCTCTGGAAGTAGGTTCACTTTCAGCAATGAAATTTCCGTATACAGTTTTCTTAATCCCAGGCTCGTTTTCTACAAGTAGCCTTAGCTCTTCATCAGAGGGATTATCTATCAACCTGTTTTCTTCTATCGCCTTTCTCCTAATTCTATCAGTAGTTTTGGCAAATTCTTCTAGGTCAAATTTTGACATTGTAACCACTTCTTTTTATTCTCTTTTGGATAGGCTACATTGTCAGCGCGACGTATACTTTGCATAGTATCTAACACTGTTCGGAGTAGCATTTTTACGTCGTATTCGACGGTTTTGTGTGTTTGCATCAGTCATTCCTTAACTCTAGGTTTGCTTTCTGTGGAAAATCTTATAAATAAGAACAGATTATTAAATCTTTTGTTAACAAAATGTTAAAAATTAAAGACTTAGATAAGAAAATAATCCTCCAGCTACTCATGGACGCTAGACAGCCTCTCTTTCAGATTGCGGAGAATGTGGGGGCTACGAGGCAAACAGTTGCGAAGAAAATTAATCGGTTTCTCAACTCTGGTTTGATCGTTTCCTTTGCCCCAAAGTTAGAGCCGGAAAAATTTGGCTTAACGATTCAAGCTTACATATTCATGCGCGAGGACCCACGAAGCGACCTAAGAAAAAAGAACGAAGAAGTGATCAAGGGTTTTCATCAAGTGTCCAAATTTCATCGCATCTTTGGGAAATACGACAGCATCATAGAGGTCTTGGTCAAAGATAAAAAAGAACTTACGGATCTTGTTAGGAGGTTTCATGGGCTGAGCGGTGTTAGAGAAACGGAAACGTTCATCGTCTACAGCACGACAAAAGACAAACCTGAAGACCCTTTCAAGAAGGTTTTGACGGTTTCTGAGAAGTGACAAGTTTAGAGCCCCGGGCGGGATTCGAACCCGCGACCCGTAGCTGTCATGGCAAGATCGCTTACGAGGTTCAGCTTCTCTTCGGAATCTACTGCTCTACCAGCTGAGCCACCGGGGCTCCTAAACCAACTGAAGGAAAAGCACATTTTTAAGACATTCGGACACAATACCATTCAGTGAGGCTTCCTACTTTGAGCACAGCTGAAGAACTGGGTGAAAGAAAGATAATCAACCTCATTCTAAAATGCCTAGACCAGATGCCCAACATGCCAGTTCCGTTCGGAGACGACGTCTCAGCCGTAGACATCGGAAACGGAAAACTCGCGGTTATAAAAACTGACATGTTGGTTGGAAATACCGATGTTCCGCCAAGCATGACTCTCCGCCAAGCCGCCCGCAAAGCCGTAGTTATGAACATAAGCGACCTAGCCGCCAAGGGGGTGCAGCCCCTCGCTCTACTCGCATCTATCGGTGTCTCCCGAAACTTCACTGAAAAAGACGTCCGACAGATCGGAAGAGGACTGAACGAAGGAGCCCGCGAATACAACGCTTACATTCTCGGAGGAGACACCAACGAAGCATCCGACCTAGTCATCAGCTGCACCGCGTTTGGAATCTGCGAAAACCGTCATCTCATGAGGCGAAGCGGAGCAAAACCAGGCAACATCGTAGCGGTCACAGGATTTTTCGGCAAAACCTCCTCCGGTCTAAAGATTCTACTTGAACATCTTTTCGCTCCTCCAAAACTGAGGACAGAATTTTTTCGCGCCGTTTACATGCCCCAAGCGAGGCTCAAGGAGGGCTTGGCACTAGCGCAAACCAGAGCCGCAACCTCGTCCATCGACTCCAGCGACGGACTCGCTTGGAGCCTCCACGAAATCTCGAGGGCCAGCAACGTAGGGTTCCTCATCGACAACCTCCCGGCTGCTCAAGAAGCTAAACAATTCGCAGAAATCCACCATCTTGACCTCACAGAACTGAGCCTATACGGCGGAGAAGAATACGAGCTCCTCGTCACAATCAAGTCGAGGCTGTGGGAGAAGGCGAAGAAATCTGTGGAGAATGTTGGGGATTCCCTAATCAAAATAGGAGTTGTCACCAAAGAGAAAAATTTGCTTCTTAAAACGGAAGGAAAAACCGTTCTCATAGACGCTCGGGGATGGGAACATTTCAAAACCTTCTAAAAGCTGATTTTGAGATGAATTCGGCATCAATAAAGTTTATAAATCAGTGTTGATATCACATGTGATATCAATGGTGATAAATTTGCATCCACATCCTTTTGGACACTGGATGAGACATATGGCGTCTGTCCCAAAAGGCTTCCTAAGATATTACGTGTTGAGACTGCTAAACGAAAAGCCCATGTCAGGCTCAGAAATTATGAATGAAATTGAGAAACGAACCGATGGACGTTGGAAACCAAGTCCAGGCTCCATCTATCCCCTCATAGCGTGGCTACAGGACAAGGGATATGCCCAAGAGATTCCTGAACAAGAAGCGGGGATCAAACGCTACACCCTCACTGATCAAGGCAAAGCGTTTTTTCAGGAGCATATTAAGAGAAAAGAAGAACTTCGCGAAAGATTCGGATTTCTCATGCCTCCCTTCCCTGGACTCCCATGGTTCAACTTCCACCATAAAAAGACGCGCGAACTGGTCGAAGCAGGAAAAAGGCTGGTAATAGCTGGTTGGAGCCTTTTGGACAGCCTACGTGAAAAGTACTCAGAAGAAGTCGCCACCGAAGCCAAAGAAGTTATCGAACAAGCTGCTGAAAAATTGAATGAAATAGCGAAGAAATTAAAAGACTAATATGAGTTAGAAATCAAAGCTCAAATGAAGGAGAGACAAAGAACATGCATGCGATTGAAGTTAACAACTTCACCAAGCGCTTCGGAACTCTTGTAGCCGTCGACCACATGTCTTTTTCTGTAGAGGAAGGCGAGATATTCGGTTTGCTTGGACCTAATGGCGCAGGTAAAACTACGATAATAAGAATGCTCTCCACACTGACAAGACCTACAGAGGGAACAGCATCGGTTGGTGACTATGACATAGTGAAGGAGGACGGTAAGGTAAGAAAGCTTATCGGCCTAGTCTCCGAAAAGATAATTCTGTATGACCGATTAACAGCCAAGGAAAATCTGTGGTTTTTCGGAAGGCTCTACAACATTCCAGGTGAACTACTCAACAAGAAGATCGATGAGCTACTTAAACTGGTTAAATTGACTAAGTGGAAAAACTCCCAAGTGGGTACGTTCTCAACGGGTATGAGACAGCGGATGAACGTGATAAGGGCTATGCTTAACATGCCAGAGGTTCTGTTCCTAGATGAACCCACACTGGGTTTAGACCCCCAATCCTCCGTTGAAATAAGGGAGTTCATTAGAAAAATCAATCGTGAGAATAAGGTGACCATCATTCTCACAACGCATATGATGGTTGAGGCTGACATGCTCTGCGACCGCATAGGCATCATAGATTATGGGAAAATCGTCGCGCTTGATACGTCAACCAACCTGAAAAAGCTTGTTTCGGGGGCTGATTCAACCATTTTGGAACTGGAGATTCCAAACCTCACTACCGATATGATTCACTCGATACGATCTCTAAAGTGTGTGAGCTCTGTTTCTCAGAATAACTCAACGTGCATTAAGGTTAACGCTAACGGCGACGATGCATTCGACACAATAATCGACGCTATTAGAGCTGATAAGAGGAAGATAATTTCTGTAAAAAACCTTGAACCAACCCTTGAGGACGTTTTCCTACAAATCACTGGCCACGAGGTAAGAGACAAGGCAGATCAGAAAATAAAGATGCCTAGGCATCATATGACGAAACCGAGGGTGAGGTGAAATGGGCGTTAAAAACGTGATCTCTCACATTTTCATAATTGCTTGGAAAGATCTAATGGAGCTTTTCAGGAACAAAATGGCTTTAGCCATGCTTGTGCTCATGCCGATATTTATGATGGCTATGGTAGGTTTCATATTTCCTTCCAACACATCCATGAACAACGTATCTATCGCTCTAGTTAACGAGGACGAGGGATATGGCAACTACAGTGCGAGCAGCATGTTCATCAATGTTTTAGAGGGGATAAACAACAGCACAGAAATGATGGTCCTAACTAACGCTTCAAGCTTCGATGAGGTGAAGAACATGATTCAGAGGGGTGATGTCGAAGGAGGCATAGTAATCGCTAGAAACTTCACCTTAAACCTTATGAATGGTGAGCAAGGAAGCATCATAATTGTAACTGACCAGTCAAATCCTCAAATTTCAATTGCGTTGCAGACCGGCTTGAAGGAGGTTTTTGACCAGATGGGTACATGGCTTGCTCAACAGAACGTTGAAACGTTTCCAGGAGTCAATGCAACTAACTCACTGGCGGTTGTGAAACCCTACCATGTTGAAACGAAAGGAGCTATCCCAGGTACGTTTAACTACTTCGACTTTATGGCGCCTGGTTTGATGGCTATGACGGTGATGATGAGTGTGATGACAGGACTTCCCGCCGCCATTTCACATGAGAGGGAAATTGGCACTTTAGATGGGATGATGGTGGCTCCTATTAGAAGGCTTGGCATAATACTTGGAAAAACCCTTGCCCAGACGGTTAGAGGCTTGCTCCAAGGAATTCTTATACTTATATTGGCTATAGCGCTGTTCGGCGTCGTCATTCACGGGAACATCCTGTTAATCTTCGCATTGCTCTTTTTGGGAGTTTTCAGCTTCGTAGGTTTGGGTGTTGTGATAACGTCCTTTGCAAAGGACCAAGAGACAGCTATGATGATGATGACTACGTTGATGTTTCCCATGTTGTTCCTTAGCGGCGTGTTCTTCCCGATACAGCAGATGCCATGGTACATGCAGAGTATCTCAAAATTTCTCCCACTGACCTATGTATCCACAGCTTTAAGGAAGGTTATGGTACTTGGAGCAGATCTATCTGCGATAACCCCTGAAGTAGCTGTGCTTATAGGATTTGGAACCGTCATGACCTTAATCGCGTTGCCAGTGTTCAGGAAAGCCATGACTAGGTAAGAGGCCCAATTATTCTGAAAAGGTTAATGTAACCTCCCTTCCTTTTCTATTCGAAGTGCTGAAATGCGGGAATTGCTGCGATTTCCCACGGTTCGGGAAGCCTTGCTGTACGAGAGGCTTTCAGATGACAAAGTTAGATGTGGCTTGTGCGAGAGAAGATGCTTGATTTCTCTCAACGAGAAGGGCTTCTGCAAGACTAGAGTAAATATAGAGGGTAAGCTTTACACGCTCGTTTATGGGGATCTCAGCGCTCTTGAAAGCAGAGCCATCGAGATCAAGCCTTTCTTCCAGTACTGGCCAGGCTCCACAGCCCTCACCTTTTCCACATGTTCCTGCAACTTCGACTGTATTTGGTGTCAAAACCACCACCTCTCCAAGACCAAGCCGGATCCTACCAGCTCCAGCTGTTACCCTCCCGAAAAGATCGTGGAGACGGCTCTCCATGGGAACGACGACGGTCTGTGCGTTAGCTTTCAGGAACCAACAATCTTAACGGACTGGGTGGTGCCAGTTTTCAAGACTGGACGCGGAAAGGGGCTGTACTGCTGTTATGTGTCTAACGGCTACATGACGTTGGAAGCCTTGAGATTGTTGAAGGAATCGGGCATGGACGGGCTTAAGATAGACGTGAAGGGAGACACGGAGACCTACAAAAAATACTGTGGCGGGGCGGACGTGGAGAAGGTTTGGAGGAACGCTCGAGAAGCCAAGGAGCTGGGTTTGCACGTGGAGATTGTGAATCTAGTTGTCACGGATGTAAACGATGACGAGGAGTGCCTACGGTGGGTGATAAAGAAACACCTGAAGGAAGTGGGGCCTGAAACTCCTCTCCACTTCACCAGATACTATCCCGCCTACAAGTTTTACAACCCACCCACGAGGGTGGAAACGCTAGAAAGAGCGCATGAGATGGCGAAGAAAGCCGGAGTTTTGTATCCGTACCTTGGAAACGTTCGAGGTCACGGTTACGAGAACACCTATTGTCCCAACTGTGAAGAACTTCTCATCAAACGGCTTGGCTACACAATAGTTCACTATAATATCACTGACAGAAAGAAGTGTCCAAAATGCGGTCAGTCCATACCTATCACGGGAAGACATGTTCGAAAGAGGCGGATTTCCTCAATTTAGAACGGTTTCTCACGACGTTTACGGCGTCTGTGCTGTCAGCAGTTTTTCTATTCTTTCCAGTCGCTTCTCCACAGCGTCTAGTCTGTCTAATATTTGTTTGAGTAAGCGACCAATGTTCTCGGTGTTGACACGGGGCAGTGGAGTTGTAGAAGGCCACCTCCCTTGTTCGGGTCTCTCCGGTCGTCTAGGTTCTAACGGATAGGGGTGTCCAGTCGTTTTTTCTCCCTCTTTTTTCCACGTCTTGATCTGAGATAAGAGAAGTGTAACAGTGAGATTATTTAAACTTTGAATGAGAAGTTCCTTAGAATTTTCCATTTTAATTCGTTTGGCATATAGAATATATTAGTCAACTATAAAAGGGAGTTATTAATCAAACATGAATCTCAAATCTTTTTGCTAATTTTCGGGCGAAAACTCTCATTTTTTATCTTACTCAACTACTCTTATCATCGACTTTTTCTTAGCTTTACTCTTAACCTTGCTTTCTTTTTCCTTCGTTTTTCTTTCCTTTTCTTCTTTTTCTTCACCCACTATTCTAATTAATGGTTTTTTCTCCAAGCCCTCAATTCTAGCTCCAGGATAACGCTGCTCGATGTCTCTACGCAATTCCGCTACGTCTACGTCTCCATGAGTCTTAACCTGAACCACGGTCTTACCGCTCTCGTCATACGTCACGGAAATGGAGTACCCAGAACCACCCTCGACAGGCTCTCTTTCAAACAGGAAATTTTCCTCGTCAAAGCCAAAGAGGTCGAAAAAAGGTCTCTTTCGCTTCCGCTTCGACATCTTCCTAAGACCCGTAAGAAAAAACAAGAAACGAAAATTAAAATTTTGCTGTGGTCACGCGAATCAGCTACGTACTCGGTGGGGATGCCCGAAACTAAAGTTTTCTTAAAACACTTCTATCACAGAACTCGAATGAATGTTGATCAAAGTTGGAGAACACTGTTCATGAGCGAGTCACTACTGACGAAGCGCTTAGAACAGATCGTGGACGCAGAAAACGTCTCCACTGAGCATGTTGACTTGCTGTGCTACTCTCGGGACGCTTCGGAGAATGTGGGCATGCCCGATGTTGTGGTTTGGCCCAGCGAGACGCGTCAAGTAAGCGAAATCATGAAGTTGGCGAACGAACTCGGGGTTCCGTTAACCCCTAGGGGCGCTGGAACGTGCCTGAGTGGAGGACCAGTTCCTGCAAGGGGAGGAATTCTTCTAGTTCTGACCAGAATGAGAAATATCCTGGAGGTGGACATTGCCAACCTACAGGTTTTGGTGGAGTGCGGCGTGGTGTTGCATGACCTCAACAACGTGTTGGCTCCCTACAAGCTGTTTCTTCCTCCAGACCCTGCCTCCGGAGAAGCTTGTACCATTGGGGGCTGCGTAGCCGAGTGCTCGGGGGACGTTCGAGCGGTGAAATATGAAACCTTCCGAGACTGGGCTCTTGGTCTGCAGGTTGTCTTGCCTAACGGGGAGGTTGTAGAGACTGGCGCAAAGACACTAAAGTGCGCTTCGGGTTACAACCTCACCGAGATAGTT
>Ga0209636_10009199_pt1 | contig 10069 bp, 8 predicted proteins | sample DeeMarSWOR152_54_FD_187464 | JGI IMG/M metagenome (GOLD analysis project Ga0209636, IMG submission 187464) | Marine sediment microbial communities from White Oak River estuary, North Carolina - WOR-1-52-54 (SPAdes) (version 2) | ecosystem: Environmental > Aquatic > Marine > Intertidal zone >... | reverse complement strand
CGGTCTCCACCAAGTCGACGGTTACCCCATATCGCGGCAGAACATTTGCGAAGAAGTTGAACGTACCTCCGTAGATGTCGAAAGCGGAAACGATGTGGTCGCCCGATGAGACGAGACCGAGTATCGCCGATGTGAGGGCGGCCATCCCCGAGGAGAAGACCAGGGCCTTTTGTCCACCCATGAGATCGGCGAGCTTCTTCTCTATGGCCTCGAGGGTGGGGTTACTGTACCGGGTATAGAAATATCCCTTGGAATGGTCGGAAAATATCCTCTTCAGGGAATCGAGGTCAGGAAATCCAAAGTTGGATGTCTGATAGATGGGCGTGGTAATCGATCCCGTCAGGGGACAAATCTGTTCCCCACTGTGGACGGATTTGGTCGAAAATCCCGCATCTCTTTGACTCATGATCTTTCCTCCTCGCTTCGCTAGTAGCTCAAAAAATACCTCAAAGGGTCTCCTTTGTAAATGTTGGAAGGTTCCCCCGAGAACTAAAAAAGGGGTTGACAGCCCATTGGCAGTGTGATACTAATCGGCCCTAAAGGAGATGCTAATGGGTAGGCTTAGATATATTTGCTGGTGGTGGAGGAGAAACAGAGGAGCGGTTTGGCCTATCCGAGTTTGTTGACTGCAGGAAGCGAAGAACGAGGGATCAGGGCCACGAGCTGCTCCAACGGTTCGTGGCCCGCTTTTTTGCCGGACCTTTTCGACCCGGGTCCATAGGTGAGTTTACCGGTTCAGGTTGATTGGAAGCTGTTGTAGGCTATGTTGGCATAATCCTTCGGAGAGAAAGGAGGTGACGAAAGGGGAACCCAAATCATCATTAAGAAGAATGAGACAAAGAATGAGAATCCAAGGAGGTGTTCAATGGAAAGGAAAGCATTAAAGACCATGTGTTCACTGATCGTTGCCGCGGTGCTTCTGGGGTGTAGCCTTCTCCTGGTAGTACCGGCGGCTGCCGGGCCCATCACATTGAGCTACGCGAATTTTCCCCCGGCACCCACTTTTCCCTGCGTCCAGATGGAGAGGTGGAAGAAGGAGGTGGAGAGCCGTACTGCGGGAAAGGTCAAGGTCAATACCTATCCCGGCGGTACTTTGCTTGATGCCAAAAATATGATGGATGGCGTCATTGCGGGACAGGCGGATATCGGGTGTCTGTGCATGGCCTATCAACCAGGTCGTTTCATCGTAACCAATGCAACAGGCCTGCCTGTCGGTTTTCCCAATGCAACCGTGGCGAGCCTCGTCCTTTTGGACATTAATAACAAGTACAAACCCAAGGAATTCGCCCAAGTAAAGGTCATCACGATGTTTACGTGTGCGCCAGGAAATATCATATCGAAAAAACCGGTAAGAAATCTGAATGACCTTAAGGGTTTTGAACTGAGAGCTTCTGGAGGACCTGCTCAATTTTTGGGTGCTTTGGGAGCAACTCCTGTCGGAATGCCCCAGTCAGAAGTCCCTGAGGCTTTGCAAAAGGGGGTCGTTCAAGGTCAGCTTTCTTCTCTCGAAATCCTCAAGGACTTCAAATATGCTGAGCTTTGCCACTATGTGACGATTATTAATGGACCCGTTTATCCTTTTGCCGTGGTAATGAACCAGGCGAAATGGAATTCCCTTCCCAAGGATGTGCAGAAGGTCATGGACGACCTCTCTAAGGAGCAGTCGGAATGGACGGGGAAGTACATGGATGATCACGTAAAGGAATCCATTGACTGGTCGAAGAAGAACTACAACATCGAGATTTACGACCTCCCCAAGGAGGAGAGGGCTCGGTGGGATAAGCTGGTCGAACCGATAACCGACAAGTGGGTCAAGGATGCTGAGGCGAAGGGCGTTCCGGCAAAGAAGATCGTCAAGGACATCGAGAAGCTGAACAAAAAGTACAGCAAGCAATACGGGGGCTAATCCCTGGGTATTCGGACAGAGGGGCTTAGATGCCCCTCTGCCTTCCGAGAAGGAGCCAGTGCACGGTTGATAATGGGGTATCTGGAAAGGGTAAGCGCATTTCTGAATCGCCTCCTTTTCGGGGTCGCCGGGGTCACCCTGATAGGAATGGTAGTTCTGACGTGCACTAACGTGCTTCTCCGCTGTGTTTGGATACCCGTAAAGGGCGTGTATGAGCTCATGGGATTTTTCGGTGCCATTCTCACCGCCTTTGCCCTCGGTTCCACACAGATCAAGAGGGGTCACATAGGCATAGACATCGTAGTGAATCAATTCTCAGCGAGGACCCAGAGAGTCCTCAACGGTATCAACTGTTTCATCTGTATGGTCTTCTTCGCCCTTGCGGGCTGGCAAATTGCCGTCTGGGCCACAACCATTTGGCGAACGGGGGAGGTAACGGAAACACTGAGGATTATCTTTCACCCTTTCATCTACGGGGTTGCCCTTGGCTGTATCATTCTCTGCCTGGTTTTTTTCGTTGACCTATTGAAAGTCCTCGTCGCGGGAAAAGGTACCTCATAAATGGATCCAGTAGTTGCCGGAATAGTAGGTATCCTCGTTCTTCTCCTCGTCCTCTTTTTCCTGGGGATGCCCGTTGGTTTTGCTATGGCAGTGGTGGGATTTGCCGGGTTTTGTTATGTAGTTTCCTTCAAGGCCGCCCTCAACATGGCCGGGACGGACATATGGTTTACCTTCTCCAAGTATGGTCTTACCGTCATACCCCTGTTCATCTTCATGGGATACCTTGCGTTCAACGCGGGAATTGCTGAAAGGCTTTACAATACCGCCTACAAATGGGTGGGTCATTGGCCGGGAGGGTTAGCTATTGCCACGATAGGCGCCGACGAGCTCTTCGCGGCTATCTGTGGGTCCAATACGGCTACAGCCGCGACGATGGGTGCGGTTGCCTTGCCACAGATGAAGAAGTACAACTATGACACGAGGCTGAGTAGCGGGACCGTCGCCACCGGTGGCACCCTGGGCACGGTAATGCCTCCGAGCGTGGTCATCATCGTTATCGGTTTGCAGACCGAGCAGTCCATAGCAAAACTCTTCCTCGGCGGCATCTTGCCCGCGATTGTCTTGGGAATCCTCTTCGTGCTCACCATCCTCACCCTCTGCAGACTCCGTCCGAAGTTCGGCCCACCTGGGCCAAAAACAAACTTCCGGGAGAAGGTGAAATCCCTCCCCGGCGTAATCGAGGCGGTCGCTATATTCGTCCTGGTTATTGGAGGCCTCTTTATTGGGATTTTCACTCCAACCGAGGCCGGGGCAGTAGGTGTCCTCTGCACGTTCATGGTCGCCCTCATCACCCGAAGGCTTACCTGGCATGGCCTCGTGCGTTCTATCACGGAGACGCTAAAGGTTTCATGTATGGTCTTCGTTCTCGTAACGGGGGCCATTATTTTCGGGCGCTTTCTGGCGGTTACGAGAATTCCCTTCTTGGTTGCGGATTTCGCCGCTTCGCTTCCGGTGTCGCCTTTCCTCATCCTGGCCCTCGTGCTGTTGATCTATCTGATCGGCGGATGTGTCATGGATGCGCTCGGATTTCTGGTGCTCACGGTCCCCATCTTCTTCCCATTGGGGATGGCGCTCGGATTCGATCCCATATGGTACGGAATAATCTTAACCATGGTGACGACACTGGGGGCAATTACGCCGCCGGTAGGCGTTAATCTCTATGTAGTCAAGGCATTGGCCCCGGAAATCGAGATTGGTACCATTTTCCAAAGCGTGAGCTTCTTCTTGCTCCCCTGCGTCCTCTCTATAGCCATTCTGATAATCTTCCCCGAAATCGTTCTCGTCATCCCGGGAATGGTGCGCTGAAACGGATTTACCATTCCCTTTCGCGCTCAGCGGGAAACATTTTCTCTGGCATCCTATTCTAGATGTGGTATGATGGGGTGATTTTACCCGTGCATCCAGTGCGGTGCGCAGTGAGGAACGGACGTTTTCCGACAACCTGTTCTGGAGATGAGTGACCGCGCATTGAGTTGCTTCCCGGAGATGCCCTGTATCAAGGACAGAGAAGGGAGATCGCCCGATGAAAAGGACTTTTATGCCACGTATTCGCTCTGAGGGGGAACTCAGGGAACTGCAAGTGGAAGGGTTAAAGTGGACAGTTAGCCACGCCTATGAGGGCTCGGAATACTTTCGGAAGAAGCTCGACGAGGTGGGGGTAAAACCCCGTGATATCTCCGACCTGGATGATCTCTCGAAACTCCCCTTCACGGCGGCCGACGACCTGAGGGAAGGTTATCCCTTCCCCCTGCGGTCAGTCCCCTTTGACCGTATCGTTCGAATCCATGCCTCCTCGGGAACGACGGGCAAACGTAAGGTTCTCTGTTATACTCAGAAGGACATCGATGACTGGGCGGACATGTTCGCCCGGTGTTACGAGATGGCTGGCCTCAGCCAGGAAGACCGAGTCCAGATCGCGGTGGGCTACGGGGTCTGGACGGCGGGCGTGGGGTTTCAACTGGGCTGTGAGAGGTTTGGGGCGTTGGCCGTTCCCGCGGGTCCTGGGAACCTCGACATGCAGTGCCAGTTTCTGGAGGATTTTCAGTCTACCGTCCTGTGTTGTACTGCCTCGATGGGCCTCTTACTGGCTGAGGAGATCGAGAGAAGGGGCCTGAGGGATAGGATTAGCCTCAGGAAGATCATCTACGGATCCGAAAGGTCCAGCGACGCAATGCGAAACAGGGTTCGAGAGCTCTCAGGAGTCGAGGACATGTTCGATATCCCGGGATTAACGGAGCTCTATGGTCCCGGAACGGGGTTGGAGTGCCCCAAGCATGAAGGGATTCACTACTGGGCCGATTATTACATTCTGGAGATCCTCGATCCGGTCACTCTCCAGCCCGTTCCCCACGGGGAGACGGGGGAAATGGTGATCACAACGCTGAGAAAGGAGGCAGCCCCCCTCATTCGTTACAGAACTCGGGATTTGACGAGGCTCATTCCTCACCGGTGCTCCTGCGGAAACATTCTCCCCATGCATGATCGGCTCCTGGGGAGATCCGATGACATGTTTATCTTCCGTGCCGTCAACATTTACCCCGGTCAAATAGACCATATCCTGTCCGGTTTCACGGAGGTGGGGAGTGAGTTTCAGGTCATGTTAGATCGCTCGAATGATGGAAGAGATTACATGACCGTAAGGGTGGAGAGGAGGAGAGGGGGAGATTCGGGCGGAGATGCTGCACTCGCCGGGAGGATAGAGGAAGCTATCAAGAAGCAAATTCTCGTGAGCGGAAAGGTGGAAATCGTAGACTATGCGAGCCTTCCTCGATCGGAGAGAAAGAGCAAACGGGTCTTTGACAATCGTTAAGGGGTAGGGAGTCCAATTTTACGGGAGACCGCGGATGCACAGATTTTCGTACGCGATGCCCAAATCCATTGATGAAGCCATTTCCCTCATGGAGGGTCATGGGGAACAGGCGCGGTACGTCGCTGGCGGGACCGATATCCTCGTAAGGATCAAGGAGAAGAAGGTTTTGCCCGATTTCCTCATTTCCCTGAGACATATTCCCGGTATGGCCTATATCGACTATGAAGAGGCTACGGGTATCCTTCGGATCGGCAGCATGACCACACACCGCATGCTGGAGAAATCTCCCCTCATCCGGGAGAGGTACCCTGTTTTGAGCGACGCGGCCGATAATATCGGCTCCGTCCAGATTCGAAATGTGGCGACTCTTGGGGGAAATATCGTCAATGCCGTCCCCTCGGCGGATGGGGCAATCCCCCTCATTACCCTCGGGGCACAAATTAGGATGAAGGGCCCCAAGGGCGAACGGGAGATGGAGCTGGTGGACTTCTTCATCGGGCCGGGACAGACCCTGTTGGAGCACGGGGAGGTTGTCCTGGAGTTCTTGGTGCCCAAATTGCGACCGCTTACGGGGATGGCATACTTCAAGCACACCAGGCGTGCCGCCATGGAGCTCCCAATACTGGGAGTTGCAGTCCTCCTCTCCCTGGAGGATGACGGGATCACCTGTTCGGAGGCTCGTATCGGGTTGGGCGTTTTGGCTCCAACCCCAATGAGGGCCCTCAATGCCGAGCGAATCATGCAGGGGAAGAGGGTCAACGATGGCCTCTTGGAAAAAGCAGGGAAAATGGCCGCCGAGGAATGTAAGGCAAGGGACAGCATTCGGGGCGAGGCCTGGTATCGAAGGGCCATGGTCGAGGTACTGGTCAAACGGCTAGGGAGACTCTGTCGGGAAAGGGCCAAGAAATAAATCCTTAATCGACTCGTCATAATAGGGAAGTCAGTGTCCATAGACCTGAGGAGTTCTTTTCGATGAAGAACAGACTATCCTTTACCCTCAACGGGGATCGGGTAGAGGTGGAAGTCGAGGCCTACTGGACCCTTCTCCATCTCTTGCGGAATCACTTCGAGCTGACGGGAACGAAGGAGGGATGCGGCAAGGGAGAATGTGGGGCGTGCACGGTGATCGTAGATGGCATGGCCATCAATGCGTGCCTTTACCCGGCAATGGAGCTGGAAGGAAGGGAGGTTTTAACAATAGAGGGGCTCACCGACGAGGAAGGTGGTCTGCATCCGCTCCAGAAGGCATTTGTGGAGCATGGGGCGGTGCAGTGCGGTTTCTGTACCCCCGGTATGGTGATGTCGGCCAAGGCTCTCCTGGATGAAAATCCGAAACCCTCGGAGGAGGAAATCCGGACCGCTATTGCGGGAAATTTTTGTCGATGTACCGGATATATTCATATCATTAAGGCGATTAAGGCCGCCAGCAAAGGGAGATAACGATGGAGCAGTTCACGAGCGTCGGCAAGAGGATTCCCAAGAGCGACGCCCGGGATAAGGTTACGGGAAGGGTCATCTACATGGAGGACCTGAAGGTGCCGGGAATGCTCTATGGCAGGATTCTCTTCAGCAAATTTCCCCATGCGAAAATCCTTCACATCGATACCTCCAAGGCGGAGAAGCTGGTGGGCGTACGGGCCGTACTCACGGGAAGGGATATTCCCCCGATTCGGTTTGGGTTCTTGAAGGACAACGTACCCCTGAAATGGGGGAAGGTCAGATCCTACCGGGATGAGGTGGCCGTCGTAGCAGCCATCGATCCCGATATTGCAGAGGAAGCCATACATCTCATCGGGGTTGAGTACGAGGCATTACCCGGGGTGTTCGACCCGGAAGAAGCCATGAAGGAGGGAGCCCCCTTGATCCACGAGGTCGATGCAAGGGGCGGCCCCTTGGAGAGCAATGTGCTGGCTCTCCCATGGAAGCTGGTGGCGGGTGATGTGGACAAGGCGAGGACTGAGTCGGCGTACATCGCGGAGGATCGTTTGAAAACCCCATGGGTTACTCACGTTTGTATGGGGACTATGGGGATCATTGCGGAGTTTGACCTGAGGAATAACCTCACCGTCTATGCCAATACGCAGATTCCCTACCTGGCCCAAAGGGATTACAACGAGGCATTGGTGGCCATGGGCCTTCGGGGAAGTAGGGCTCGCCTTATTCAGCCAACCATAGGGGGAGGGTTTGGGAGCAAATTGGATACCTATGGCCAGGATTATATCGCCATTCTTCTGGCCCATAAGACGCGAAAACCGGTAAAGATTCAATTCACCCGCGAAGAGGAGTTCTTCGCCACTTCCCCCCGACAACCCACCATTATCAATATCGCCCAGGGCTGTACGGAGGATGGAAGGCTCACCTTCAGGGATGTCTCCATGATCCTGGACAATGGAGCTTACGCATCGTGGGGTGCCACAACTCCATCGGTCATGATGATGCCCATCTCGTCCCTCTACAAGGTCCCCAACGTCCGGTACATTGCTCGATGTGTCTATACGAATAACACGTGGAGCCAGGCGATGCGGGGATATGGAAATCCCCAGGCGACCTTCGCCATTGAGTGCAATCTGGACCATTTGGCAGAGGAAGCGGGCATTGACCCGGTTCAGATGAGGCTCGTTAATTCCAATACCCCGGGGGAGGTTACCCCCCAGAGGTTCAAGGTCACCTCATGCGGTTTGAAGGAGTGTATTGAAAGGGTTGCGGGCAGCTTGAACTGGGAGTCAAAGCACGGCAGGGGAGATGGCAGAGGGGTTGGGATGGCCTCGCTCATCCACGTAGGCGGGGGAGCTCGCGTATATAAGTCGGATGGGTGTGGGACGATCATCAAGGTGGATGATTTCGGCACGGTTGATGTCTTCACGGGGGCAACCGATATCGGACAAGGGGCGGATACCGTTGTTGCCCAGGTGGTTGCCGAGGTGCTGGGAGTTGGGGCTGAGGATGTAAACGTCATCGATAACGATACGGAGGTTTGCCCATGGGATGTGGGCGTTCATGCTTCGAGGACTACCTTCGTGGCGTGTAACTCAGCCATTGGTGCGGCCAAGAAGGTGAAGGAACAAATCCTGGAGTTGGCAGCTGGCTATGCGGAGACACAGAAGGACAAGGACGGTACCAAACGCGAGATAAAGCTGGATGATGATCCCGGGAACCTCGTCATCAAGGACAGGATGATTTACTCAACGGGGGATCCCGAGGTGAAAATCCCTTTGGGGAAGATCCTCCGGGGTAGCCATTACCGGACCGGCGGAAAGATGGTCATGGCGGAGTACTTCTACGACCCCAACAATGAGAACCTGGACCACGAATTCAAGGGGAATCTCTCCATGACCTATGCATACGGGACCCACGGGGTGGAGGTGGAGGTGGATCGAGAGACGGGGAAGGTTACGATCCTCAAATACATCGCCGCCCACGATGTGGGACGGGCTATCAATCCCATGTTGGTAGAAGGGCAGATCTATGGAGCCGTTTCTATGGGGGTAGGATATGGGCTGACGGAACAGTTGGTCTTTGATAAGGGAGAGTGTATGAACCCCAGTTTTCGGGACTATAAAATCCTTACGGCCAAGGATGTGATACCGGTTGAGCCCATCATCGTGGAAACCATGGATCGGGATGGCCCCTTTGGGGCAAAGGGAATTGGAGAACCTGGTTGTGTCCCCTCGGCTCCCGCCATCGCCAATGCTATATACGATGCCATCGGGGTCAGACTCCATGATCTCCCCATCACCCCGGAGAAGATACTGAGGGCGCTCAAGGAGAAGGAGGGGACCGAAATCCCATAGGGAAGGAGAACGAATTCACGGGGGAGTAACAACCGGAGAAACCGGCAGCCCTTAATCGCTATGAGCGTTCGTATGATCCTGGTTGCCGTACATCACCTTTTGGAATCACTACTGCAACAACAGCCCTATCACGGATGGCGTGGCCTATGGCCACCCTACGGATTCTCGGGTATCCCCTCTCCAGTATTCGCTCCGCCAGGGCTTTTCCCTTTTCCAAACCATCGGGTATATCGACCTTATTCAGAAAGGGAAGGATGGTTGAGGAGGGGGGGGCTCCCTTCGCCATTCCCCTTGGGTGAACGATCAACTCGGCAATAGCCTCGATGGTTACCTTCTCCCCCATCGGCAAGTCCGTCAGCTCGGAAACGATGTGGGGGCGAAAGACATGACCCTCAGACAATTGGATGCCGATGCTATCGATCCCCACCACGACCACCACCAGGGAGGTCTTCGATGTGATCACGGGTTCATATTCACCCGGAGCCTTGAGGGGGAGTCGCGCGGCTCCATCGGCTTCTATGACGATGTGGTCAATTGCATCCGAGGTTTCCAGCTCATCGATGAGTTCAGGGCTGATTCCCTTCAGTTTTTTTCCCGGCAATCGAGCATCGGCTAAGGTGAAATGCCCATATCGATCGATAACCTCCGGGATGGTTTTGAGGATATCCTCTGCCTCGTCCCTCAGGAGGAGGAAGGGGGTATCCTTGTGGGAGGGCTCAAAGATCTTCGTTGTGGTGGAGGTGATGACGTGATTTCCCAGGGCCGCCAATTCCCTTGCCATGGCGAACATCAAGCTGGTCTTTCCCCCGGCTCCAACCAGGCAAATAATCCGATGGCGGCCCAATTCCAATGCTTCCCATAAGCGGTCAACGCGATAAAGGACGGTATCCCGCCCCTCTATGAGGTTTCGTTTCCGCACGGGGTCTCCACGTTTCATGAGTCACCGTCCATTATTCGGTGACTCGTCGTCCTGCTTCACCCATGCCAAGGAACGAGAGGAGG
>Ga0209636_10009198_pt1 | contig 10069 bp, 4 predicted proteins | sample DeeMarSWOR152_54_FD_187464 | JGI IMG/M metagenome (GOLD analysis project Ga0209636, IMG submission 187464) | Marine sediment microbial communities from White Oak River estuary, North Carolina - WOR-1-52-54 (SPAdes) (version 2) | ecosystem: Environmental > Aquatic > Marine > Intertidal zone >... | reverse complement strand
TACAATGTCTTATCTTGGTAACTGGGCGAAGATTTCAAGTCCCGAGGACGCCTTTTCACTCATGCAAAACATCACTAACACATACCACTCGTTGACTCCATTGAAGTTGATTGACATTCTGAGTCACTATAAGAGTTTGGTTGACAGCAAAAGTCCGCTTGCTCCATGGTGGAACACATACAAGAATTCTGTTTCAACCGATGTAAAACTCATTGCTCACAGTAATCCAGAGAAAGTCAGTCTAACAAATTGGGAGTTTGCCAATCAAACTCTCACTTTCCATATCTCGGCTCCTTCTGGAACTGCAAGCACAACAAAAGTTTACTGCGATGGCAAAGGTGAGCCTGCAGCAGTTTACGCAACTAACGGAACCCTGTCATGGAGTTACAATATCGCCACCAAGATATTAACATTAAACCTTGTGCATTTTGGTCCTCCCGCAGAAATAGTAGTCAATTGGAAAGTTGCCGATCTGAATGCTTTTATGTTTGACGAGTTTCAAAAGTGGGATGCTATGATAACCCGCTACATTAGTATAAACGGGTCCCTGATGGAGCATTACGATTATTCTCGTGCCCCAGACTACAGTAAACCAACCCTCGCTAGCTCAGCCGTCTACTGTCAAGCATTAATTAGTTTCTACGAAGCTACAAACGGTGAATACTATTTGAGCAAACTAAGGGCAATGATAGATGCTTTCATTGAGGGAAGTGGACCAGACGGGTTCTACACTTTTGACAGTTACAAGGGAGAAATCTTTTACGTATGGACTTATCGCTATGATGTTCCACCGGTAATGGAGGCTGAGTTTACAGCGTTATATGTAATGGCCGCAGGTGCGTCTGCGGTTTGGCTTTATCAAAAGACTGGAGAGTTAAAGTATAGAAATCTGGCGGATAGAATCGCTCGAGAATCTTTGAATCTTGCAATTGTGAATAACTCTACGGATATGGCTTGGTACTATCGTTATGTTTTTAACGCGACAGAAGCCGATTGCATATTTGGGCATCATGAGTTAGGCTGTTTCGCACAGTTCTACTCTGTTTATGGAAGATATATTAATTCAACTTACGCTTCTTATGTTCCGAAAATTATCCACTGGATTTGGCGTGCACAGCTAGCGAGTGGTGGGTTGGGTTATAAATACATTGGTGACACAGTTGAATCCAGATACTACACGGCATTCGTTTTGTGGCCTGCATTAGAGGCTTATAAGAACGTTCCCGAGCAATTTTCTGAATCTTTGAAGACGAAGTTGAACAACACAATTACATATTTGCTAAAACTTTCAGGTTCACAGTACTCTGCTCAAAACTACTATTACGCTGCCGACCTTGTTTTGGCGGCGAAATCGGGGTTAATTTCTTCACCTACACCGGACTATCTTTCAAAAACCAAAACATATGTTTATGGGAGCTTAAAGTTAGCGCGATATGCGGAGAAAGGATTTGACGTAGCTCTTAACGACTGCAGCATTGGCTACCGTTTTCAAGGTCACTCAGTAGGAGCTTTGTTTTCAACCTATCCTCTGCCAGACAGCCTGAAAACGTTCTCATCGCCAAAAATCTCATTTGAAGAATACCAGACGGGAAGATATTATTGGCAAGGTTGGGCAATCTCAAATCCCTATTCAATTTGGGTCGGCGACAACTACGGTCTAACAGGTTGGGCGCCAAGCCCTTACCAGGTCTTTGTGAGTAAAAAAACTGGTGTTACAGCAAGAAGTGTAACTGAACTCGGATATTATTTCAAGACGTGGACAAACTACACGGATACAAAGGTCTTAACTTACTTCTACCCGACAACAACAATCTTCGCAAACGTCACAGGTCCTAGTCGAATCCTTATTCTCAGCTCTTTCCCCGCTGATGCTCGATTAAGAGTTGAAAACGGTACCATTTACAATTTGGGAGTTATGGAGAACGGAACAAAAGTATTCAGCAACAATTTTCTGTTATGGCGAAACGCTACATCTATGAAGTATCGTCGAACAATTTTTGTGCATTGTCCCAAAACAAAGACCTACAACTTCACCAGGTATGCCGACCGTATCATCTTAACTTCTGATGTTTCAAACTATAACATTACGGTGTCCTACCTTGGCAGTTGGGCGAAGATTTCAAGTCCCGAGGACGCCTTTTCACTCATGCAAAACATCACTAACACATACCACTCGTTGACTCCATTGAAGTTGATTGACATTCTCAGTCACTATAAGAGTTTAGTGGATAGCCGAAGTGCACTTGCTTCATGGTGGGACACATACAAAAACTCTGTTTCAACCGATGTAAAACTCATTGCTCACAGTAATCCAGAAAAAGTTAGCCTCACAAGTTGGGATTATGCCAATCAACGTCTAACTTTCACCATTTCAGCTCCTTCTGGAACCACAAGTACGACTAAAGTTTATTGTGGAGATAAGGGCGAACCTAGAGAGGTTTATGCAACCAATGGAACTCTGTCATGGAGTTACAATGCCTCCACCACAATATTAACACTAAACGTCGTACACAACGGTCCAGCAAACATTTTAGTTGACTGGAGAATTCTTGGCGACGTAAACGGCGATGACAAGGTCGACTACTCTGACCTGTTTGACCTAAGCAAAAACTACGCCTCCAATTCCTCGAAACCCAGCTGGAACCCAGATTGTGACTTCAACTGGGACAGCAAGGTTGACGCTTCAGACCTGTTTGACCTAAGCAAAAACTACGGAAAAACAAAAACCTAACAAAACAAGTTCCCTATCCCAACGCTTCCCTATTACGCCTATGCGGCGCGCATGACACTTCAATACAACAAGCACAACAGAACGGCAAGGCTAATAAAGACTAAACATCTTTATCTACCAAAAGTAACCTAAATAAGAACCTTCTATGACTCACAAACTAAAAAAGTAGACTAGGCGAGGTTTAATGAGTAGGGCTGCTAAAATGGCGAAGATCTCAGCCAAAGGTGGATTCCACCTGTTTCTAGGCGTATCACTCTCCAGCGCCATATCAGCACTTGGAACAATACTTCTAGTGCGATTACTAACTCCAACCCAATACGGGCTATTCGCAATCGCCCTAATGCCTCCAGCACTTATCGGCTTGTTCAGGGACTGGGGAATAAACTTCGCCATAACCAAACATTTGGCCCAATACAAGTCAGAGAACAAGACAGCAGAAATAAAAAGGGTCCTAACTTGCGGACTACTTTTTGAGTCAGCCCTAGGCACCCTTCTATCCATCACCTGTTTTTTCCTAGCAAACTTCCTAGCCATAAACGTGTTCCACAGACCAGAGCTAAAACCGCTAGTTGAAATTGCATCAATCACCATACTTGCAACGGGACTTTTCACCGCCGCTCAATCTACATTCACTGGCTTCGAAAGAATGGAGCTTAACAGCCTAACCATGATTACTCGATCTAGTTTCAAAAGTTTCCTGGCACCCCTCCTCGTCCTCTTAGGGTACGGAACCTTCGGAGCGATTCTCGGGTATACAACAGGATTCCTCATCTCCGGCATACTCGGCATTTTAATTATCTACATCATCTTTCACAAGAATCTTCACGGAAAAAGCGACGACAAGACCAAACTCACCACGATTTTCAAAACCATGTTTGGATACGGATTACCGCTATCCATCTCAACAATACTAGGAGGCTCCCTAGTACAGTTCTACAATTTCATGATGGCTATCTACTGCACCGACTTCATGATTGGCAACTACAAGGCAGCTGTAAACTTCACCGTGCTAATCACCTTTTTCACAACGCCCATAACCACCGTGCTCTTTCCCGCCTTCTCCAAACTAAACCCAGAAAAGGCTATGGAAACGCTCAGAACCATTTTTCAATACTCAATCAAATACGCATCTCTTCTAACTATACCTGCAACTGCTGCCATCATGGCCTTGTCAAGGCCTCTCGTGTTCACCCTTTTTGGCGAAAAATACACCTCTGCCCCACTATTTCTTACCCTTTATGCCATCAGCTATTTGTACACCGCCCTGGGAAACCTAAGCCTAGGAAACTTCCTGAACGGCCAAGGAAAAACCATGGTCACTATGAAGCTAACCCTCATCACACTAGCAACCGGACTTCCCTTAAGCTTCCTGCTCATTCCGAGATTCGGAATCACAGGCTTAATAATCACAATCCTAGTCTCCGGACTCCCAAGCCTAGCCACTGGACTATGGTGGATAAAAAAACACTTCGGCGTCACAGTAGACTGGAAATCATCAACCAAAATACTTGTAGCCTCCACAACCGCTGCCATCATCACCCAACTGATCCTCTCTCAACTACACACTCTCGAGTGGATAAGTCTAATCATCGGAGGAACAATCTTCCTAGGCACTTACCTAATAGCCACTCCACTAATGAGAGCAGTAGACGCAGATGACATAAAAAACCTGAAAGGAATGCTCAGCGAGTTGGGACCCATCTCCCACCTCTTTAACCTACCATTAAATTTCATCGAAAAACTAACAATAAGATCCCAAAAGACTTGAAAGAAGGGCGCGCTTGCCCTTTTGAACAATTAATTCTCCATTGTTTCCAACTAGAACATTACCCCTAACTGAAGGTTTCAACTCACTCCGTCCTGTCTCTAAACGCAAAACGCATAAGTTCCTTATCCTAACGGTTCCTTCTTATGCCGAGTTTTTCTGAGCTTAATAAAGTATAATCCGGCTCCAATACCGACGGCAATTAAGACCAAACCGAAAACCAACATATACCATGGCAGACCAGCTCCGCCCACCCTATAACTGTAGTCCTTCGATGCCGCAAAGTTCCCAGCCTTGTCTTCAGCTCGAACAACGAACGAAACAAGCTTTCCCCCACTTTGACCAGGAATTTCAGCCGACCAGAGTCCCTCAGCATATTGCATCTCTACCGACTTCCTGGTGGAATAGTCGCGTTCAAAGAAAAACTGTAGCGTGACCGAATCTACACCACTCGCATTCTCTGGCTCGGCCACTGTAGCTTGAACAAGCACCGGCTGACCAGCGGAAGGAGTCAAAGGAGTCCATTCAGGGATCCCAATTTCAGGAGGAATCTCATCAGTCACGTTGTAACTGAAAATATCAGAAGTCCTCCAATTCCAAGCGTTGTCAGAGGCATGTAATCTATACGTAACCAAGGTTCCGTAAGGAAAAGCAGGAATACTTCCTACACATGAACTGTCGTTACGAACCATAGTGACGTTAATCCAGTTAGAATCAGAGGAGTAACTCAGAACGACTGTTCGTATGCCTGTCTCCAAGTCACTAGTTTTCACGGCAATGATGACGCTTGCATTGTACCATGAACGGGAGCGATCCACCTCTCCTATGATAGGAGGCGTAACGTCAGCGCCAGCCTCCAACGTAATGAAACCGTCAGAAATCGCCCAAAACTTGAGGACCTGTGTAGACGCATCAAACTTATAGTCCCATTGAGTCTCATTACAGAAAGCGTTCCAAAGCGGAATTGATAAATTAATCGAAACGTTCATCCCCGGTGTGGCCAAGACCGAGACAGTTAAACGTTCACCATTCCATCTCGTCTCTATCACTTTATGAACAGTTCTCATAACGGTCGGATCCACTCGCTCTCCCAAAACAATCTTTACATGCACCGATTCCGCTGGCAGCCGCACCGTATGGTCATCAAAATAAAACCAAGATTCATCATTGATTGAGACTTCACGGATAGTTTCGTTTGCGTCAATTCGTAGCCAAAGCATACCTTTCCCTATATTAATAACGTCTGGAATAGCGTAAGAATCCACGTCAAACTCAACTATTGAATCTACCCTCTGAGGATTCTTAACGCTAACCCACCTGTTGCCAAAGTATAAACCAGCCTCAATTAAGGGAACAAATCGAATATCAGGAATTTCAGAAGTCAAATTCGAGTAAACCGTCTTTAGACTGTAAGTTCCAACCTCGTTCCATCTAAAGTGCCATATGCTATAGACGAAACTTGGAAAACCGTTCACTGCAGCAAGCGCCCATTTATCGCGGTCCCTAAAGTATTCGTAGTGAAGAATATGTTTTGCCAAGTTTGGATCTGAGTCTATATCAGTGAAATTTCTAGCCTCCCCCCACCAACCCATTTGTGCTCCACTATGCAAAATAACATTTGAAAGAACTCTCAGATTCCACCAATCAAGATAATACTCCTCGAAACCTCCATATTCTGGAGTACGCGCACACATATCTAAAAGGGTCAAGTTCTTACCGGCCATGGCATACAAGATTGTCTGATTCCAATACCCAGCAAAGGTAGCTACTGTGCTGAATAGATCCATTTCTAGGGCTGTATAGTTAGCCTTAACGTCTTCTATCAAAAGCTCAATCTCACTCTGCGTCATAGAACTCAAATCTTTGTTTCGCAGAGAGGAAGCATACTCCCAACCTCTATACTTGCTTCTTAACTGAGAGAAAACGTTTGGAACAGTCTTTTGCCAATAAGACTCGTAAAGAAAGTCTGTGAAACCAATAGCTGGCATAATACCATACTCGTCGATAAGCGAATTGAAATTGAAGAGACTAGTGTTTAGATAGGTTTCACCCCAACCTCGTCCACCAAGTTGATCAAGTCTTATGGTTGCTAAGGGCTGAGGCTTAATGACCGTATTGACGTCAGCGCCAAGTGCATACGCAATTAAAGAAGCCAGAAGGCTTGATCTTTTCGAAATCTCAGTTAACCCAAAATAACGTATCCGATTTGAATCAGCATCCTCTGGGGGAGAGTATACGTAAGAGCCTTGAACGTAAATCCCCACGGCCCCCGTAGCGTTCTCGTAATAAGTCACGCCACAAGTCGTGATACCGTCTTCAGTCGTGAAATCATATATTTTCCGCGCCTCGTCCTTTGGCGTCACCAAAACCTGATAATTAATCCAGTTGGGGTTGTGTGCAATGTAAGTTAGATTTGACGGCAGTCCACTTATTGAATCATCTACCAAAGTAAAACTTCCATTGTTATGTTTATAATCTGCGCCAACGTCTCTCAGCCATGCTATAAAGTCGACCCCTAATCTCTGTTCCAATCTTAGATGATGCGCACTTCCGAAAAAAGTGTTCCAAAATGTTTGCGTTGTTGTTTCATTCCAAAATAGAGCGTTTCCTATAACTATGAGAGTTCCATCATAATTCGTAAAATGATTAACCTCTTCTATTGTTGCTGAAACAGGCGGATAACGAATATAGCTTCCATGAAGAATCACAACATCGTATTGGCTGAGATCAGAGGTTAGCGGATCAAAACGATAATCGACAGCAGTGCTATTGTCTGAAGTATGCTGTGTTACGTTGAACCCGTAACTAGCCAAATCTGAAATTAAATAGTGTCCACCTTTCAAATACAAATTAGCGGGAGAGACAACTAGCACCCTGACTTCATGAGGAGTTAACGGCGTTGAATTTGAAACAGCTCCTGACTGTGGAATGCAAAAGAAAACCAAGGGAGCAACCAACATAATAATCATTGCTGACGTTAGATATTTCTTCAGTGAAACTGTTCTCCTAGTAGACTGAAACGTTGTCAAACCCCTTTCCATCAATAGGAATAATCGATCTCTAATACTTATACATTATTTCAATGCTGATATCCTTGCATGCACGCGGCGCGCACAGCGACAGTAGAATTGCACTGGATTCCTTTGGATAAAATGTCTCTCGCGGCAAATGGTTCAAAAACACAAAGTTAAAAAACCGTAAGCAAGTCATAGAGTTGAGCAATCCATTCAGAAGTACTCATGCAATGATTTCGTTCCATATCGTGATACGATGTTGAAACACAGCAAATGGTGACTTGAGCGTGACGAGTTCATTCCAATTCCGTAAACTGGAGGACCTTATAGCTCGTGATCCAAAACTTCTTTTTACACTAGCTTCTTATATTGCCATTGTTGCAATTTACTTGAATTTGAATGTGAAGTTACTAGCTATTGGGATTGTTTTCTTTGCTCTGTATTTTTCCATAAACGGAACGTTTCTGGCACGCGCTTTTTTCGAAAGAGAAGATGTTTTCTTCAGGCTGATGTTTGGAGTTTTGTTGCTAATCATGCTTTTGAGTTTTGTGGGCTGGCTAGTCATGCTAATCTATAACCTTGATGTCCCATTGTTTATTCTCACCCTTTTTATTGTCTCCACTTTTTCTTCTTTGTCAAACAAAAGGAAAAAGCACAAAAATGCCGTTTGGTAGACAAGCATCAAACAAACTTCTGCGAATTAGCGAGATTTTCTACATCATACTCACTGTTATCTCGTTCTACCTGCTCATCACGTCTCGAACCGGAGAAGCGCGGACGGTTTGGCAAGTCTTACATCCTGCTTTCATGCCAACGCTGTTCGTCACAACTTCTCTTCTCCTTGCAATTCTGTTTTCATCTGAAACAACCACACCTAAAATGCTACTCATTATCGTTCACTCCATCCTTATTCACTCCTTCTTCCCGATTATCTTTCCAGCAGGCGACAATAGTGGACAACAAATGGTTCTTGGCCAAACCAGACGTGTGTTCGACAATACTATCCTTCACGGATTAAGCGGATGGCCCAGACCGACACTTCAAATATTCGTTGTTGAAATGTTCAAAGGAATGAATTTGCAGGCCGCAATTAGCACGATTTTTGCCCGAATGTTTAGCACAGACATTTTTCATGTTCATTTGTTTCTCGTTCCAGTCTTGTGGGGAACATTCATACCTATTGCTTCCTTTCTAACAACAAAAGCCTTGGGTGGAGACGAGAAAACTTCAGTTCTCTCAAGTCTGCTCGTCTCCGCTTTTCCATACACAACATATTTCGGAGCAATCTCAATTCCCAACAGTCTTGGGTTTATCTTTTTCTTTTACTCGTTACACTTCATGTTGAAATACTTATCTTCTAACAATTCCAGAACTTCATATTTCATGCTGGGTTTCGCTTTCTTTTCCTTCCTTTCACACTATTTAACTGGAATCATATCATTTTCTCTTCTTCTCTTGGCCCTAACATTTAAGTCATACAAAAGCGAAAAAGCTGCTTCACCTATGACTGCAAAAGCTTCACTGGCAATCACATTCCTTTTATCTGCCAGCCTTTTGCCTTTTTCTTTTATCTACCTAAGGTTTCTTAACCCGGCCTACAGTACCGTTTTTACTCTGGACAAGTTTTATGGCCTCCCTTATGAAGAAATTGTAGGCCTATTCTTAATTGGTAACCTTGTATATGTTTTTGACATTAAGGCTATTATTCTAATTGCTGTAGGATCCGCCTTTGCGTTTCTATACATGACATATCTTCTACATAAATCAAAAAAGAGTCCAGCTGGAGAATTTCGAATACGTCTCTTATTCCTTTTCTCTGCGTTTCTGATTGTACTAATTGACTACAGAATTATGAACCTCTTCATGGACCGACTTCCACTGAGCGAAGACAGACTTTGGGTTTTCCGAGATTTCGTAGCTGTACCGTTTGTAGCACTCGCAATTTACGGAGTGGTTTCATCAGCCAAGGCAATTGTAAAAGTCCATTGTCCTTGGAAAATATCGATTGCTAGTTTGAAGGCAATATCAAAGATTAATGTTCTCCGTATTTTGGCTCTATTATCTACTCTAATTGTCATAATTCCTTTAATTCTAGGAGGCTGGATTACGTTTTCCCTAAGTGCTGCCTACCCTCATTTTGCTCCTTTACAAACAACATGGTACGAATTGGAAGCAGTAAAATACATCGAAGAAAACACGGAAGAAAAATACGTTGTAATTTGCGACGTATGGACTATTTATGCAGGAGAGATGATAGTAGGAGTCAAAAACCCAAGAGCCTACTACTTCGGAGAAAAAGACCCTCGCGGATACAACTTATCAGCACGAATGCGAAGAGATCCTTCTCCCCAAGTAATGATCGAAGCCATGAACCAAACAGGCACCGACACTACCGTGGCCTACTTCATAGTCACAGAACCCAGACTAGGCGTCGAAGAGTTTAACAGCATCGTTTCCAAAACCCTGCAAAACAGTTTACCAGTCTATGCTACCTTTGGCAACGGAAAACTCTACATTTTTCGTCTTGAAAAATAGTTAGAGTTAAGCGCGCGCATGGAG
>Ga0209636_10009196_pt1 | contig 10069 bp, 9 predicted proteins | sample DeeMarSWOR152_54_FD_187464 | JGI IMG/M metagenome (GOLD analysis project Ga0209636, IMG submission 187464) | Marine sediment microbial communities from White Oak River estuary, North Carolina - WOR-1-52-54 (SPAdes) (version 2) | ecosystem: Environmental > Aquatic > Marine > Intertidal zone >... | reverse complement strand
ATAGATGCAGGATCTGTAATCAATATGCGAGATCTCTCGAGATGGTTAGTGGAATAATCAAGAAATACAACCTAAAGGAAATATCTTGTGAAATCTATTTAGATAGCGAAAAAAAATTAAAATTAAATAATAAAATAATTAGAAAGCATCTAAAGATGTTAGCTGGATAACACTTCACGTATCCATGATAAATCTTTTTTTGAGATATGATATTCCTTGACCCATCTTTGAATATGCTTTTCACCATAACTCAAAGGTACCATATCACTTACTAAAATACCGGCATTTTCCATCTCCATTAACCTACCATAAAGTGTTCTACGACTAACAATCTTTCTTTCGGATAAATCTCTTGACATCTGATTAAAAAATGCCTTCTCCTTCTTGAGTAGATAGTCCAGTATCTGCTGATTTATGCTATCCCCTATTATCCCCAGTTTTTCTCTTGTATCACTCCCTGATTCATCCCGAATCTTTTTGATCAAATCTTGCATTTTCAATCACCTATTTTTAGTATCACCTCCTTTTTTACTATGTTGAATTCTTAGTTTAAACAAGTATAAATATTTATACCTAAATATTTAAAACTACTTTGCGGTATCAATTGATATACTGAGCAAATGTTTATTGATCTCATCTAATGATTCATATTCAAACATAGGTTTCATATCGGGAGAGATTAACTCTATATCCCCATACTTGCCATCAGCACGTTTTATCCGAATAGATACCATCCCCGCATCATTAGCACCCTTTATGTCACGATCTGGTCTATCGCCTATGAAAATAGATTTATCAATATTAGCGCCTAAGCTGTCACAAGTGTATCTAAAGATATCTGGATCTGGCTTCCTCATGCCGATCTCATCTGAGATTACTATCGTTTCAAAAAAATCAACTATTCCACACTTAATTAGTTTTGAATTTTGGTAGTATGTATCCCCATTGGTAATTATTCCCAATGGTATCTGTAGCTTCACTAACAGATTCTTAATAAACGGAATTACATCCGGATAAAGTCTTTGGCTAACCCTTGAAATCTCTTGGTATATAAAATTCATTCTGGATACCTCCTTGCTATTAACCCTTCCATTTTTATCGCAAAACCCCAAATCTCTCATCAATTCGGAAAAAAGATCATAATCTGGATGAGGTCTGTCAGGAAATTTCTTATCTTTGATCCGGATTAATTTATTCCATAAGTCGTCATTACTCCATCTGTCAGTTGGAAAATCTTTCGCAATAACATATTCCTTCAGTATCTTAAAACTTTCAGATATGGCTATTTTATCAGCATGTGTACTCATAAGTAGGGTATCATCCAAGTCGAATAGAATAACTTCAGCTTCCTCTAGACATGATGTGATATCTTTATTAGCCAGCATCTTGGTAATCTATTAACATAAGACTTTATATCACACCAATCATGCCTAGAGCGCCTATTATCGACAATAAGCCTCCAACAGCCCCACCCCACTCATCACATAGGGTATGTTAAACCTTACCCTGACACCGACGCCTGCAATAATTACCAGAATTCCCGTGCCAAAGATCAAACCGCTAACAAACAAGTCCGCCATATTTATCACCTCCTTTGGTATATTTTTTTATATTACAATATACTTTTGTATATTTAAATATAAATACTTATATCATAATAAGATGGGTAACATACTCTATATCGGAGGCCCTCTAATAATGGCTATAGGAGTTATGGCCTTTGTCCAATCGGTTTTTGGAATCCCTGTTTTGGACATGACCATAAACGCAGTAGCCACTCTAGCTCTTATAGCGGGTGGAGGGTTTCTAGTTTATAAAATAGCATTGGGTTGAAGAAGCTGAAATGCTTGGTTTTTAGAATTGAATCCTGATAGACTTGACTTTCTCCAATTCACAACTTGAATTCCGGGACATCCTTCATCTCAGCATAGCTGAAGACGGGGCCGTCTATGCAGACATATTTATTGCCAATATTGCAGTGACCGCATTTTCCGATGCCGCATTTCATCATTCTTTCCAGGGTAAAAACAATTTGTTCATCTCTAAGACCTAATTCCATTAATGCCTTAACCGTAAATCTGATCATTATCGGGGGTCCGCAGATAATTGCCATTGTATTCTTCAGGTCTGGTTTTATCTTTTCCAGTAACTTTGGAACAACACCAACGTTGCCCTTCCACTCTTCATCCTCCCTATCGACGGTTACATGAACCTCCGTATTCTTCTCCTCATTCCAGGATTGCAATTCATCCCTGAATACTAAATCCTGGGGGGTTCTCGCCCCATACAGGATAAAGATTTTTCCAAAATTCTCTCTCTTGTCAAAAATGAAATTGATCAATGATCTCAGGGGTGCTAATCCGATACCACCACCAATGAAGATAATGTCCCTTTCCTTTAATTCATTTATTGGAAAACCATTACCATAAGGCCCCCTGACGCCTATTTTATCGCCAATTTCTGCCTCATGCAGGCTCTCCGTAAGCCTGCCAACCCTCTTAACGCTTATCTCCAGGTCCCTTCTACTTGGAGAGGATGTAATTGATATCGGAGCCTCCCCGATGCCGAAAAGGGAGATTTCCAAAAACTGTCCTGGGAGATATTCAAGAATTTCTCCAGAGCTATCTTTAGGTAATAAAATCTGAAATGTCTTCACATCCGGTGTTTCCTGCCTTATATTTTTTATCTCCGCTATCCGTGGTATGTATGGATTCTTCATTTTATCTGTGAGATTATTTCCATGATGTCAATTCCTGCTGGACAGTATCTTACGCATCTTCCGCAGCCGACGCAGCCGAATTTTTCATACCTATCAGGGATGTATTTAAATTTGTGATAGATCCTTTGCCTTAACCTTTCTTTTTTTGTTGCCCTCGGATTCTCGCCTCCTGCCAACCTAGTGAAAGAGGGAAACATGCAGGTATCCCAGCATCTGATTCTTTTACCATCCACAGTGAACATCTTCCCTTCATCTATCACATCGAAGCAGTAACAGGTCGGACAGAGATAGGTGCAGATTGCACATGAGATGCATCTCTTGGATAATTCATCCCAGAGTTTATCGTCGAATAATGAAGCCAGTTTCTCCGGAATTTTCTCTAAATCCAGTTTTTGAATCTTTTCCTCTGCCTTTTTGATCCTTTCGTCTTTTATTTTTTTATCTCTCTTAGTTGCATTCTCAAAAAGTTTCGATTTGATAATCTTTTCCCCCTTCCTGGTAAAGGGCTCAGCAAGATAGTAATCCCCTATGTCAGTCAGAAGGAGATCGGCGCCATCCTTCAGGGAGGGACCAGTACCAAAGGATGTGCAGAAACAGCCATCCATAGGCTCCAAACATGAAAAGGAAACCAGGGTTGTTTTTTCTCTCTTCTCCTTGTAGTATGGATCCTCAAACTCCCCCCCGCTGATTAAATCCAAAAGTAAGAGGGAGTGGACATCACAGGGTCTTATGCCAAACAGGATTCTTTCCCTGGATTCAAGATTCGGCTTCAGTTCGAATTCATCATTAGTTTTTTTAAATTCAAAGAGAACCTCCGAATATGGAAGAAAGAATTCCTTTGGTGAGTTCGTTGGGTTTGATTTTAGATAAACTTCATCATCTGGACCGAGCTCTTTAAAGAAGACTCTCTCACCAGTTCTGACCGGAGCTATTATATCGTAATTCTTTTCCAATTCACGAACAAGATTTTTTATCCTACTCTTGGGTATCTTTTTCATAGTTTCTCGTCATTTTCGAGATCGAATTTTGTCAGGGGAGGTTTTTCCTTTAAATCTACCCCTGCTTCGTAGTCAAAGAGCTCCTTTACGTCCTTTGCTACCTTTCTATAAAGCAATCTTAATGGAATTCCTACCGGGCAGGCTCTCTCACATGAACCACAGTCAACGCAACTTCCAGCCGTGTGAAAGGCCCTGACCAAATGGAAGAGAAACATCTCCTCTTTCTTTCTTGGCTTTGATACCCATTGCGGGTCCTTTTTTTCCAGAATACAATCATCGCAATAACACATCGGACATACATTTCTACATGCAAAGCATTTAATGCATCTCTGAAATTCGTTCTTCCAGAATCCAAGTCTTTTCTCCAGAGGAAGGGATTCTATCTCCTTTACATCTTCATAATTGTCTTCAGGAATCTCTTCTACCTTCTCGCCTAAGAGAACATCACAGATAACTGGATTCCTGTATCTGCAAACCCTGCAGTTTTCTAACAATTTGCCATTGGATTCCATTCCATTACAAGGGACTCCAATTATAAAGACATCATCCCTTTTGATCTGATTTGTTTTGATTAACTCTAAAATGGATCTGGAGTCGCATCCCTTGGCTACTATCGCCACTTTTTCCTTGTTTTCTAACAGATACACAGCCAGATTGTTGGAGCAGGATTTGTCCCATACCAACCTGTCTGTATCCTCTAGCTTCGTTGCGAAGAAGGGTCTCGTCTTTCCACTCTCTGATTTTTCATATCCTATGACGAGGTCTACCTTTTTTTCCTTTAAGAGCCTCTTCGCCAGTTTTTGAATCTCTTTCTGTGTTTTCTCCATTCTAATCCTTAAGATTGATCGACCCCATATTCTCTAAATCCTCTGTCATCTCATTAATGACGTCGGCAAACTTCTTTCCCTCTGATGCTGATACCCACTCGAGCCTTAATCTCCTCGGATCAATTCCAGCAAATTCAATAAGCTTTTTCATTAGAGTAAACCGTCGCCTTGCGAAGTAATTGCCCTCCGCATAATGGCACTCACCCGGATGGCAACCGGCAATCAACACCCCATCGGCACCCTGTTGAAGGCTTTTTAGGACAAATATTGGATCTATCCTTCCGGAGCACATTACCCTGATTACTCTAACGTTCGGTCTGTATTGAATTCTCGATATACCTGCCAGATCGGCTCCCGCATACGAGCACCAGTTGCATAAAAATGCAACAATCCTGGGTTTGAATTTCATCTTTCCATGAGTGCATTGATCTGTGCGCATATTTGTTCATTGGTGAAATGCCTCTGCTGAACTGCATCTGAAAGGCATGTAGCGGAACATAAACCGCAGCCCTTGCACATGACCTCGATTACCTCTACTCTATCTTTCTCCTCATTATATTCTATGGCAGAATAGGGGCAAACATCAATACACTTTAAGCATTTGACACAGATTTCTGGATCAATGAATGCGATATTGCCCTCGGCCTCCACAAAATCCTTTGATAGGATAGTAGAGGCTCTGGATGCTGCAGCACTCGCCTGCGATATCGTCTCGTCAATGAACTTCGGGGAGTGGGCCAGACCGCAGACAAAGATTCCATCCGTTGAAAAATCGACTGGGCGAAGTTTCATATGAGCCTCTAGGAAAAAGCCGTCCCTGTTCAGTGGTATTTTCAGCATCTTAGAAAGCTCTTTATTATCCTTCTGGGGGACGATGGCTGAGCTCAGAACCAGGAGATCCGGCTTCAGTATTACCTTTTCCTTTAACAGGGGATCGGTTACAGATACCATCAATGAATTTCCCTTTAGCTCAACCCCGGGTTTTTCATTTTCCTCATAGCGAATGAATAGAATGCCCTTCTCCCTCGCCTCTCTGTAAAAGTCCTCTCTGAAGCCATATGTGCGCATATCCCTGTATAAAATGTATATGTTCGCATCCGGATTCTGCTCCTTTATCCTGAGTGCATTTTTTATCGCCACAGTACAGCAAATTCTGCTACAATATTCGTGCTCCTGATCCCTGGAGTTAACACACTGGATCATTACAATATCCCTGAAATCCATTCTATTCTTAATTAATTTTTCGAGCTCTGACTGGGTTACAACCCTTTTATCCTTTCCATAGAGAAATTCAGAAGGCCTGTATTCCAATGCCCCTGTAGAAACGATTATTATGCCGCTCTCTATCTCCCTTTCCCTTTTCTTGTTATCAATAAGCCTTGCCTTGAAGTTCCCGACATGTCCTTCTATATCCGAAATTTCGGAATTTTTATGTACAATGATCCTTCTATTTTTATTAACCTCATTAATAAGGTGTTGAAGATATTCCTGTGCATCCAATTTCTCTGGGTTGCCAATAACGGTATAGATGTCTCTCATGTGACCTCCAAGCTCTCCATCCCTCTCTATCAGATCTACGTTATAGCCCTGGTTTGCAAGGTCCAATGCGGCTGTCATCCCCGCCACACCGCCTCCAATAATTAGTGCCGAGTCTTTAACCGGAATCCTCTCTCTCTTTAATGGCTCGAGAAGCCTTGATTTCGCAACGATCATCCTAATAAGCTCTTTGGCCTTTTCGGTCGCTTCTTCGGGCTCGTGATGATGAACCCATGAACACTGATCCCTGATGTTGACCATCTCGAAGAGATAGGGATTCAGACCAGCCTCCCTTATTGTGTTTCTAAATAGAGACTCATGTGTCCTGGGGCTGCAGGATGCAACAACGACCCTATTTAGTTTATATTTTTCTATCGCCTCCTTTATCTTCTCCTGGGTATCTTGAGAACATGTGAAAAGATTTTCCTCGACATAAACGACATTTGGGAAGGTTTTAGTGTATTCCACAACCTCGGGCACGTTAACAACCCCGGCTATGTTAATTCCACAACGGCATACGAAAACGCCTATCCTCGGCTTTTCCCACGATACATCCCTCTCTGGAGGATATTCCTTTTCCCTTATTAATGTCCCTCTCTCAGACGAAAGCAAAGCCCCTGCCCTAGATGCTGCACCACTTGCCTGTGTAACACTCTCCGGAATATCTTTAGGTCCCTGGAATGCACCACAGACGAATATCCCCTCTCTGCTCGTTTCCGTTGGTTTGAAATTTGATGTGTTACAGAATCCGTATTTGTTCAGCTCAATCCCAAGGATTTCACTGAGCTTTTCCACACCTTTTGGTGGTTTTAAACCAACGGACAAAACTACTAAATCAAATATTTCATCCCTTAGCTTTCCATCCTCCTCATAGGTTATTCTCAGATCTCCCGAGTTTGGTATTTCTTCTATAGAGGGGGCTCTGCATCTTATAAAATCTACCCGATATTCATCCCTCGCTCTGTTATAATATTGCTCAAATTCCTTTCCATGGGTTCGCATGTCCATAAAGAATATACTGCAGTCGACATCCAGATGCTCCTTCGCTATAACTGCTTGTTTAGTGCTATACATACAGCAGACCGATGAACAATAGGGATTTGTTTTTTCATCTCTTGAGCCGACACACTGAATGAAGGCAATTTTTTTGGGAATTTCTCCATCCGAGGCTCGCCGAGGGATCCCTCCAGAGGGGCCGGTTGCACTCAGCATGCGTTCAAATTCTATACTGGAGACAACGTTCTTATATCTTCCGTATCCATATTCGCCTTTCAGTTTGGGGTCAAATTCATCAAAACCCAAGGAGAGGATGATTGAACCGACATTAAACTGAATAAACTCTTCCCTCATTTCGTGATCAATTGCGTTGGCTTCACATTTTTCAACACACTCCTGGCATTCTGAGCATATTCCGCAGTTTAAACATCTTTTGGCTTCTTCAATGGCAGTCTTCTCATCAAAATTCTGCCTCACCTCCTCAAAGTTATTAACCCTCTTTTTTACGGGTAATAAAGGCTGTTCTCTCCTTTTCTCTTTCTTGATATCCATTGGCTCGAATTCTGCTATCTCCCCGGTTTTCTTGAATTCGACCTTTTCTAGACTTTTCCCCCCGAGGTATCTGTCAATGGATATGGCTGCCTTTCTGCCTGAAGCCATTGCCTCGACAACCGTCGCAGGTCCGGTTACGGCATCCCCACCGGCAAAAACGCCTTTTGATACCTCTAAGGTGTCTGGATCTGCTTTTAGTATACCCCGCCCTGTTAACTCAAATTCACCCTTAACAAAGGAGAGGCCAGGGGATTGTCCTATGGCAATTATAATTTGATCTGCCTTGAGAACAAATTCCGAGTCGGGAATGGGTATCGGGCGTCTCCTTCCCGATTCATCTGGCTCCCCCAATTTCATCCTTATACATTTAATTCCTACAACCCTTCCCTCCCCCCCTAAGATCCCAACGGGATTGGTAAGTTCCTTTAGTTTAACACCCTCTTCCAATGCCTCCTCGATCTCCTCTTCGTGTGCCGGCATCTCCTTTCTGGATCTCCGATATACCAGAGTTACTTCCTGAGCACCCTTCCTGATGGCGGTTCTTGCAGCATCGATTGCCACATTTCCGCCTCCTATGACTGCAACTTTTTTACCCACCTCGATCTTTCCCTTTAGATTTTCAGATCTGAGAAAGTCAACACCGTGAACTACACCCTTGATATCCTCCCCGGGGATATTTAAGCTCGAGCTGACATGGGCTCCCACAGCTATGAAGACCGCATCAAATTCCTTCCTGAGATCATCCAGGGACAGGTCTTTTCCTATCTCCGTATTTAGCTGAATCCTAACACCAAGAGCCTTTATTCCATTGATCTCCTTCTCTAAAACCCCTCTCGGCAGTCTATATTCCGGAATTCCAAGAGCCAGCATTCCACCTGCTACCGGCATGGATTCAAATATTACAGCAGTATGACCAATTTTAGCGAGATCATAAGCAGTAGTCAGACCCGCTGGGCCCGAGCCGATTATAGCCACCTTTTTACCAGTTTTCTCTATTTCCTCTCTATCAGAATCCAGATCGTAATTATCGGCAACGAACCTCTTTAGTGATGCTATGGCAATGGGTTCATCTATCTCATTCCTCTTACATTCGCTCTCACAGGGGTGATGGCAGACTCTGCCACATATAGATGGTAGTGGATTTGTCTCTCTGATGACGCGAAGGGCTTCCTTGAATTTTCCATTGGCTATTAACGCCGTATACCCCTGAACATTCATACCCAGTGGGCAGGTATTTCTACACCTCGGTATTCCCCTCTTTTCGACAGCAAATGCGTTGGGAATGGATTGAGCAAAGAATTGATAGATTGCCTTTCTCTTCGTCAAGCCTTCTTGATATTCATCATCTACTTCGACAGGGCAAACATCCATACAGTCACCACAAGCTGTGCATTTTTCGAGATCGACATATCGCGGATCCTTTCTTATGGTAACCTTAAAATTCCCGGCCTTTCCCTCCACTCGTTCCAAGTCCGCCTTCGTTATCAGCTCTATATTTGGGTGCCTCCCGACATCCACGAGTTTAGGCGATAGAATGCACATGGAGCAATCGTTTGTTGGGAATGTCTTATCCAGTTGAGCCATGACCCCCCCAATGCTTGGATTTTTCTCTACCAGATAAACCCTAAATCCAGAATCCGCCAGATCTAGAGATGCCTGTACGCCAGCTATCCCACCACCAAGGACTAACACTGCCCCTATTTTTTCCTTTTCTTTCTTACCTGAATTCCTGAAAGAAAAAACACGGCGTGAGAAATCACCTAAACTAATGACCTTTAACTCATCTCTCAAAGAAAAACCCTTTCTCTCCAAGCTATCACCCAGTTGTCAATGTCTTCCCTGATAGTACATAATTATAGGTTATGAACGTTAATATGCGAACCCAATCTTTTCATTGTATCCACAAAATCGGGGAAGGAGATATCTATTGCTTCAGCGTTATCTATGGTTGTTTCACCTTTAGCTATTAGTCCGGCTACTGCCAAAGCCATTACTATTCTGTGATCATTCCATCCATGAAGCTTTGCTCCTTTCAATAAATTTGTACCTTCTATCTCCAACCCATCCCTTCTTTCCCTGATCCTTGCGCCCATTTTCCTTAGCTCCGTAGATATCGCCTTTAATCTATCGGATTCCTTATAACGAAGATGCTCAACATTCTTTATTAAAGTCTTGCCTTTTGCAACAGAGCCAAGAACTGCCACTATAGGAACCAGATCGGGTGTATTTGACATGTCTAATTCAATCCCATTCAACCCTCCATTCCCCGAGATTTTTATTTCATCTCTGTCAACCTTTAAATCGACGCCCATTTCCCTTAAGATATCAATTATTTTTCTATCACCCTGCTTTGATTCTATAACTAAATTTTTTACAGTAACCTTGGAATCAAGCAAAGATGCCGCAGCAAGTATAAAACTGGCTGATGAATAATCCCCCTC
>Ga0209636_10009195_pt1 | contig 10069 bp, 7 predicted proteins | sample DeeMarSWOR152_54_FD_187464 | JGI IMG/M metagenome (GOLD analysis project Ga0209636, IMG submission 187464) | Marine sediment microbial communities from White Oak River estuary, North Carolina - WOR-1-52-54 (SPAdes) (version 2) | ecosystem: Environmental > Aquatic > Marine > Intertidal zone >... | reverse complement strand
TGCTTTCTCTTCCTGATTTCAAGAAGAAAAAAGAGGGGGCTTTCATAAATTGCGTTTTGGGACAGATAACTTCAAATTCCAAAAAGCAAGCAAAGTCCTTTGCGCTTTCCAGAAAAGATGGAAGCCTCGAGTATGGTCAAATCAAGTTTTTCCCAAGAATTACAAACCAATTTGCAAATCGAGAAGAAGCTTCTGCCTTTCTGCAGATTTATCTTCCTCAGGAAAAAAAAGAGATTCATCCAGAATTTTTCGTCAAAGGGGAAGATAGTCTCCTTCATCCTATCTCAGGGGAGGTAGCTGCAGAGTCGTGGAACGAGAAATCAAAAGTCTGGAGTGCTATCTTCAAGCTTGATCTCAGTTCTGCGGCCCTGGGAGATAATTCTTTATATGTTGAAATCTATATTTCAGAGGAAAGCGCTGTCTTAAGCAAAGAACTGAAGTTGACCATGCTATATTAACAGCCTTATAGACAAAATATAATTATTTAAAGTCACTCCGATAAATATAACACCGAGATCACATTTGAAGTGGACAATATTATTCGGTATAGCTTTAACACCAATAGAGAAAGTAAGCGATTTTATAATAAGAGTGATAAAGAAGACGATAAAGGAGCTTTGCTTCTTATATTTTGTGGGTCTTCACTCGGCTCAATTTCCTTTGAAAAAACGAATCGAGAAAAGCTGGAAGGATGAAAAATAAAGAAAAAATAATTGCTGTAGCTAGCGGGCCAAGATGAACCAATGAGTAACTGAAAGCTATCAGAGGCAGAAGGCTGGTACTAACAGGGACCTTTAATGCTTTGTGTTTTGCAATTACCTCCGCAAAAAATTGTGAATATCTATAATACAAGTTGACTAACGAAAGGCCAAATCTATTAGAGGTAAGATATTTGTCCCGGAAATCCCGCAGGCTCTTTAATTGGGCATAAAGCGGGGAGCCGGAGAATACTTTAGCCAGGAAACAGGCATTCCTAAAAATAGCTGTTAGAGATTTATCCGAATCCATTGTTATTGTTACGGGATTGTCTTTGCCCGTAACATCCCCATTCCATTCGCCAAATTTATACCCGGAATCAGCTTTTGCTGTTATGGTTACAACCTCTCCAATCTCATATCTGTAACTCCCTGGTGAAGGATCCGTTGTCCCTCCATAATCAGCACTAATATTAAGAGTGTATTCATGAGCTGGACATACAATATAGACACTCGCGTCAGTGTCATAAGGAGAAGCACTTATCTCGAAAGCTGTTATATTTGTATCTTTAGGAATTATATTTGTATCCTCAGGGGAAATATAAGTATCTGCAATCGTTGCCTCAGAGCTTCCTACCAATCCACAGGAAGGATCAATATTTCCATCTGAGTAAAGCTTGAAAACAAAAAAATCATTCACTCCAGCACCAAATGATTCAGTGGTACCTGCGGCAATATAGCCTCCATCTTCTGTCTGCTGAATGGTCCGAGCAACATCACTATCACTTCCTCCATATGTCTGTTGCCATTCAATAGCTCCGCTGGAGGAAAGTTTTAAAAGCCAGGCATCATTCACTCCAGCGCCAAATGAGCTAGTAACACCTGCGGCAATATAGCCTTCGTCGCCTGTCTGCTGAATGGAATAAATGAAATCAGACTCATTTTTACTCAGGCCGTGGCTGCTTGCTCCATATGTCCGCTGCCACTCAATAGCTCCATTTGAGTCTAACTTTAAAATCCAGCCCTCAGTCCAGTACTCAACAAATGAATAAGTATAGGCTGCGACAATATAACCCTCATCACTTGTCTGCTGAATAAAACTAGCGAAATCATAGTCCCATTCTCCATATGTTTGCTGCCATTCAATAGCTCCATCAGAGTTAAGTTTCAAAATCCAAATATCAATCAATCCAGCTCCAAATGATTCAGTGTTTCCTGCGACAACATAGCCTCCATCGCCTGTTTGGCTAACGGAATAAGCAGCATCATCATCACTTCCTCCATATGTCTGTTGCCATTCAATAGCTCCATCAGAGTTAAGTTTCAAAATCCAGATATCACTCAATCCAGCACTAAATGATTCCGTGTTTCCCGCGACAATATAGCCTCCATCGCCTGTTTGCTGAATGCTCCGAGCAACATCACCATCACTTCCTCCGTATGTTCGTTGCCACACAGTAGCTCCATTTGAGTCCAGTTTTAAAACCCAGATATCACTCAATCCAGCTCCAAACGATTCTGTGTCTCCTGCGACGATATAACCTCCATCGCCTGTTTGCTGAATGCTCCGAGCAATATCACGATAACTTCCTCCGTATGTTCGTTGCCATATAATAGCTCCATTTGAGTCCAGTTTTAAAACCCAGATATCGCTCAATCCAGCTCCAAACGACATAGCATCGCCTGCGACGATATAACCTCCATCATTTGTTTGTTGGATTGACTGAGCAACATCACTATCACTTCCTCCATAAGTTAATGCCCACTGGGCATTGAGACTCGTAAATGAAGTAAAAATGAAGAGAAAAAATGGAATTAAAATGACTCTTTTCATTTTATCCTAAAAGTAAATCATTCTTGAAGATCAGGCTCTTTTACATTCTTTGTTTTGATATTATAAACTATAGAGACGATCATCCTCAGTTATTTCCCATCAGTATATACTTTATCAAATATATTAAATATACAAGAAATGTGCCAAAGGGATTCACCCCTCAATTAAGACAAATTAAAATTTTCCTTGTCTTAAATAGGTGACAAATGCAGCATTTGAAGAAAAGAAAATATTTATAAGAGTTTGCTTTTTGCGTTCTCAACGAATTTTTCGCAACCTTTCTGGTTTTAGACTTCAAAAAACATGGAATAAACGTACCATTCTAAAATGGACATGATCAAAGGTGTTGAAATATTGGTAAAACTTCTTCAGCAAGTCGGATTATATTGCACACATAAAAATTCAAACATCTGTTCTTATAGATGATAAACATAAAAGTTCGAATCGGTTGCAATGGCGGAGAGGGTGGGATTCGAACCCACGATCCCGATTGCTCAGGATAGCGGTTTTCGAGACCGCCGCCTTCAACCACTCGGCCACCTCTCCCTGTTAACTATTTATTATTTTTGGGCTTTGGCCACATTTAATTACCCAAGGCAAATTACTTTTTCGATCCTCTTTTTTTTTGGAAAAAATCCTTCAAAATCTTGCTGCATTCATCAGCTAAAACGCCGCCTTTAATTTCAATCCGATGATTCGTTTTCTCGAAAGGAAATTTCATCACGGACTCAACCGCTCCGGCTTTTGGGTCGTGGGCACCAAAAACAAGCCTTTTTACTCTGGCGTGAACTAAAGCGGACAAACACATAGCACACGGCTCTAAGGTAACGTAGAGTTCGCATTCAGGGAGCCTATAATTTTTCTTCTTCAAACAGGCCCTTCTAATAGCGGTTATTTCAGCATGGGCAGTTGGATCATTCCTTAAGATAGGCTCGTTATGACCGCGGCTTAGAATTTTATTCCCGAAAACTAGAACCGCTCCTACAGGCACTTCTCTTTTTTCTAGTGATTTTTTAGCTTCGGCAAGAGCTTTGCCCATAAAGAATTCATCATCTATCATTTAAAAGCGACTCTTTGAGGCTTGATTTTACCTCTGTTTACTCAAATTTTCAAACTGAATTCTCAGCCTGTGGAGGCCTGATTTGAATTGTGCGTGTATTTGATTTATTTGTAGGGGCTTGATTTATCTTGTGTAGGTGTTTGATTTATCAAACAAACCTTTTGATTATGCAAATAAATATGTGGGTTTGATGAATCAAACCCCTACATAAAAAAATCAAACCTTTATTGTAGGGGCTTGATTTATCTTGTGTAGGTGTTTGATTTATCAAACAAACCTTTTGATTATGCAAATAAATATGTGGGTTTGATGAATTAAACCCTACATAAAAAAATCAAACCTTTATTGTAGGGGCTTGATTTATCAAGCCCGTTTCTTTTATATAAATATGATGTGGATTTGATGAATTAAACCCCTACAAGAAAAACATAAAGGAGGGAGAAGGAATGGAAAATCTCGAATGTATCTTTTGCCAGAGAAAATATCCTCTGGAAATCTTCAATCCTTTCTGTCCTGAATGTCACGAACCACTGCTCTGTCCCTCCGCCAAGAAAAAGAGAAAATTCTCCCTGGAAAAGACCTCTCCGCTTGAAAAATTCTTAGATTTTCTTCCTCTATCAAAGATTAATCCGAACTTAAGTTTAGGAGAAGGAAATACGCCTCTTCTCAAGCTAAGCAGGCTCGTGAAAAATTTTAACCTTCCCCAGGTCTTCTTGAAAAATGAAACAGTTAATCCCATCGCTTGTTTTAAAGATAGAGGAACAGTAGTTGCTGTTCAAAAAACTGTCTCCTTGGGAATTAAAAGAATCGGTACGGTTTCAACCGGAAACATGGCTTCCTCTACTGCTGCTTACGGCGCCAAAGCTGGACTCGAAACCTTTGTCCTCCTCAAAGAAGATATCTCTCCAGATAAGTTACTTCTGACAAGCATGTATAATCCTGCCCTGATCAAAGTCAAAGGAGATTATGGGGAGCTTTTCTACGAGAGTTTTTCCCTCGGGAGAAAACACAGCATCTACTTTATGAATTCAGTGGATCCTTTCCGGATTGAGGGTTATAAGGTCACGGGTTTTGAGATTTTTCTTCAATCAGAAAGCCGAATTCCTCGGTATATCTTTGCCCCTGTGAGTTCAGGTGGACATCTCATCGGACTGATGAGAGCTTTTCTGGATCTAAAAAAAGAAGGATTTATTCAGCACCTCCCTACTTTTGTCGGAGTTCAGGCCCACGGATGTTCACCCATCGCCCAGGCTTTTACCTCTGGAAAATCTAAAGTTAAAAGAATAAGAAAAGCTGAGACTATTGCCCACTCTATATCCAATCCTGACCCTCCAGGAGGAAATATTTTGCTCAGATTAATCCGGGAAAACAATGGAATAATGCTCGATGTTTCTGATAAAGAGATTTTAGATGCCCAAAAAATCCTGGCAGAATATGAAGGAATCTTCTGCGAGCCAGCCTCAGCTACTACTTTGGCCGGATTGCTAAAGCTTTCTGGAAAAGAGAAGCTTCAAGCAAATGATCGAATAGTCTTGGTCGTCACAGGCAGCGGATTGAAAGCTATGGATGTTCTGGAGCCTTCCAAAATTAACGTCTACGAGACCACCATTTTAAGTCTGGAAAGAACAATTAGTTCAATCCTTGAGTAATGAAATCGGAGTCTAGGTGTCATTATTTGGACTTTATATCAAGATATAACTGTGTTATCATAATTGAACCTTAATCATGGAAAGGAGGTTTCTATGAGAGATGATTTTCCTACTCTGGACATTAAGTTGCCCAAAATTAAGCCGGGAGTCATTAAATTAGTTGTCATAGCACTTGTTGTTATCATCGTTCTAGCCGGCTCCATCTACCAGATTAGTCCAGAAGAAATAGGGGTGATCCTCCGCTTCGGCAAGTTTGTCAGGACTACAGATCCGGGTCTTCACATTAAGTTTCCCTTGGGGATTGAAAAACTGATCAAAGTACCTGTTCAAAGACAGCTAAAACAGGAATTTGGTTTCCGAACCACAAGACCAGGAATAAGGACAGAATACAGAGTGACAACTGAATCAACGAGAGAAGCGGTGATGCTCACAGGTGATCTGAACGTGGCGGTAGTAGAATGGATCGTCCAGTACAAAATTAAAGACCCCTATAAATTCCTATTCAAAATAAGGGACGCAGAAAGTACTTTTCGCTACATGAATGAAGCTGTGGTGAGAGAGGTTGTTGGCGATAATTCAGTAGACGAAGTGATCACCATCGGAAGGGCGAGAATCGCGAACGAAGCAAAAGAGGAGCTCCAAGAGCTATGCGACCTGTATGAAATTGGAATTGAGGTCAACCAGCTCATCTTCCAGGACGTCAACCCGCCTGATCCTGTCAAGCCTTCCTTCAACGAAGTCAACGAGGCTCTTCAGGAAAAAGAGAGAAAAATAAACGAGGCCTGGTCAGAATACAATCAGGAAATCCCCAAAGCGAAAGGAGAAGCAGAACAGATGATAAGGGGCGCCGAAGGCTATGCCATGGAGCGGGTTAACAATTCCAAAGGAGATGCCAATCGATTCATCGCCATTTACAGGGAATACGCACGAGCTCCCTTGGTGACTCGAAAACGCCTTTACCTTGAGGCTATTAACGAAATTCTTCCTAAAATCGATAAGAAGATTATCTTTGATGAAAAGCAGCAGAACATCTTACCCTTGCTGAATTTAGGAAAGGAGGAAAAGAAATGAGCAAAACAACAAGGAATGTTATAGTAATTGTCGTAGCTTTCGCCATTCTCATCGTTCTCCTAAGTACTCTCTATGTTGTGTATGAAACAAACCAGGTGATTATCACTCAGTTCGGGGAACCTATCGGAGATGCCATCACCAAGCCAGGATTGCACATGAAAGTCCCCTTCATCCAAAAAGCCAACTACTTTGAAAAGCGCTGGCTGGAATGGGACGGAGATGCCAACCAGATTCCGACAAAAGACAAAAAATACATCTGGGTCGACACCTATGCTCGCTGGAGAATTAGCGAGCCTCTGGTTTTCTTCCAGAGAGTGCGGGATGAGAGAGGTGCCCAGTCAAGGATTGATGATATCATTGATGGAGAGACAAGAAATGCCGTAGCTAATTTTGACCTGATCGAGATCGTTCGTTCTTCAAACCGCGAATTCATATTATCCGAAGAATTGGAGGAACTCGACATCTCCTCTGCTATTCCTGAAATAGAAACAGGCAGAGAAAAAATTGCCCAGATAATCCTGGAAAAAGCTTCGGAAATCGCACCTGAATTCGGGGTGGAGCTCAGAGATATAAGAATAAAGAGAATCAATTATGTTGATGAAGTCCAGCGGAAAGTGTTTGACCGCATGATTTCTGAAAGGAAGAGAATTGCCGCTAAATATCGCTCAGAAGGAGATGGAAAAAGCGCTGAAATTCGGGGGGAAAAAGAGCGGGAGTTGTTGAAGATAAGATCAGAAGCCTACAGGAAAGCCCAGGAAATAAAGGGAGAAGCTGATGCTGAGGCCACAAAGATTTACGCTAACGCCTACAACTTAGACCCAGAATTCTACTCGTTCATGAAAACCCTAGAGACATATGTAGCGAGCTTGGACAAAGAGACCTGGTTGCTGCTCTCCACGGACGCTGAATTCCTCAAATACCTTAAAAGCTCTACTAGAAGATAAAAAACATTAGTACAACCAAAACCACACATTTTATCGTACAAATAGAGCGGTGGGCTTGATAAATCAAGCCCCTACAGAAGAAAAACCAGGCAAAAAAAGGGGCCTGTCCCCTTTTCTACAAGAGAAAAGTAGCCTGTCCCCTTTTCTACCTTCTTTTCTACCTTTTCTAGGAGAAAACAAATCAATCCATAAAAAAGTAGCCTGTCCCCTTTTTCCCCCTTTTTATATTATTTTAGGATTTGTTTCAATCTATCCATAGAGATGTTGCTTCCGGTGAGAACGAGAGCAACCTTTTTGCCTTTCAGCCTCTCTTTTATCTTTAGAGCAGCAGCAAGAGGAGAGGAACCTGCCTCCTCTGCTAAGTTTCTTATCAGCTCCATATAGACGAGGATCGCCTGGACCATCTCTTCTTCTGAGACAAGAATAAAATCAGTCAAAAAATCCTGGAGGATTCCCTGGGTAAATTCATACCCTACTTGGGTGGCCAATCCTTCGGCGGCGGTTTCCATCTTATCCTTTACAATCTTCTTCGCCTTCCAAGAAAGATAGGCGGCAGGAGCTTTCTCTGCCTGAACAGCTATAACCTGAACCTTTGGATTCACTGCTTCTTTGACAATACAGCATCCAGAAGCACCGCTTCCCCCTCCTACAGGGACGATGATTATATCCAGAGAAGGACACTCTTCGAGAATCTCCAAGGCATAAGTGCCTACCCCTGCAATTAAATATGGCTCGTTGGCTGGATGAATGAAGCGGGCCCGCTTTTCTCCCGCCAGTTTTTCTGCATAATCCTTTGATTCATCAAAAATTCGCCCAAAGAAAATAATGTTCGCTCCAAGACTCTTCACAGCTTTAACTTTTGTCGGATTCGATTTTTCGGGCATCACAATCGTCACCGGAACGCCAAAAAGACTGGATGCATAAGCTATGGAAAGCGCATGATTTCCGGTTGAGGCAGTCACCACTCCCCTTTCTTTTTGTTCACGTGTCAGATGAGAGATAAGATTGATTCCTCCTCTTACTTTAAAAGCACAGGTAGGCATATAATTTTCATGTTTAATATAAACTTTAGCATCCAGAAGCTGGTTCAGTTGAGGGTAGGAATAAAGAGGAGTGCGGAAAAGGTAATTTTTTATAATACTTCTTGCTTCCAGAACATCCTTGAACGTGGGCCTTTCTATTTTCATCGTTACATATTCGTCCTTTTATTATTTTTTACTTTTTCAGCAAATTGACCAGGAGCTGTTTGTTGGGAAAAAGAGCTGGCGTGCCTCCAGTATGAAAGAAAACAATTTTATCTTCTTTTTTAAAACGGCCTTTCTTGACAAGGTCAATAAGAGCAGCCATGGCTTTGCCCGTGTAAACAGGATCGAGGAAAATACCTTCTTTGATGGCAACAAATCGAATGGCATCTGAGACTTCCTTGTTTAAAATTCCATAGCCTTCTTTTAGATACTCATCAAAAATAACTATATCTTCCTTTTCTACGGCAAGATCCAAGCTTAAAGCCTTTACGGTATCCCGGGCAATAGTCAAAACCTCTTTTCCGTAGGATTCTTTATCCTCCGAAACACTGATGCCTAAAACCTTCGTATCTTCTTTTAGAGCTTTGGCACCCACAGCCAGGCCGCCTTGAGTCCCTCCTGAACCTGAGGAGTGAAGAACATAATTGATTTCAAGATCCTGTGTTCCAGCCTGCTCTAGAAGCTCAGCAAAAGCATTGACATAGCTAATAGCACCTAGAGGTTTTTCCATCGAGCCGCCAACCATTGAGCCGCCAATGGGAGCTACATAAGGTGTATGCCCCCATTCTTTTACCTCTTTCTCTACTGCTTCGACTATCTCAAGAATAACCTCCATCCTCACCGCTTTTCCTTTTTCGGCTTCCTTTATTATGACGTCTGCGTCCAGGATATAATCAAGGAGAAGATTCCCATCGTATTCTTCAGGGAGATCATATGTTTTAAACAAAAGAAGGATGGGCCTTATGCCAAATTTTCGGGCTGCAGCCGCAGTCTGAAGGCACCAGTTCGATTGCAAACTTGCCCAGGTGATAATGGCATCCGCTTTCTTACTTAAAACATCCTGGATGATAAATTCCAGCTTGCGGGATTTATTTCCTCCAAAAGCAAGCCCGGTCAGGTCGTCTCGTTTTATGTAGATTTCAGGCCCATCGAGTTCCTGGGAAAGATTTTCCAGTTTTTGCAAGGGTGTGGGCAAATGAATCAAATTTTTCTTCGGAAAATCTTCAATTCTCTTTTTTATCTCATTTATGGAAAAAGCTGCCATTTCCTGCCTCTTAATGATAAATCTTATATCAGAAATAGGAGTTTAAATCAAAGTATTGGTCAACGTAGATTCACTACTCCCGAAATATTAATATGGATTAATACTATACTTTTTCTTGACTGCCACTTCGACTATATTCCAGGTAATGAAAGCGTTTGATTTATTGAGCTCATCGATTTATTAAAAGTGGTGGGCTTGATAAATCAAGCCCCTACACAAGATACATCAAACACCTGCTAAAGATACATCAAGCCCCTACATTAAACAAATAAACATCTGCATAAGATATATCAAGCACATATAAAAAACGGCGCCTGGCCCCATTTTTACGGTGGGCTTGATAAATCAAGCCCCTACACAAGATACATCAAGGCTCTGCAGAAACGAGTGTTTCTAGCTAATCAGGATATTTCTTAGAAGCTTTTCCAGGCTCTTGACATCTCTTTTGCTTTTCCAGCAATCCAACCACGAATTCTATCCCCGTAGAAATAAAAAATGGGGATGGCAATCAGGATAAAGATTGTCGA
>Ga0209636_10009194_pt1 | contig 10070 bp, 7 predicted proteins | sample DeeMarSWOR152_54_FD_187464 | JGI IMG/M metagenome (GOLD analysis project Ga0209636, IMG submission 187464) | Marine sediment microbial communities from White Oak River estuary, North Carolina - WOR-1-52-54 (SPAdes) (version 2) | ecosystem: Environmental > Aquatic > Marine > Intertidal zone >... | reverse complement strand
GCTAGAAAGCGGCTCGCCAATTCGTCCTTTGCGACTGTCGAACGCCATGGCCGCGGCCAGGTGATACTTTTCGCTTCAAATCCAACGTATCGTGGCTGGTATCCGGCACTGGAAAGGCTGTTTTTGAATGCTGTTTTTCTTGGTCCGGGCATGGGTACACGCCAGAAAATGCCTTGGTAGCGCAGGCCGGATAATGAACCCCTAACATTTTCTTCGCTACGGAGACCGCTCATGACACTTATCTCCACGTACATCGCATCTTTTCTAGCCGCGGCGCTTTTCGCTGTTGCGGCTGTTTCATCACACGCCGAGCCGGAAAGGAAAGTCCTCACCATGGCCGACTACGGCCTGTGGCGCGTCGTGAGTTCCGCGGCGCTGAGTAATGACGGTTATTGGATGGATTATGATTACCGTAAGCCTGAAGCGGCGAATCCTTTCCTGATCATCGAACAGGACGAGCCGTTTGTCCCATCAAAGGGTTGGGCGGAGAATTGTAGGTATGTTCAAATGGGAGATTAGATCCTGAAGAGTAAGATGTTCGGGTATAGATATATTATTATCCTTATCAAGTTTACCCTCTCCATATTTTTTCAAAATTGTATAGAGCTTTACCTTTACTTCCAATCTAGTCACTCTTCTTCGAGTCCCAATTCCCTGAGTTTGTTTTTTGAAGGCTTTCCTGTTATTAAATCCCATCCCCTTGTCTCGTAGTATTCATTTAACATGCCTTCATAGTCTTTAATGGCGCATCTCTGCTCATCTTTATAAATACCAAATGATGGTATTTTCCTGACTCTTTCAGGTATTAAATCATCATTACGGTCAAAGCCCTCCCTCATGTTAAATAACCGCTGTAAATTCGTTACCCTTTCTCCGACTTTTAATAGCTCCCAGCCATCTATCTCCCAGCCAGTCAATGCTGAAAGCATATCTGCATAGTTATCTATATTTAATCCTGCATACAGGAAGAATTTACAGGTGCTTAATATATCAGGCACTATTAAACCGTCCTGAAGTATTTTGACGCTCTTTCCTTTTCCCTTCTCATCCCACCTGTGAACAGTATTCGGATCCGGAAGACCGTATTTAACCATACCAAAGTCGAATTTTCCAGAATCATATGCCATTCCTTCCAGTGGATGTATATGGCACATCCCCCTGTTTGCCGTGCCGTAGGTTACAGCGAGAGCCTTACCTGATCTGGCATCATGGGCAGGCGCTTCAAGCCCTTTCCCATGAATCGCAAACTCTTCAGATCCTTTACCTAATTTTTCCGAAGCGGTCTTTACCCCTTCCGCCAGTATATCTCCAATGCCTTCCCTCATCGATATTAGCCTTACCAATTCGGGAAGAGCATCAGGATTGCCCCAGCTCAAATCCAGGTCTCCGATATCTTTCTTTTCAATAACTCCATGCTCATAGCATTCCATAGCAAAGGCTGTGATAGCACCTGCAGAGATGGTATCAATGCCATATTCGTTGCACAAATATGTAGCATGGATTGCTGCATCTATATTGTCATTCAAGACAAATGCTGTAAAAGCCGATAGCGATTCATATTCGGAGCCCTCATGTACAGGTGTTTTATATTTACCCTCTTTAACCTCTGCAATCCTTCCACAAGCAATAGGACATCCCCGGTAGCATCCATGATTTTTTATTAATTTATTATTATAGAATTCGTCATATATCTTTTCTGCCTTGCCCCAGTGATTTGAGTGCCAGTTCTTTGTCGGCCAGTCACCTGCAGCGTCATTCGGAACCATCTCACCGGTCGTTCCGTGCTCTTTAAATCCTGCGGCAACCTCATTCTCTCGGACTGCCTTCATAGCTTTCTTTATTGCTTCTTTAAGCTTCTCCGGCTGCGCAACACGAACCTCCTTTGAACCTTTTACTGCAATACCGATAAGATTCTTTGAACCCATAACAGCACCAACACCGCATCTTCCTGCTGCGCGCTGATCACTCATTGCAACAGCAATTTTTACCAGCTTTTCTCCAGCGGGCCCTATGCACATAACGGAAATCTTTTGGTCATCCAATTGCTCACGAATCATTTTCATTTTTTCTGATATTGATTTACCTGTTAGGTGCTCTGCTGGCTTTATTTCAATATCGTCATCATTTATTACGATATAGACAGGTTTTTCAGATCTATCCTCTATGATAAGTGCATCATAACCTGCCCTCTTCAGATCAGGCCCGAAATCAGTTCCGCATCTTGACTCACTCCAGGCATTTGTTAACGGTGATTTGAAACATACCATTACACTTCCACCTCCGGGGATGCGGTTTAATGATAACGGGCTTGTAGCAAAAATGAGCTTATTGGCTTTTGATAGGGGGTCAATCCCCTTTTTGAGTTCATCGTACAGAATCCTTGCTGCGTATCCTGTACCTCCTAGATATCTTCTTAAAACCTTGGGATCGATGTTTTCTACAGTCACTTTTCTATTATTTAGTGATATCCTCAGCTGTTTTCCTGCATATCCATAAGTCGGTTTATCCATAGATAGCTCCTTTATTTAAATTTCAATCAGTCGCCGGTGACTAAAGTGTAAATAGCTGCACATAAATATTGAAACAACTTTCTAACCTGAATTATTCATAAAAACTGCTGACACCATATCATATTTTCAATGAATTGAGCTAGTTATGTTTTTTTTCTCATAACCAAGGTTCAGGCTTTCTTTCATGTTCTCAATTTTATTATAAGCCGGCATTTTTTACCCTTCGGGCGAGCCGATCTCAATGCATTGGCTTCGTTGCAGCCCATTCGCGGTAGTTCACTACGGCTTCATGGGCTGCGGCCTCGCCGCTACAGCAATCTCGACTCGTGAATAATCCAGGCCATATCTGTTTTATAGAATGATAATTTACAGCCATGTAATTGTCAAAATAAGAGAGAGAGTTTCGACCAATTTTTTGAAAGACTAACTACCTTCTATTTTTTTAATAAAATTTTTCAGCTCCTGAATCATTACGCTTCGTGGCGCACTGAAAGTATAGGCCGATTACTGCGTAAAACTATACACCGCTTGACAATTCTGAAGGGATTAAGATATGAATATTAAAAAAAGAACGATTTAAAAGGAGTCTTTGCTATGAAAAAAGAGGAAATACTTAAAAATCTGCTCGATGCCGTTGTAGAGATGGATGCACAAAAAGGTAAAGATGCTGCCACGCTACTTATTAAGGAAAATTATGATCCTTTGGAGGGTATCGAGAACGGTTTGTCGGAGGGGATGAAAGTTATAGGAGAGAAATTTAATAAATTTGAGATATATTTACCAGAACTTATGATGGCTGCAAAAGTATTTGATTCAGCAATGACTATCTTAAAGCCTCATATTTCATCGGACAGCAAGATTACTCAAAAAGGGACTGTGCTCATTGGCACAGTTAAAGGTGACATACACAAAATCGGCAAAGATCTTGTTGCTATGTTGTTAGAAATAGCGGGGTTTGATGTCCACAATATCGGTGAAGATGTATCCACTTCTACTTTTATAGAGGAAGCTGGTAGAGTTGATGCTGATATTATAGCCTTATCATCGCTCTTGACTACTTCTATGGCATCCCAGAAAGATCTCATCGGCATTCTAAAAGAAATAGGTCAAAGAGAAAAATATTTAGTTATGATAGGCGGAGCACCGACTTCCCAAAAATGGGCTGATGATATTGGAGCTGACATATATGGAGAAAACGCTGAAAGAGCAGTTTCACTTGCTTTAGAATTTATGTCAAAAAAACAAAAATCATAAGGATGCAAAAATGGTAAATCTTATAGAAATCATGGATAGGGCATTGGAAGGGCCCTTCACTTATGAAAATGACTTTGATTTAAATATTTTTGTTCCAAAGCTAAGGGAAGTCATAAAAAAATATGAAATTAAGTATGACCCTGAAAATCCTTTGTCCTGTGATGACGATCTGGCAGATCGTGTTTTTAAGGCAGGAATAGAGCTATTTGCCGATTCAGGAGTATACTGTATCGATACGGAACGGATAATAAAATTTACCGAGGAAGAAATTCTGGAAGGTTTGGCCGAAGCTCCTTGCTGCCCGGTATTTGGCGAAGGAAATGATGCCAAGGCTCTGGTAGCTCGTAAGCCTGAAAGCGATATTGCTCCGTGGTGCTTTTTAGGATCAGGTGGGGCAGCCGTGTCCGATGAGACGCTTTTTGAAAGCATTTTGGAGGCCTATGCGTTATTTCTTCCTTTGGCGAATTCCATCACCGCTCCGACAATTAAGCATATTGAAGGAAGGCTTGTTCGTACGAAAAGTCCTTTGGAAATTCTTGCCTGCATTCGATCCAGTATTTTAGCCAGGTCAGCTTTGCGAAAAGGGGGCCGTGCGGGTCTGCCTATTATGAATTCAATAGCTTCTGCAGGTACGGATACGGCAAAAATTGCAGGAAGTCAATTTGGCCTTAGGCCAACGGATGGTTGGCTAATCGGTACGATGGCGGAGATGAAGATTAATTTTGAGAGATTAAATGAGATTACTTATGTTATGAATTTAGGAGGTCATATAGTTGCAGAAACCGCACCCATTTTAGGTGGTTATTGTGGCGGGCCGGAAGGAGTTGCTGTAGCTAACGTGGCTTACCACCTAATTTCAATACTCTTAATGAAAGGTTCTTGCCAACTCACATTTCCAATTCATTTCTACTATGGGTGCACGAGTGTCAGGGATGTTTTATGGGCCAGTAGCGTGAGTGCACAGGCTATCAGCAGAAACAGCCATTTCCCCTCCTTTATTAATATTTATGTGGCGGCCGGTCCGATGACAGAAATGTGCCTGTATGAAATAGCAGCGACTGTGATAAACGCTGTTGTTTCCGGAGCATCCATAGAATTTGGAAGTGTTGCAAAGGCCGTTGAAGTTGACCATTTCACGCCGATGGAACCAAAATGGGCTTCGGAAATAGCGCATGGCGTAATCGGGATGACACGTACGCAAGGAAACGAAATTGTTAAAAAATTATTGGCAAAATATGAAGATGATATTCCGAATGCGCCGATAGGCAAAACCTATGAACAGTGTTGGGATATGAAAACAAAGCAGCCGATTCGGGAATATAAACAATTATATCAAAAAATCAAAGCGGAATTAGCTGAATTAGGTGTCCCGTTCAAATTTTAAACAATTTGTCAGGTGTGTAAATTTATAGAAAAAGGGGATTATTATGAGTTTAAAAATTGTCAAGAATTATGTTAACGGTCAATGGCGAGAAGCAGAAAACACCGGCTACTTAGATGTGGAAAACCCAAGTATCGGTCAGTTTTGCTGTTCTGATTTGGGAAACCGAATCTGAGCAAATTTAAAGGAGGTAAAAAAATGGCCAAGGCAAAGACAGTTTTCTTAAACCAACAAGAGATGGATCTGATTCATGCTCAAAGTGTAAAAAGCCTGCAGGAAATTGGCATAAAAGTTCACAGCAAGCCCGTTCTTGAAATACTTGAGAAGAACGGAGCAAGTGTGGATTATAATGCGATGGTTGCTAAAATTCCTGAAAAGATGGTTAACCAGGCTCTTGAAAGCGTTCAAAAGGAATTTACACTATGCGCCCGCGATCCAAAGCGTGATCTGGAGGTTCCTACAAAAACATTTCCGTGGATGACGACCAGCGGACTTGCCATTTTTGTTAGTGATTATGAAACGGGAGAGTATCGTGATTCCACCAGAAAGGATATTGCTGCGTTTACAAGACTTGGAGATGCCGTTGATTCAGCTGATTTTCTCTGGACGGCATTAACCGCAAAAGATGTTACACCTCTTGCGCATGGTCCCCATGAATTATGGGTGACCATGCAAAATACGACCAAGCATGTTCAGGGTGTTACGGCGCAAAGTGCTGAAGATGCAAAAGTGCAGATTGAGCTGGCAGCTCTTATAGCAGGAGGAAAAGAAGAGTTGAGAAAACGTCCTCTTTTTTCTGTAGTTGTATGCCCGGTCGCCCCATTGACCTTTGAGGAGGGCTCCATTGAGGCGCAGGTCGAACTGGCAAAAGCCGGAATACCGGTTGTTTCCATGTCCATGTCAAATGGTGGTGTATCTTGTCCTCTTCCAGTGGCAGGAATGTTGGTAAATGTTAACACTGAAAATCTGGGAAGTATTGTGATTTCACAGATGGCAGCGCCTGGCGCACCCCACATTTATAGTTCCGAGTCAGGGCCAATGAATATGGCAACAGGCAGCATAAATTATAGTTTACCTGAAAAGAGTTTTTTAAGCATCGCCCTGGCACAAATGGCAAAAAGATACAGTCTGGCATCTCTTGTTGCTGATGCCGGATGGGGTGGCGATACAGAAGCCTGCGTTTCAGGAGTGTTGACGCCTGTTAATCAACTTATAGGAATAATGGGTGGATCAGACCTCGTTACCAGTTTGGGGGATATTGATTCTGCTAAAGGAATCTCTTTTGAACAGTTTATTGTTGATTCCTATATGTGGGATTGCTGCAAGGACTATCTGCATGAAGTGGAAATATCGGAAGAGAAGATAGGTTTGGATGCTGTTAAAGAAGTGGGGCATGGCCATAATTTCCTGACGCACCCTCACACTCTGAGATATCTTAGAGGCGAACTCACGTTCTGGGAGAAAGAAAAACTTGACCTGCTGGAGATGGACGATAAAGAAATGCCTGCTGAAGCTAACAGGATAGTGAAGAGCATATTGGATAAGCATCAGGTTGAGCCGCTGGCAAATGACCTCATTGAAAAGGGTGATGCCATTATTGCGATGTATGAAGATAGTGTGGGTTGAATTTGCTTGGACTATTTGGAGTAAGCGCCGGTTTCTGAATTCGACTCCCCTCTGCAAAAAATAAAGTTAATTTTCTGAAGGCCTATCTGGTTGTTTTTCTATCTATTTTGGGAAAGTCGGTCCTTTTCTGCATATCTACGCACTCCACCCTCTAGGATGAAGTGCTAATATTAAAAAAGTCTTAAAAGATCAGAATTGGAGTCTGAATCCTATCTGTAACCGTCTTGGGTAGAATATCCCATTAGTCTCAAGGTAGTGATCCTTCCACATATCATAAGTACCATACCCCGTATCAGTATTGGCATTGAGAATATTCCACACATCAAAAATAGTATGGAATTTCACTGTGTCAGTTATATTGAAAGTTTTCTGCAGCCTGAAGTCCATCAAACTCCAGTTTGGAAATCTGTTATCGCCTCTCGGCTCGGTTATAACTTTCTGACGTCCCTGGTCAAGCGAGAAACGGGTGAAAGACAGATAGGGCCTTCCTGTCTGGTAAATCCAGTTAAAACTAGCCAGTATATCCCATGGAAATGTATAGCCTGCTTGAATCTTTAAAATCCACGGCCGGTCACTCGGCATGCGCCCGCGGGCATTGATATAATCATTAGGATCCCTTCCTAAATAATCGCCATACCAGACTATGGCCTGCTGGGAAGAACCGGTGGCTTTGCCTAAATTGTTCAATCCCTCACTCTTGGAATAGGTTAGGGAAGCATTCAGCATCCAGTTATGGGAATACCGCTTGTATAGGGTCAACATAAAGGCCTGATAGATTTGCTCATAGTCTGGGGGATTGGTTATAAAATATTCCACTGTGCCCACATTTAACTGATTGAAAACAGTGTAAGTTTGACCGTTATCCGCGGATACCATGTCGACTTCTTCATAAATTCCTGCCGTTTCTTTCAGACCTATGAGGTTTCCTTGTTTTTTATAGACATAGGTTGCGCTGATTGCGAAATCTGGGAGAAGCTCTCTCTCGATGCCTACTGAAAATAGATCAGCGTAGGGATGTTTTAAATCGGGATCCAAGACCCAAGCACCCTCTGCTGGAATCGTATACCAATGTACATACTGTTCGAGGTCCCAATCATAATAATAAGCAACATAATCTGTAACCCCGGGGCCTGGATAATTCCAGTTGTCCATCAAGTTTTTGTCATAATAACGGCCGTAAGTAGCTTTGAGCAAGGTTTTCTGGTCTGAAGTTATTTGGAAGACCAAGCCGATTCGTGGTGAAAACGAATTCCAGTTAATCATATCTTTAGCGGCCGGTGTTGTTTCTGATGTCGGCCCTACCCATCCATCCATAATAGGAAGCTCAGGAACAAAAGCATTGATGAAGTCAAACCTGAACCCAAGATTCAAGGTCAGCCTGCGTCCAATCTTCCAGGAGTCATCCACAAATGCCCCAAAACTGTTCTCAGCGCTGCCCACATAATAAACATCCTGCTGATACATATAGTATGGTTCGCCGTAATAATCATAGTACCAGCGCTCCCCTGCATATCCTGAGGAATATCTTGAATCTGCGTTGTAATACTGGGCTCCTATCTTGAATTCGTGATCTCCCCCAAGGAAATCCTCGGCAAAATAAGAGAGGTTGACATGAGCTTGATGCCTATATTCTGTCCACATCCACAACGTATAGAGGCACCCTCCAGAAACCCATCCAGTACTATCCCAATGAGGAGGAGTATCCATGTCTCCAGTGTTCGGTAGATAATCGTCAGCGGTGTGATAACCAGCATATTTCAAATCAAGAAAAGCACTGTTACTTAATTGCCAATTATAGAGGAAGTTCCAAGAATAGGTTTCGGCAGTTTCGGTGCCACGGCTTGATGGCGCTATCCAATATTCATTGTCTTCGGGCCATTCAAGGTCTTCCCAATAAATTGAGCCTGCTAATTTATGCCGACTGCCTGGCTGGGCTGAAAGCTTAAAAAACGCTTTACTAGCAGGGTAACTTACAGCAGAATCAGGAGGCATATTCCAATAAGCAGTCTTCTCCTCCTGCCTCTCAAATGTGCCGTAAAACCACAACTTGTCTTTAACAACAGGTCCTCCCAGGTTAATAGCTGCAGATAAATATTTATCGCGATGGTATGAGTAAGCACTGTCAGGATAAAGATAAGCCTCTTCAGGAGGGACGCTCGGATCAAGGACTTTCCACGGATTATTGTCAGCTGTTAGAGCGTCAAACTGACCATAGTAGGAGAGGGCGCCATGAAAGCTGTTGCCCCCGGATTTTGTCACAACATTTACGACCGCCCCAGTGAATGACCCGTACTCAGCAGGAGCACCCAATCCATAAGTTTCAACTTCCTCAAAGGCTTCTTGGGTGACCTCCACCCAGCCGGTCCCGATAGCAGGACTGCTTAATTCAACTCCATCCACCCGAAAGGAATTGGATTCTGAATTAGAACCAAAAGCAACAATCCTATCAGTTTCTTGAGTGGTCATCAGTAGGCCGGGAGCAAATTTGATGACATCAAAATATGACCATCGACCTATGGCTAATTTTTCGAGATCATCTTTGCTGAAAACGTGGGAAAGACCTGATTGAGTCGCATCAACAACAGGAGCTGGTGCGGTAACTATGACAGATTCCTCAAGAGTTGCCTGCTGCAATACCATGTTTTCATTGACAGTTTTTCCTATTGATAACTTTACGTTTTGTCTCTCTAAAGTCTGGAATCCCTCTAATTTGAAAACGAGCTTGTAAGTTCCAGGTGGTAGGTTAATAAATCTGTAATGGCCCTTATCAGACGTAAATTGGGCTTGAACTCCTCCCATCAAAGATGGGCTTGAAATTTCTACTGTTACTCCAGGAAGTGGGGTGCCACCTGCATCTGAAACTGTTCCTGTGATCTTTCCGGTTAGTCTCTGAGCAAAAACAAAGCCGGCTATTAAACAGATACAGAGAAGAGTTAAACCAAAAAATTTTAAGAATTTCATGTTTTCTCCTTCCTGAAAAGTTTTGATTTTGAAGCTTTTTGATAGCTTCATTGTAACCAATTTATCTCTTATATTAAATTCCCTAGAAAATTTATATACGCTCAAATATGTTTTGTCAAGTGTGTTTTTTTTGTCATTTTTTTTGTCACGTTGTATTGGAATATGCGGATTTTTAAGTTATTATGTTCACTTAAAAATTAATTTTTTATAATTGTGATTAAAAATAACTATATGTTTTGCTGTGTTTACTCTTTTTTCTCATCAGAAGTTTTTTATCCATTTAAAAAAAGCAAGTTTTTACAAAAGAAAATTTTGGAGGTGTGAGATGTTACTCAAAA
>Ga0209636_10009193_pt1 | contig 10070 bp, 10 predicted proteins | sample DeeMarSWOR152_54_FD_187464 | JGI IMG/M metagenome (GOLD analysis project Ga0209636, IMG submission 187464) | Marine sediment microbial communities from White Oak River estuary, North Carolina - WOR-1-52-54 (SPAdes) (version 2) | ecosystem: Environmental > Aquatic > Marine > Intertidal zone >... | reverse complement strand
TCGGAGAAAACCGTAGCAAACGGCAAGAAAATGATTCCATCCTTCCCCGAGGAGGTGTATAAATACCTGAATGCGGCTTTCCGCTATGAAGGAAACCCACCATTTCTGTCCCGATCTGACCCGTTCAAACCCTTTCTCTGCAAGTCAGATCATCTTGAATGGAGGTATTGGTGAATTTCAGAGCCCTCTTTAGACCCAAAACCATGGCGGTTATCGGTGTTTCTCTGACGAACGACCGTCATCCAGCCAATGTCATCTATAACAAGAACAACCTTCGTTACCAGGCAGAAGTGTTTGCTGTCAATCAACGGGGAGGTGTCCTGCAAGGGAAAACGGTCTATAAAAACATCTTGGAGATTCCCCAAAAAGTTGATCTCGCGGTGATTGCCACCCGAGCAGAACTGGTTCCCACGATCATACAAGACTGCATCCAAGCCGGTGTTGAGGGTGCCGTAGTTGTGTCCGGAGGATTTTCTGAGCGTGGCCGAAAGGATCTACAGGACTCTCTGGCATCCCTGGCCCAAGAAGCAGACCTTCCTGTCATCGGACCAAACTGTCTGGGGATCTATTCGCCTCCCTACATAGATACCTTTTTTATCCCCAGCGAACGCATCGTTCGACCAGCTCGGGGAAAAGTGGCCTTTGTCAGCCAGAGTGGGGGGCTCCTGGCGGATCAGATGGTCAAGTTTGCCGAGGAAGGTGTTGGCCTGTCTCAAGCCGTGAGCATTGGGAACAAGGCAGTGGTCGGAGAGATCGACCTGTTGAGGTACTTTGCAGGTGACCCGGAAACGGAGGTCGTCACCTTTTATCTGGAGGGTTTCGGAAAAGATGAAGGCCGTGCATTCGTTTCGGCTGCTGCTGAATGCCAAAAGCCCGTGGTTGTCCTGAAAGCCGGCAAGACTTCCGAGGGAATCCGGGCTGTTTCTAGCCATACAGCATCTTTGGCTGGTGACTATGAGGTTTTCTCTGCAGTCCTTGCCCAGCATGGTGTGGTGGAAGCCGAGACCGAATTCGAGCTGATCTCCTTCTGTGAAGCTTTGAGCTGCTACCATAAGCCCATTGAGGGGAGGATTGGCATCATAACCGGGAGCGGCGGTCACGGCGCCCTAGCGGTGGATGCCTGTTTGAATCATGGCCTTTCCGTCCCAACCCTGTCAGAGCAGGATCAGAACGAAATCAGAGGAAGAGTGTCGCCCAGAGTAGAAGCGATCGCCTCTTTCAGCAATCCAATCGATCTAACCGGCAGCGCGGTAGATGATGATTTCATGGGGGCAGCCCAGTTCCTGAGCACTAAACAGGAATTTGATTGCGTTTTGTTACTCCTTCTGCCCTATGTGCCTGGAATCACCTCGGATCTAGGTGCTCGGTTGAGCCAGGTCTATCGGCACGAGGGCAAGCCGCTGATTGCGTATGTGCCCCACGTGGAAAGATATCGCATGTTCATAGAAGGGTTTGAGCTTAATGAGATACCGGTCGCCCACTCCATCGAAGGAGCGGTGCACATGGCTGAGGCCATGAGGAGAAGGCAGCCATGGTTACGAAAAAGATGAAGGAGATCCTTTCCGCTTCAAAAGATACCGGTTGGGTCATCGAGCCGGAGGCCAAACGGCTGTTTTCTATGGCCGGTTTGGATATTCCTCGATTCACCTGGGCCAGGACTACTGAGGAGGCAAGTGGGTTTGCAAAGGACATTGGATATCCCGTTGTGTGCAAGGTGGTTTCCTCCCAGGTCATGCATAAGTCAGACAAGGATGGGGTCGCAGTCGGCATTAACAGCGATCGGAAGTTGACCGAGACCTTCACCCGCTTCAGTCGGCTAGAGGGATTCGCCGGGATGCTGGTCGAGGAGATGCTCTCGGGGGTGGAGCTAATCGTTGGAGCTAAGATCGACTATCAGTTTGGTCCGGTCATTCTTCTTGGAATTGGCGGAACCGGGGTAGAGATCTATGGGGATGTCGTCTTGAGAATGGCGCCACTGACCGATAGAGATGTCGAATCAATGGTAAGAGGCCTCAAGGCACACCAAATACTGGAGGGTTACCGGGGATCGAAACCGGTGAATTTGGAGCAATTGGCCAGGCTTCTTAAGGTTTTTTCCATTTTGGTTATGGATCTCCAAGGGATGATCGAATCGATTGATCTCAATCCTGTCATTTGCTCGGCAACCAAATGCGTCGTGGCAGACGCAAGAGTCGTCCTCAGACGTCATGAACAGTAGCAAGTCGAGCGATTAAGGGAGTGAACGTTTGTTTTACAGCAGAGTCGCTATTCTATTGTCTGTCATCAATTGTCAATTGCCCGATGGCAAAGTCCCTTCAGGTTTTTGATAGAAATGGAGTCGAGGATGGAGAAAAAGGGGAGGAAGTCTTCTATGTTAGTGCCAACAATAATTATGGGAGTCTTGGCAGTCACGCTTGTTCTGATCGGATATTCCAGGGGACAGGGGGAACACATCGTTGGTTTGAAATCTGCGCTGAACATGACAATCACGGTCCTACCGATGTTGGTTTTTGCGTTTACTATGGCCGGATTGATCCAGGTCCTTCTCCCAAGAGACCTCGTGTCAAAATGGGTGGGCGTGGAGTCTGGTGTGCGGGGTATATTTGTTGGCACGGTGGCTGGCGCTTTGACTCCTGGAGGCCCCTATGTCAGTATGCCCATAGTTGCCGGACTTCTGCATTCTGGAGCCAGTATCGGAACAATGGTCGCCTTTGTGACGGGGTGGTCATTGTGGGCGGTTAGTCGTCTGCCCCTGGAAATCGGAATCCTGGGCTGGAAGTTTACGATGGTTCGCTTCCTAAGCACAGTCGTCTTTCCGCCCATTGCCGGATTTATCGCTCAGGTTCTCTTTTCAGGTACCCGATGGATAGAACCGATGTAGAGAAGGTCTTCTGACGGGTTCGGGTTCTCAACTTTTCAGCGATTACGGGTGACGAATGACCAAGGTAACCGAAGGTGTTTATTTCGTTCCAGGGCAGGATGAATTCATCCCTGACTCTCACACATATGTGGTGGGCGACCCGTCTTCCCACGACCTCTCTCTTATTGACCCTGGCCTTATGGGCAAGGGCAGATACAAGATCCGTTCCCTTCGCGTCATGGGAATCGAGCTGGAGGCTATCAAGAGGATCATCATGACCCATACGCACCTCGATCATATCGGCTGTTTGGCCGAGATTCGCCAGCAGACTCCCTGGGCAGAGGTTTGGATACACAACCTTGAGGCGGAACCATTGGAGAAGGGGGATGAGAGGGCTGTCTACGGCATGGAGATGTTCCGCGAACTGTGTCAGGCGCAGTATGACCTCAAACCGAGCGCGTTTGCCACACGAGTTGATCGGAAGCTTCAGGGCGGTGAGAGCGTAGAAATCGGTGGTATGGCATGGGAGATAATCCACATCCCAGGGCACTCCAGTGGTAGCATCGGCCTCTACCATAGTTCCAAGAAGATCCTTATTCCCGGTGATGTCATCTATGCCGATTACTCGATCGGTCGTTTTGACCTTCACGGGGCTGATGCTTCGGAGCTCAAGAAGTCACTGATGCGACTGGCAGAATTGGAGGTGGACGTTCTTTTGCCCGGTCACAATCGGATAATCGAAAACCTCCGCTCAGGGTATATTCTGGAGACGGCCAGACAATGGGAGCCCTACCTGGTCTGATTCGCTTTTTCTTTTCTCACGCCCGCCCGTGTTGCTCGCTCGAGCTCACAGTCTTCGACCCTGAGGCTCAGACCCGAAGGGAGCTCGCAGATTGGTTGCGGCTTTGCCGCGCTGTGAACTCTGTGTGAGATTAAGGCACTTCGCCAAGATTTATGAGCAAAAAACATTTGAAGGAACGCTCAAAGGGATTTGGGCATGACTCTGTTGGGAGGTGAAATCAAAACCCAGGAAACTCCAGATTCAAATTGGTTGACAACCGTTCAGAATTGTCATACTATCCAACCCGTTGATTTTCAACACTGAGGGGGAGAAACGGATGGCCAGGCGACAAGAGAGAGAGAGGGAGCTGGCAAGGCGAAGGCGGAGGAAGAAAAAGCGCAGAAGACAACGAGAACGGGAACTCCGTAGAGAAATGCGTACCAAGGCTAAGAGTGAAGCGGCCAGGGTAGAGGTACCCGAAAAGGAAGAAGCTAAGGTAGAGGTGCCCAGGAAGCCAAGGGCCAAAAAAGTTGAAAAAGCCGAAGAGGTGAGACCAGAGGAAGTTGTCGAGGAAGCTGCCTCTGAGGAATTGGCACCCGCCGCCGAGGAAGAGATAGCGAAGGAGAAACCCAAGAAGGAGAAAGTCGCGAAGAAAAAGCCAGAAAAGGAAAAACCGAAGAAGGAAGAACCTAAGAAAGCGAAGCCCGAGAAGGAAAAGGCCAAGAAGGAAAAGCCTGCGAAAGCGAAGGTCGCAAAGGAGAAACCCAAGAAGGAGAAGCCCACCAAGGAAAAACCTGAGGAGAAAAAGCCAGCGAAGGCAAAGCCCAAGGAAGATAAGCCAAAGGAGAAGGCCAAGAAGACCACTTCCAAGAAGGGGGCATCCCAGAAAGCAGAATCCAAGAAAGAGGAATCTGCAAAGGACGAGGGGAAAGCTTAGGGGAGCCGGCTGCAGGAGGTCCATCGATCTAAGTCTGCTACTTTATGTAGTTCTCCCTCATCAAGTCGGCGTAGATGGATTTTCCTCTGTTCATGCCGTCGAAAATGACAACCGAGGTAATCGTGGCCTTGGTGACGGCGTCCACATCACGGTCGAACTGAAACGGGTCAAGAAGCGACCGGCCAATGAGCCGGTTTTTCATTTTTGCCATATCTTTATCATTCCAAGGTCGGTTGCCCCATTTGGTCAACTGAATCGGTACGAAGTTCTTTACCATTCCTTGTTCATCAAAAATGTAGATGAAATGGATGTCATGACAGATATCGCAAACGGGGGGACGGCTGACTACCGTGGCGAAAAGCTGCTTTTCCTCCGAATCTGTATGAATTCTCCCCAGGTAGATTTTCTCATCTTTAATCGTGATTGTGCGAATCTCCGTGACAGAAGCGCCGCCGATTGCCATTGCTTCCCGGATCTTCTGGAGCAGATCCTCGTCGGACAGGGGAGGATTCAGTTTCTCTGATTCGGGAAGGACCGTTCTTTCTCCCTCTTTGATTTTCAAGTAAGCCAAGTCATACTGCAACGCCGCCTTGATCCCGTCAAGAATCTCCTCCTTGTCCCGGCGGAAACCGATGTGGGAGTCAATGACGATTCCTCTATCTTTTTCGTCTTTTCGGACCAGTATCGTGAGTGGCGTCCGGACGCCACCCGGACCCCCAACAACATCATAGAACTTGAAATTCAAATCGGTGAGGATTGGAAAGGGTATATCCTTTGATTCTCTGAAAGCCGCAACCTCTTTCTCGTTGTTGCCGACCCCTACCCCCATCCATTTGATCCGGCCTTTGCTCAAAGGATCACCTTCCAGTGAGCGGAGCACCTCGTTATAGATAGGGGCCTGCATTTGACAGCTGGTACAGTAGATGTTGAGGACCTCCAACACGATGAGATCTGCCTGTATGTCCGCGATGGTGAATGATTTTCCTTCGGGAATCCCAAGATAGGCCCGATCTTCAAATGTATCCGGGGACTGAAATGTGTAAAGGGGGAAGAAGTCTCCAAATCTGGCTGTCTGCCGCGCAGCATCGCCAGATCTCTGTGAAACGATAGCCAAGAGAAAGAATGACAGAGTGACGAGAAGGAAACCTCGATTTTTTTGCCCACGTCCCATGGTAACCCTCCTCTTGTAAGCTAAAACACCCGAATGCGGCTCAAGGGCTTCTTACGGAAAGAACCCCGTTTAACACCGAGAACTTTCCTTCTTCAGTTCTCAGAGCCCTTGCAAATGAATGATAGCAGAACAGGAGCGAGCCACGCAAGGACGAGTGAAGAACAGCCGGTTGACCGGGAGCTTCTGAGGAATGTATGATTAAGGATAGTCACCGTTATTCATCCCTATGATGGGTACTGTGATCAAACTCATAATGATCTTCCAACGGCAGATGATCCTTGAAACCCTGTGAAAGACCGATAGCCATTCAGCGATGGATGACATCTACAAGCAAGTCCGTCGGACATTGTCTGGAATTCATCGGCCTATGCCTACGGTACAAGGACGCAGGTTTACAACAAACACAAAATCAAAGATAGGAGGAATCAGAGGAATGGATTTGAAGGGATCTAAGACGGAGAAGAATTTGCTGACCGCGTTCGCCGGCGAATCTCAGGCCCGGAACCGGTATACCTACTTTGCCAGTCAGGCAAAGAAAGAAGGATTCGATCAGATAGCGTTTATCTTTGAGGAGACGGCCAATCAGGAAAAGGAGCATGCAAAACGGTACTTCAAATTCCTCCCTGGGGGCGAAGCCGAGATCCAGTGGAGTTTCCCTTCCGGGAAAATCGGTACCACATTGGAGAATCTGAAGGAGGCGGCCTCGGGTGAGAATTACGAGCATACAGAAATGTATCCTGGCTTCGCCAAGGTAGCCCAGGAGGAGGGTTTCGACGAGATTGCAGAGGTTTTTAGGGCGGTTTGTGTCGCCGAGAAGCAGCATGAGAAGCGGTACCGTGCGTTAGCGGCCAACATAGAGGCGAACCGAGTCTTCAAACGGGATAGCAAAGTGGTGTGGCGTTGTCGAAACTGTGGGTATCTCCACGAGGGTGAAGAGGCTCCAGAGGCTTGTCCTGCCTGTGCCCATCCCAGGGCATTCTTCGAATTGCTGGGGGAAAACTACTAGCCCCTGCAACGCCGCTTGACCCGGATAGGATGCAGCAGTGAGAGAGCCGACTAGGAGTGCTAATGGAGGCAGTCCGACGGGTGTGCTATGCGCAGGGTTAAAGAGCAACTTTTTTAGAAATCTCTTCGGAAATGGAGGTCCAAAATGAAGCCGGTTGAAATCATGAAGGACGTCTTTTGGGTTGGAGCTGTGGACTGGAACGTTCGGGACTTCCATGGCTATACCACCTATCAAGGCACAACCTATAACGCGTTTCTGTTAATGGACGACAGAATTTCCTTGTTTGATACAGTCAAAGCTCCTTTCAAGAGGGATCTCATCGATCATATTCGGCAACTGGTCGACCCGGCTAAGATCGATTACCTGATTGTTAATCATGTGGAGCCGGACCATTCGAGCTGCCTACCTGATATCATGGAAATCGTGAAGCCGGAAAAGGTGTTCTGTTCCCCTCTGGGTAAGAAGGCTTTACTGGAACACTACCACCGGGAGGACTGGCCTTACGAGGTCGTGAAATCAGGTGAGAGCATCAGTTTAGGCAAGAGAACCGTCCAATTCCTCGAAACCAGGATGTTGCACTGGCCAGACAGCATGTTTTCGTATCTCAAGGAGGATCGCCTCCTCATATCCAGCGACGCCTTCGGCCAGCACTGGGCCACCAGCGGACGGTTTGATGACGAAGTGGATCAATGGGAGCTCTTCAGGCACGCGGCCAAGTACTATGCCAATATCCTCTTGCTGTATTCTTCCTTGGTTGGAAAACTCCTGAGTACTGTCCAGGAAATGGGCCTCAAGATTGATATGATCGCCCCGGACCATGGACTGATCTGGCGTGCCAACCCGGGCAAGATCATCGAGGCCTACGACAACTGGAGCAAGCAGAAGACCGAGCAGAAGGCGCTCATCATCTATGACACCATGTGGAAAAGCACAGAAGCCATGGCCAGGGCCGTGGCTGATGGTCTCTTAGAGGAACATGTGACGGTAAAGATATTCGATCTCGAACACAACCACCGAAGTGATATTATTACCGAGGTCCTCGATGCGAAGGCTTTGGTCTTCGGTTCTCCCACGCTCAACAATGGAATGTTGCCAAGAATGGCAGACATGCTTCATTATCTGAGGGGTTTGCGTCCCGAGAATAAGATGGGGGCGGCCTTCGGCTCCTATGGCTGGAGTGGGGAAGCGGTCAAGTTGATCAACCAGGCGCTGGAAGATATGAAGATCAAGGTAATCGGCCAGGGTGTGAGGGTCAAATACATTCCCACCGATGAAGATCTGAGGGATTGCATGGAACTTGGCCGCAAGATCGGAAAGGAAATCAAGGAAGACGCCTGAGCACGAGAGGGAAGAAGTGTCTAGAGTTTTGGCTGTTTATGGAAGTCCAAGGCGTAAGGGAAATACTTCGACTCTCTTGAATCATAGTGTTCAGGGGGCCTTGGATGCCGGGGCTCAGGTGGAGAAAGTGATCCTCACAGATCTAAAAATGTCTCCGTGTCTCGAGATCTACGGATGCAAGGAGACGGGCCGGTGTGTAATTCAGGACGATTTCCAGAATGTGTATGACGAGCTCCTGGCATGTGATGGCTTGATGCTTGCTTCCCCTATCTTCTTCTATGCGGTCAGCGCGAGTACCAAGATCCTTATGGACCGCTGTCAATCGCTCTGGGTTAAGAAGCATTGGATTGACAAGGTCCAGTACGGCCAAAGGGAACCAAAAAGGAAAGGGCTTTTCATCTCTGCAGGGGCCACAAAGGGGAAAAAGCTCTTTGATGGAACGCTTCTCACGGTAAGGTATTTCTTTGATGTCTTGGATGCGGAACTGTGGAAGGCACTTCTCTACCGAGAACTTGATTTTGAAGGGGATGTCCTAAAACACCCGGAGTATCTCAAAGACGCCTATGAAGCGGGGAAAGAACTGGTTTCGGTCATAAAGTCTTGAGATCTCCGGTATTACACGCTATCCAAAACTCTCGGGGACATAGTACCACGTTCCCCATCTGGGCTTTTGAATCTCCCGGACCAAACCCGCCAGGTCACCCTCCTTGTGGACAAAATCGATTTCGTTCGTGTCGATGACGAGGAGAGGACTTTCATCGTAGTGAAAGAAATAGTTATTGTAAGCCTGGAGCAGGGCCTCGAGATAGTCTGCCTCAATGGATCGGTCATATTCCTGGCTTCTCTGTTTGATCCGTGATAGCAGAACCTGCGCTTTTGCCTGGAGATATATGACAAGGTCAGGGGTGGGAATCCTGCCCGTTAGGAGCCGATATATCCTTTCATAGAGGGCCATTTCGTTTTCGTCCAGGTTGATGGAGGCGAAGATTCTGTCTTTGGCAAAGAGATAGTCCGAAACAGTGACCTGCTTGAAGAGATCCATCTGCTGAAGCTGCTGTTGCTGCTGATAACGGCTGAGAAGAAAAAAGATCTGGGTCTGGAAAGCATACTTTTTCCGGTCATTGTAGAACCGGGGCAAGAAGGGGTTTTCGCCAGGATTCGACGTGATACACCGGGCAGAAAGCTCGTTGGCCAGAAGGGCGGCAAGGCTTGTTTTCCCCACCCCGATCGGACCTTCCACTGCAATGTACCTGAGATCTCCCATTCCACCGTCCCGAGATCTGTATCCGCCTCAAAGGATCACTTATTCTCCATCATCCTGCCCAATTCTCTGGAACGAGGGGTGGCCACTTCTACCGCGTTGATGAGGGGTGTTCTCAGTCCCCCCTCTTCCAGGGTGTGGGGATCTGCGATCGCCGTCCCCCTCGGAAGCCACTATGTCCTTCCGGGTGGATGCACCACTCTGGAGGAGTCCCCGTATCATGGCCTCAGCCATATTCCCGGCACCGATGAAGCCAATCTTCCTATCGTTGAGCATGTTCCAGTCCTCTGGGGTCAATCACGGTCTAATCGTCTAACAGAAACGGAGAGCTTTTGTCAAGGGTGGACAATACTGAATTTGCTGACTTTTTTGCCTCCTCCCACCGGGTTGTTGCCCAAATTCCCTTTTACTGTTCCTTCACATGTTTTTTGCTTACCCTTCAATACCCTTTCTGGCCGCAACTCCCTTGTCGAAGTAGTGCTTGACGGATACCATTTCGGTTACGAGATCTGCCTTCTCGATAACCTCAGGGTGGGCATTGCGTCCCGTCAGGACGATTTCGAGAGACTCTGGTTTGGCATCCATCAGAGCCAACACATCTCCCACGGTGATAAGCCCGAAGTGAACCGCCATGTTGACCTCATCGAGAATGACCACGTCATAGTTTCCACTCTGAATGACATTCTTCGAGAGATCCAGTGCCTGACGGGCCATTC
>Ga0209636_10009192_pt1 | contig 10070 bp, 10 predicted proteins | sample DeeMarSWOR152_54_FD_187464 | JGI IMG/M metagenome (GOLD analysis project Ga0209636, IMG submission 187464) | Marine sediment microbial communities from White Oak River estuary, North Carolina - WOR-1-52-54 (SPAdes) (version 2) | ecosystem: Environmental > Aquatic > Marine > Intertidal zone >... | reverse complement strand
TTTCCCTCGCTTCTCGTTGAGACGTTGTCTCGAGAGCGATATCGGAAGAATATTCAGCCTGGGGTGTAGCCAAGCGGTAAGGCAGCGGCCTTTGGAGCCGCCATTCGGAGGTTCGAATCCTCCCGCCCCAGCCAAAGACGAAAGGTGATCTCCCTCATGAGAGGAGAAGAAATGAAAACAGAAAATACGATGAAAATATTCTCAGGGTCTTCTAATCCTTCTTTAGCGAAAGAAGTGGCGGACTTTTTAAAGATCGATTTGGGAAAATGCGTCCTTGAACAGTTCAGTGATGGGGAGATTCATTTTTATATCGATGAAAATGTCAGAGGGGAGGATGTTTTTGTCATCCAATCCGGCAGTAACGATGCGAACTTTCACACGATGGAGCTCCTTATCATGATAGATGCCTTCAAGCGGGCCTCAGCTGAAAGGATTACCGCTGTTATCCCCTATTATTGCTATGCGCGTCAGGACTGGAAGGATCGACCGAGGGTTCCTTTAACGGCGCGGCTGATTGCTGACTTGCTGGAAGCTGCCGGGGCCACTAGGGTTCTGACCATGGACCTTCATTCGCCCCAGATTCAAGGATTTTTCTCTGTGCCTGTTGACAACCTGAGAGCGGCTCCCGTATTAGCCAACTACATGCAGAACCTGGAGCTTGAAGATTTTACCGTGGTTTCTCCTGATGCGGGAGGCGTGGGGAGAGCCAGGGTCTTTGCCAAGAGAATGTCTGCCGAGCTGGCGATCATAGACAAACGAAGGCCTGCTCCGAACGAGGCTAAAGTTCTTCATGTCATAGGAGATGTCAAAGGATGTGATGTGGTTATACTGGATGATATGGTCGACACAGGGGGCACTCTTGTTCATACTGTTGAGGCCCTCAAAAGAGAAGGCGCAAAAAAAGTCTTTGCTGCGTGCAGCCATGCTATTTTATCCGGACAGGCTGTTGAAAAAATTAATAATTCAGAGTTAGAAAAACTGATAGTAACGAACACGATTCCTTTGAGAGAAAATGCGAAATCGTCAGAAAAATTCGTATCTCTCTCCGTTGCCCCTCTTTTTGGAGAGGCCATCCGGAGGATCAACAAGGGATATTCTGTGAGTTCTTTGTTTGTTTGAGGAGGAAGAAAAGATGAGTTTTAAGATAAAAGGCGAGAAAAGAGAACTTTTTGGCAAGAATGCCTCGCGTCGTTTGAGAAGAAGCGGGATGATCCCCGTCATTCTCTATGGGGCAAAGGAAGACAATGTTCCTTTAGCTCTGGAAAAGAAAGATCTCTTTCAGATTTTAAAGACTGAAACGGGCGAGAATACTGTTTTTGAAGTCTCGTATAATTCAGAGACAAGGAATGCAATGATAAAGGAACTGCAGAGGAATCCTGTTACAGATGAGATTATTCATGCGGATTTGGTTCATATCGCCATGGACAAGGTCGTTCGAGTATCTGTTCCAGTGGCCACAGTGGGAGACGCGGTAGGCGTCAAGGCAGAAGGAGGATTTGTTGACTTCGTCACACGAGAGATCGAGATAGAATGTCTTCCCAAAGACATTCCTGAGCATATTGAGGTAGATATAAGCGGACTCCATCTCCGCCAATCCTTGAAAGTCGGGGAGGTTGTTGTTCCCAGCGAGATTACGTTGATAAGCGAGCCTGATACTATAGTGGTCCATATCGAGGTTCCGACCAAGGAAGAAGAAATAGAGGTTGAAGAGGCAGAGGAAGAAGTGATTGGCGAAGAGGAAGAACCCGAAGTCATCAAAAGGGAGAAACCAGAAGAAGAAGTGACAGAAGAGCAGAAAAAGGAAGAAAAAGAGAAGGAGTAGTGTTTGTGGGCCGTTGTTGGGTTGGGGAATCCTGGAAGACGCTATTCTGGAACCAGGCATAATGTCGGGTTCACTTTTGTGAGACGTGTGGCCAAGGCATGGGAAACAAAGCTGAGGAAGAGAAGGTTTTCGTCGAAAATTGCTGAGGTTGAAAAAGAGAAGGAGAGGATCATGCTGGTGCTTCCTCAGACCTATATGAACAACAGCGGAGTGGCTGTGAAGCAAATTATGGAAGGTAGGAACATTCAGCCCGAGCAGCTTCTTGTTGTGTATGATGATCTGGATATCCCGTTGGGAGAAATCAGGGTCAGAAAGAGAGGAAGCTCAGGCACCCATAAAGGAATGAGGTCTATCGTTCAAGAAATAGAAACAACACAATTTCCGAGAATGAGAATTGGCATAGGGCCTCTGCCTGCCGGAGAAGATGCGGTTGAATATGTGCTCTCTTGTTTTGATGAGACAGAAGGCGTACTTCTGGAAGAGAGCCTGAAAAGCGCCAGGGAAGCCCTAGAGATGATTCTGGACGGCAGGGTGGAGGCCGCCATGAATATGTATAATCAGAGAGGCAAAGCCACCGCTGGTTAAAAATTGAAGAAGAAAAGCTCCTTGTTCCTTCTTTAAGAAGAAGGAGCTGTGAATCCATAAGGAGGTGTCGATGACACAATACGAAACAACATTTCTCCTTTCTCCAAACTTAGAAGAAGAAGAAACTGAAAAAATCATAGTGCAAATGGTTGAAGTTGTTTCTACAAAGAAGGGGAAAATGATCAATGAGGACAGATGGGGAAAGAGAAAATTAGCTTACCCCATCAAGAAATTTGAAGAAGCATTCTACGTCTTTTTTCTTTATGAGGGGGATTCGGATATTCCGTTTGAACTAGAAAGACGCTTCAAACAATCAGAAGCCATCTTGCGTTACTTGACGGTGAAAAAAGAGCCGAAAAAAAGCATCCGTCGAAAAAAGAAAGCCGCTTTGAGGGAAAAAGAAAGAGAGATTTCTCGGGAAGAGAGAGGTTATGAAGGCGAAACCGCTGAGACAGCGACTCCTGATAAGGAAAGCATAGAGGAAAAAGCAACGGCAGAAGAAAAAGAGGCAACAAAGAGAACAGATGCCACAGAGGATAAAGAACCTGAGGATAAGAAAAAAGCGGCTAGCCAGAAAGAAGAGGTGGATAAAAAAGAAGAGGTTGATGAAGAAAAAACGGGGGATGAGAAAGCTTCTGATGAGAAAAACGTGTCGGCTGAGAAGGGGAAGGAAGCATTGAAGGACATCGCTCCCCCAGAAAAAGAGAAGGAGGAAGAATAAAGATGGCGAGAGAACAGAGAAGCGATAGAAGTTCATTCCGGAGGTATTTTCCGCCCAAAAGAAAGTTTTGTCGGTTTTGTCAAAGGAATGTCAAAGAAATTGATTATAAAAATGTTGATATCTTGAGGAAGTATATTATGGAGAGAGGCAAGATTTCTCCTCGGCGTATCACGGGCACATGTGCTTATCATCAGCGGAGGCTGTCGACCGCGATAAAGAGAGCTCGCATACTTGCACTGCTTCCTTTTATAGAAGATTAGAGATAGTATGGAATCGGAGGAAAAATGAGAGTCATCTTAAAGCAGGATATGGAAAATCTCGGAAGAAAAGGGGATATTGTCAACGTGGCCCCTGGATATGGAAGGAATTACCTTGTTCCCCAAAAAATAGCTCTGGAGGTGACCGCCTCGAACATGAAAATGATCGAGATCGAACAGCAGGCATTGAAGAAAGAAGTAGAAAAAGAAAGAGCCTCCTATCAAGCCCTGATTGAGAAGCTCAATGAAACCACTCTTTCTTTCAAGAGGAAAACCGGAGAGAAAGATATCATTTTTGGGTCAGTGAGTTCAGCGGATTTAAAAGACTCCCTTCATGAGTTGGGCTTTGAAATCGATAAAAAGAAAATACTACTGAATGAACCGATAAAACGCTTGGGTAATTACACTGTGCCGATTAAAATCTTCCATGAGGACCGGGCAGAAGTAAAAGTGGAAGTGGTCAAAGAGGGAGAAGAAGCACTGGAGAAGAAAGAAGAAGAAAAGGCCGAAGAGGAGAAGCTGGAGGAAATGGAGGAGACCAAAAAAGAGCCTGAAGAAAAGCCAAAAGAGGAAAAACTCGAAATCCTAAAAGAGGAAAAAGAAGACAAAGAGAAAATTGAGGAAAAGGGAGGAGAAGCGGAAGAAAAAAAGGTCGCTCCAGAGGCGGAAAAGGAGGAGGAAGCTGTAATCAAAGATGAGAAAAAAGAAGAGGAGAAAATTACAGAAGAGAAATTTGAGGAGCCTGTAGAAAAGAAAACTCCAGAAGAAGTGAAAGAGGAGGGGACAAAAAAACAGGAGGAAGTGCTGGAAGCGAAAACAGAAGGAGTTGAAGAGGAAATTCCTGAGCCAGGAGGAGAGAAGGAGAAAAAAGAAAAAGGGAAAAAAAAGGAAAAAAGGAGGAAAAGTTAATCTGAATTACATGTGGGCCGAATCAGGCTCATTCGAAGGGTAAAAACGAAGACTAATAGCGAAAGAATGTCCATAAAAGAAAATCTGAATCTTGATTCTGGAAATGGGGCCTGTCCCCTTTTTTTGCAGATTTTATGAATGATTCAGGGCACATGAGTTATTCACGAGTCGAGGTTGACGCAGATACGAGGCACAGTGCAAGATGCTGTGGTCGTCCACCGCGCTTGCGCTGTAACGAAGTAGATGCGGTGAGATCGGCTCGCCCGAAGGGGAAAAGATGCCGACATAAAGTTAATTTTTCTCTAAATACAGTTGTTGTAAATGGGAAGTCGGCCGATTTTATGAATAATTCATGGGAGTTAAGGAGAGGATAATGGAAGTCGACTCGATGTTGCTGAAGAAAGCTCCTCCTCAGAGTATCGAGGCTGAAAAGACTGTCCTGGGGGGGATTCTTTTGAACAACAAAAACCTGAATGTTGTTCTTTCCATTATTACTCCAGAAGATTTTTACAGAGACGCCAATCGTAGGATTATAGGGAAAATTGTCTCTTTGGTTGATAAAGGCAAGCCAGTCGATGTGGTGACTTTGAGCGAAGAACTGCAAAAAGAAGATGCTCTTGAGGAAATTGGGGGAGCTTCGTATATTTCTTCTCTGTTGGATGGAGTTCCCAAGAGCTTGAACATCGAATTCTATGCACAGATCATCAAAGAAAAGTCTCTTCTCAGGCAGCTCATATTATCCTCGGCAAAGATAATTTCCTCGAGCTATGAGCAAAGAGAAGATGCGGACCAGCTTTTGGATGAGGCTCAAGCTGCGATCATTGAGGTCGCAGAGCAGCGTGTCAAGCCAGGATTTATTCCAGTGAAATCGCTAGCCTCCCCCACATTGGATATGATTAAAATCCTCCATGACCGGAAAGAAACAGTGACTGGAATACCCACTGGATTCCGGGACCTTGACGGTCTCACTTCCGGATTTCATAACTCAGAGTTCATAGTCATTGCCGCACGCCCTTCGATGGGAAAAACAGCCTTGTCTTTAAATATTTCCCAGTATGCAGGGCTCAAGACGGATTATACGATCGGGTTCTTTTCACTTGAAATGGCCAAGGAACAGGTCATGGTTCGGTTACTGTGCGCCGAGGCCCAGTTGGACATCAAAAAGGTCAGGACTGGTTTCATTGGAGAAAGGGATTTTGAAAAACTTAAACTGAGTGCGGAAGCCTTGTCGAGAGCCAAAATATATGTGGACGAGACTCCCGCGCTGACAGTCATGGAGATGAAGGCCAAAGCGAGAAGGTTAAAAATGGAACAGAATCTTGATTTGGTGTTCATCGATTATATCCAACTCATGCGTCCCGGAAGCCGGTTTGAGAACAGAACTCAGGAGATGTCCTACATCTCGCGGTCTTTGAAAGAGCTGGCCAAGGAGATCAAGATCCCTGTTGTCGGCATTTCCCAGCTCAGCCGTGCACCTGAGAAGGGCCGGCGCGAGCCGATTCCGCAGCTTTCTGACCTGAGAGAGTCGGGAGCCATCGAGCAGGATGCCGATGTCGTGATTTTCATCTACCGTCCGGAATTCTACCATCCGAATGATGAGAATATCCGTGGGATTGCAGACGTCAATGTCGCCAAGCAGAGGAATGGTCCCACAGGAAGAATAAACCTTGCCTTCATACGGGAGTACGCTCGTTTTGCGGATATGGAGTTCCAGTCTTTTCAGAGCTAAAATGTTTCCAAAGGTAAAATCTCCACTTTTTTACATCAATGCCTTTTTTGAAGAAATGGGAGAAGTCGGCCTGCTCACGTTTAAAACATTCAAAAATCTGTTTAAAAAACCATGGGAAAAAGGCATCTTCATCCAGCAGCTTGAAGAGGTGGGGGTCCGGTCTCTACCCGTGGTCTCCTTGACTGCGGCCTTTGGCGGGCTGGTCTTTGGACTCCAGACCTATATCGGTTTTCACCGATACATCGGGGCCGGGTCTGAAACCTACGGGGGACCGATCATCTCACTCGGGCTTTCAAAAGAACTCATTCCAATTCTTGTTGGATTGATGGTCACGGGCCGCGTGGGGTCGGCGATGGCTGCCGAGATCGGAACGATGAAGATCACCGAGCAGATTGATGCCCTCTTCAGCTTGGGGGCTGATCCGATTCGCTACCTCGTGGTCCCTCGAACCATCGCCTGCTTCGTGATGCTTCCTTTCCTGACGATTTATGGGGATCTCATCGGCATAGCGGCAGGTTTTTTCTACAATGTTTATTTGATGGGAGTGAACAGAGTCCTTTACCTTAGGAACATTTTGCTGTATATGGAATTGTGGGATGTATTCAGCGGCCTCATTAAAGCCTCAATTTTCGGCCTAATCATAGCGTTAATAGGCTGCTGGCAGGGGCTAAAAACAGAGGGGGGAGCAGAGGGTGTGGGAAGAGCGACAACCCGGACAGTCGTCATCGCCAGCATCCTTATTTTGATCGTCAACTTTTTTCTCAGCAAAGCTCTCCCCGCGGATATTGGATCATGATTCGAGTCGTCGACCTTTACAAGTCTTTTGGTGACAATAAAGTCCTGCAAGGGGTGAACCTGCACCTTAAAGAAAGAGAAACCCTTGTCATCATCGGTCAGAGCGGGTGTGGGAAGAGCGTCCTTCTCAAGCATATCATGGGACTTCTCAAGCCCGACAGTGGAAAGGTTTATGTGGATGGAGTGGATATCACTGTCCTCGATGACGATGAGCTTCATAAGATCACCCGAAAATTTGGCATGCTGTTTCAAGGAACCGCACTTTTTGACTCCCTGACAGTCGGCCAGAATGTCAGCTTTGGCCTGGAAAGATACACGGATTACTCGAAAGAAAAGATTGAAGAAATAGTGAGAGAAAATCTGGCCAAGGTTGGATTAAGGAAAATAGAGCATCTCATGCCGTTCGAACTCAGCGGCGGCATGAGAAAGAGAGTCGGCCTGGCCCGGGCCATCGCTTACAACCCGGATATCATACTTTATGATGAGCCTTCCACAGGGATTGACCCCATACGAGCCGATGCCATCAATGATTTGATCATCAGGATGAAAAAGGAAATGAATGCGGGCGAGCTCATCATTACTCATGACATGGTCAGCGCGTACAAGGTTGCAGACAGGATCGGCATGCTCTATAAAGGAAAGATTATTGAGATGGGGACCCCTGAAGAGATAAGGAATTCGAAAAATCCAGTCGTCCAGCAGTTCATTCGCGGAAGAGCCGAGGGGCCTATTGAAAATTGGTAAGAAAAGATGGTAAAAAGGTGAAGACACAGGAATTTCTCTCTTAACAAGGAAGGATGATGAAAAGAGAAATAAAAATCGGGATATTCGTTACGACTGCATTGCTTATAGTCGCCACCTTTATATTTGTTGTGGGAGACTTGAGCGTTCTGTTCAGGAAGCCCGGTTATTCCATTTTCGTGTCTTATGATAGTGCGACCGGACTCGAGAAAAGAGCCGTGGTGAGGATGGCAGGAGTAAAAGTGGGATACGTGAAGGATATCAGGCTTAAGGGAAGAAAAGCTGAGGTGGAGTTAATCATCAACTACGGAGTCTCCATTCCAGTGGGGTCGGAAGCGACCTTGGCCTCAATCGGGCTTTTGGGAGAAAAACACATTGAAATATTACCCAGCGAAGAGGAAGAATTCTTGGAGGAGGAGGATGAGATATCCGGTGTCCCCCCTGTGAGTTTTGACCAGATGGGAACGACTCTGCTGGCGATTGGGGACGAGTTTAAAGGAATCGCTCAAATCATTAGCGAAACGATCGGGGGAGAAGAGTCGAGGAATAATTTTCGGGATACCCTCGAGAACCTGGCTTTGTTTTCTGAAGGATTGAATGAGTTCTTAAGCACAAACAAAGAGGAAGTCCGGAAAGGACTCCAGGGCTCTCAGCAGGCTGTCCAGACGTTTGAACAAAGCGTTGAGCAGGTCTCTGCGAATCTGGAAGAATTGATCTCTATTCTTAAAGAGGCGGTTGAAGAGAGCCGGGAAGACATCAAGATAAACATGGAAAGCATAAAGGAATTGATTAAAAGCATCGAAAAATCTCTGAAACTTTTAAATGAATCTTTAGAGAAAATCAGCAAAGGAGAAGGAACGTTAGGAAAGCTTATTCATCAGGCTGATTTATACGAGAGGGCAGAAAGCGCAATGGACGATCTGGAAAACATCATTAATCCGATTTCAGAAATGAGGATCGATGGCGGGCTCAGCGGGGAGTATTTTCCGGATAGCGATATGCTGAAAGGAGCTTTTAATCTAGAGATATGGCCTGAAAAAGACAAGTTTATATTTACTCAGATCCTATATGATCCCTGGAGTGAAAAACTTCTGTTTTCCGCTCAAGGCGGACTGCGGTGGGGAAACTTTGCTCCGAGGATCGGGATTATGGAATCGAAAATTGGCGCAGCTATTGATTACTACACCCTAAAGGATAGATTAAGACTCAGCCTGGAGGGCTTTGATTTCTATAGGAGCCAATCCCCCCGGGTCAGGTTTCGCGCAAGATATGCTCCTTTTAAATATTTTCATCTTCTTCTCGGACTCGATGATTTCACTCTTGCTTCAACCAGAGAAGTGTTCTTCGGCCTTGCGGTTGGATTTAAATGAAAGTCAAGACAGTATTCATCTGCCAGAATTGCGGTTCCCATTCACCGAAATGGATGGGGAGATGTCCGGGTTGCGGGGAATGGAACACGCTGATCGAGGAGGTGGAAGAAGAAGCTCCGGATCAATTTTCTTTTCCCCCTTCTGACCCTGTTCTCTACAAGGATATCAAAGAAGCCAAAAAAGAAAGAATCGCAACCAGCATGGAGGAGTTGAATCCCGTATTCGGAGGAGGCGTTGTTCTGGGCTCACTGGTCTTAATCGGCGGAGAGCCCGGAATCGGCAAATCAACCCTTCTTCTTCAGATGAGCCGGGACTTTTCTCTTCAAGGAGAAAAGGTTTTGTATGTCTCGGGAGAAGAGTCTCTGGAGCAGCTCAAAATTCGAGGGCAGAGACTCGGCCTTCGAAACGGGGGCCTGTATCTTTTGGCAGAAACCAACCTTGAACGTATCATTTCCCATGCGGAAAAGTTAGTCCCTCAAGTTTTAGTGCTGGATTCTGTTCAGACTGTCTTCTCCTCAAAACTTTCTTCGAGTCCTGGCACGATCAGTCAAGTCCGAGAAGTGGCCAATCAGATCTTTCGGTTTGCCAAAAAAAGTCAGATTTCCTCGTTCTTAATCGGCCACATTACGAAAGAAGGCTCATTGGCTGGCCCCAAGTCTCTTGAACATATGGTGGATGTGGTCCTCTATTTCGAGGGAGAGCGGGACCACAGTTATCGGGTGCTTCGAGCCCTGAAAAACAGGTTTGGGCCTGTCTCGGAACTCGCCCTGTTTGAGATGGGAACCCAGGGGCTCCAGGCCATTTCCAATCCTTCCGCATTCTTCCTGAAGGAAAGGCCGACAGAGGAAGCGGGGAGCGCAGTGGTCAGCACTATCAAAGGCTCCCGTCCCTTGCTGGCAGAGATCCAGGCCCTGGTCTCGTCAACCTTGTTCTCGGGAAATCCGCGGAGGATGACTATCGGTCTTGATCATTTTCGTGTGGCCATGCTGTTGGCTATAGTCGAGAAAAAGTTAGGATTCAGTTTTGCCGGAGAAGATGTCTATATCAACGTGGCTGGAGGATTGACTCTTGATGAGCCCGCTGCAGACCTGGGGGTGATCGCAGCGGTAGTCTCCTGTTTGAAGAATAAAACGATTCCTCA
>Ga0209636_10009191_pt1 | contig 10070 bp, 8 predicted proteins | sample DeeMarSWOR152_54_FD_187464 | JGI IMG/M metagenome (GOLD analysis project Ga0209636, IMG submission 187464) | Marine sediment microbial communities from White Oak River estuary, North Carolina - WOR-1-52-54 (SPAdes) (version 2) | ecosystem: Environmental > Aquatic > Marine > Intertidal zone >... | reverse complement strand
ACTACAATAATATCCGGGGAGATTCGCTTGCCCTCCCCGATGAAGGCCTTATCCTTCGCTGTTTGGGGCTGCATGACGGGAAGAAGGAGCTCCTTTGCCAGCTCTTTGACAGGGGGAATCCCTAACTTCCTTCCCCTCCCCTTCGGCCTATCGGGCTGGGTTACCACACTGATGAGCTTGTGCTTGCTCTTGTGAATAGCCCGAAGGATGGGTAGGGCGAAGGGAGGCGTTCCCATGAAGATCACCCTCATGATTTCATCACGCCCTCTCCTTTGCCTTTTGTAAGCGCCTCTTGTAGAGATTCTTCTTAACTCGGCTCATCCGATCGAGGATCACCCGTCCGTTGAGGTGATCGATCTCGTGTTGAAGAGCAATGGCAAGCATCCCTTCCCCCTCTACCTCAATCTCCCTTCCCCTCTCATTCAACCCCCTTACCTTAATCCACTTCCTTCGTTTAATACCCTCAACGCACCCGGGCACGCTTAAACACCCCTCCTCGTGGATTACCTCCTCCCCCTCTTCAATAACCTCGGGATTGACGATGGAGATAAGGGAGGCAGACGGATCGTACGGACGAACATCCACGACGATAACCCGCTTCGACACTCCCACTTGAGGGGCCGCCAATCCGACCCCTCCATTTGCGTACATCGTGTCCACCATATCCGAGATCAATTTCCTTATGTTCCCGTCCACTTTTTCTACTTCCTCGGCCCGCCGCGTCAAGGTGGAATGGGGATAGGTTACGATCTCCAGTATCGCCATTCTTACCGCCTTATCTATCCCTTGGTTTCCATTCTTGATGATGCCTCCCTTTTTTTCAAATAGAACAACATAAAAAGGGAGAGGAAAAAGAGAATCACCCCGACCACTTGGGATGTGGAGAGAAGCCCGCCAAAGAACATTCCCCGGTGATCACCCCTAACCATCTCGAGAAAGAAACGGGCCGCCGAATAGATGCAGATGTAAAGCCAGAAGATCTCACCTTCGAAATGTTTGACCCTTCTGACGGCCATGAGGATGATGAAGATGGCAAGGGCATTCAGCGCTGAATAGAGCTGGGTAGGATGCAATGGGACACCCAATGGGGCTAAGCTTCTGGCATCGGTGAAGGTCACTGCCCACGGTAACTCCGTGGGTTTTCCATATCAGCATCCGGCGAAGAAACATCCCAATCGGCCGAAAAAATGGCCCAGGGCAATGGAGGGGGCTAAGACATCTGCAACGGGCCACAACTCCAGCTCATTTCTCCTTACATACCAGATGGTTACGCCGGCAGCGAGGATCAAACCGCCGTAAAACACCAGTCCCCCTTCCCATATCCTGATAATTCCTATGAGGTCTCCTCGATATTGATTGAAGTTCAAGAAGACATAGAGGATCCTGGATCCCACAATGGCCGCGAGCACAATAAAGAAGAAGAGGTCAACGATCTTCTCGCGATTTATCCCCAACTTCCCCGCCTCCCTCATGGCGAGGGTGATCCCCACCAGAAATCCTAAAGCTACAAGAACCCCATACGTATGGAGGCTAAAGGGGCCTATTCTGAATAAGACGGGAAGCATAGTGATTGCACCATGGGAATTATTCCCGATCCATCGCTTTTCCCCCGAGGGGGCTTCTCCCTACACCCATGACCATATTGAGGAGGATTAAACCAATTCCTCCACAAATGGCAGAATCGGCAAGATTGAAGGCCGGCCAATGATGATTGTACCAGTGAAAATCCAAGAAATCGATAACTTGCCCGATCCAAATCCTATCAATCAAATTCCCCATAGCTCCTCCGAGGAGGAGGGAGAAAGCCAAAGCATGGAGGGTATCATCATCCTCGATCCTCCAGTAAAGGAGAAGGATCACCCCTATGGCCGTCAGGGAAATAATAACGAAAAGGATGGTTCGTAAGGGGTGTGTCGGTCCCGCTAAAATGCCGAAGGCAGCACCGGTGTTCCTTACATGGGTAATATGAAAAAAATTCTTAACGATTTCAACCGATTGAAATTTATAAAGGGTTCGATTCACATAGACCTTGGTGATCTGATCCAAAAACAAGACCACACAGAAGACCACGAGCAAAATGAGATATTTCTTCCTCAAGATTGTCTATTTCCCTCTATGATGTCGATACATCGCCCACAGATGGTCGGATGCCTGTCGTCTCCTCCCACCGATGTGTCATAAACCCAGCAACGGCCACATTTTTTCCCCTCCGCCTTTTTTACCTCAACCCTCACCTCCTTGACATCGGGGCCGGTTACAAGGGCCACCTGGGAGACGATAAAAATCGTCTTGAGCTGATCCTCGTATTGGTGCATCATGTTGTATAATCCCTTTGGGAGGGCAATGGAGACCTTGGCGTCCAAGGAAAGGCCAATGAGCTTATCTCTCCTCGCCACCTCCAGGGCCTTGGAAACTTCCTCTCTCACCTGCCAAATTACCTCCCACCTCCGGGCCAGATCCTCATCTACAAATTCATCCTTAACAGCTGGAAACTCCTGTAAATGAACGCTTTCCCTCCCAACTCCTTGAAGATAGCCCCATACCTCCTCGGCGGTAAAGGAGAGGATGGGAGCCATTAATGTGACCAATGCCATTAGGATCTCATAAAGGACTGTTTGGGCCGATTTCCTTTCGATGGACCGCGCTGGCAAGACGTAGAGCCGGTCCTTCAAGATATCGAGATAGAGGGCGCTCATATCTACGGCACAAAAATTATTTATGCTATGGTAGATGATATGGAACTCAAACCGCTCATAGGCACCCAGTGTCCGGGAAATGAGGTTCTGGAGGCGGTGGAGGGACCATCGGTCGAGTTCCATCAAATCCCCATAGGGAACCCTATCCTTCCTAGGATCGTAATCATAGAGATTCCCCAGGATAAATCGGCAGGTATTTCTCACCCGCCTATAGGCTTCGCTGAGCCTGCGAAGGATTTCCTTCGAGAGCTTGATATCATCCCGATAATCCTCAGCGGCCACCCAGAGCCGCAATATCTCCGCTCCATAATCTCGAATTACCTCATCGGGGGAGATGACATTTCCCGCGGATTTGGACATTTTCCTTCCTTCCCCATCAACGACAAATCCGTGGGTTAACACACTGAGATAGGGAGCACGCCCCCGGGTCTCCGCCGATGTGAGTAAGGCGCTATGAAACCACCCCCGATGCTGGTCGCTCCCCTCAAGATAGAGGTCGGCGGGATATTTCAGGTAATCCCGTTTTTCCAATACGGCTGCCCAGCTTACCCCTGAGTCAAACCAAACATCAATGATATCGGACTCCTTGTGGAATGTGCTCTCCCCGCATTTGGGGCATCGGGTATCGGGAGGCAAGAGCTCTTCTGCTTCTTTTTGAAACCAGACATCCGACCCTTCCCTCTCGAATATGTTCGCCACAAACTCCATAAGCTCCTGACTGGCCAATACGTGGCGGCAGGACTGACAGTAGAAGACCACGATGGGAACGCCCCACGATCGCTGGCGGGAGATACACCAATCGGGGCGATTCTCCACCATACCATAAATCCTATCCTTTGCCCAAGAGGGGATCCACATCACTTGGTCGATGCTCCGTAGTGCCTTCTCCCTGAGCCCTTGGGCCTCCATGGAGATGAACCACTGTTCGGTGGCCCTGAAGATAACGGGATTCTTGCAGCGCCAGCAATGAGGATAGGAATGCTCCATCTCCTCTTCCCCGAGGAGACATCCCGCCTCAGCCAATTTTTGGTTGACGGCCGCGTTTGCGTCGAACACGAATTGACCGGCGAAAAAGGAAACATCCGGGGTAAACCTCCCATCGTCATCCAAGGGGGAGTAGATATCGAGACCATATTTCAGGCCAACCTCATAGTCCTCTTGGCCATGGCCGGGGGCGGTGTGTACGCATCCCGTTCCCACATCCAGGGTCACGAAATCGCCAAGGATCAATAACGACTCCCTGTCGATGAATGGGTGCTGACATTTCATCCCCTCTACCGCAGCCCCCGAAAAGGTCCCCAGAATTCGATACGACTCGATCCCCAGCTTCGTCATCACCTCTTCCAAGAGGTTCTTAGCAACAATGAAGACCTCTTGGCCCACCTCCACTGCCACATACTCGAAGGAGGGGTGAAAGACGATGGCCAAATTGGCGGGAATGGTCCAAGGTGTCGTCGTCCATATCAACACGGAAACCTTCTTGTCCTTTAAAGATGGCAAGATCCCCTCCGCATCCGATATCATAGGAAACTTCACATAGATGGAGGGTGAACGCTCCATTTCATATTCGACTTCAGCCTCCGCCAAGGCCGTGTGGCATGTGGTGCACCAATAGATGGGCTTCTTTCCCCTATAGAGGCTCCCATTTTGGGCAAATCTCCCGAACTCGCGAACGATGCAAGCCGTGTATTTCGAATCCATGGTGAGATAAGGGTTATCCCATTCCCCGAAAACCCCCAAGCGCTTGAACTCCTCTCTCTGGATTTTGACGAATTTATCGGCATATTCCCGGCAGATCCGTCTGATCTCATGGGTGGAGAGCTCTGATTTCTTCCGGCCAAGGCTCTTATCCACCTCATGCTCAACGGGTAAGCCATGGCAATCCCAGCCGGGAACATATTCGCTATCATAGCCCGCCATGAATTTGGATTTGACGATGATGTCCTTCAGGATTTTATTTAACGCCGTCCCCATATGGATATGTCCATTGGCGTAAGGAGGACCGTCATGAAGGATATATTTTCCCCTATTTTTAGCGGACTCCCTCAACTTGTCGTAAATCTTTTTCTCTTCCCACCCTTTGAGTATGACCGGTTCCCTCTTGGGCAGATCGGCCTTCATGGGAAAATCGGTCTTTGGCAAATTGAGGGTATCTCGATAGTCTATCTCTTTATTCAATTATTCCCCCCATGCTTTAATGAACATGCTGAATAGAACACCGAGTTACGTAAAGGTCCATTTTTTCACGTTTTTACGTAACATAAAAAGGGCCTCAGTTCAAGACCCAAATTTTTTAACTTATAAGCACGTCATTGTCCCTGGGCCTAATCTTTTGAAGAATTGGAATGATGGAATATATCATCTGGAATATTACATTATTGGAATAATGGAATGATGGGTTATGAAGAAGAAGCAATATTTTTTCGTTTTTGATACCCACTATTCCATCAATCCATGGTTCCTCTATTCCAACGGCCATTCTATTGAGGTATTCCATTGGGGCAAAGCCTCTGAGTTCCTATGTAATAACGCATTCTAAAGATACTTCTCGGATGACCAGGTAACTTCAGCCAATTTTTCGCTTGAAAATGGACCCAAACTACCCTATGTAAATAGTAAAGGAGAAATGGAGGAGTACCGAAAGGAGCATGGAAGGATGAAAAAGGGTGGTGAGTTTCAGGCGTTAGCTCAGGTCATGGACCGCCTGCGGGGAAAGGATGGCTGTCCGTGGGATAAAAAGCAGACCTTTGATACCCTGAAGACCTTTCTCATCGAGGAGGTCTATGAGGTCCTTGAGGCAATCGATGAGGGCTCCCCTGGGGGGCTAAAGGAAGAGTTGGGAGACCTCTTGATGCACATCTTCTTTATCGCTCAAATTTCGAAGGAGAGGGGGGAGTTCGACATTTCCGATGTAACGAAGTCGGCTATCACCAAAATGATCGATCGCCACCCTCATGTCTTCGGCGGAACCAAGGCATCTACCCCTGAAGAAGTCGAGGTCAATTGGTCGGAATTGAAACGGAGGGAAAAAGGGAAATCCAAGGACACCTCTCTGCTCGATGATATCCCCCTTCACCTCCCAGCTCTCCTGAGGGCATACCGGCTCACCCAAAGGGCATCAAGCGTTGGTTTCGACTGGAAGCATGTGGAGGAACTCTGCAAAAAAATTGAGGAGGAACTGAAGGAGTTGGAAGAGGTCATCCGAAATGGAGATCAAAGGAGAATAGAGGCCGAGTTCGGCGATCTGCTATTCACCCTGGCCAATATTGGAAGATTTATCGGGGTCAATCCCGAAGAGGCCCTGAGGAAGTCCATCTCAAAATTCGTGACCCGTTTTCAGTATATGGAAAGGGTGCTCTCAAAAAGGAAAAAGAGCTTGAAGGAGACCCCCCTTCGGGAAATGGACCGGATTTGGGAGGAGGCAAAGGCATTGGAGCCCCTCAACCCCCATAAATAAGGAATTCCACGGTCCCCATTTTGTACCAACTCTAGATGGTTTCCTTAGCCTGAATAGGCATAACCGGAAAATCCATCCATACCTATCAATGAACTCCACAAAGAATTCTGGAGTTCATGAAAAGCCTTGGATTACCTGATAGACAAAACGAACGCTGTTATATGCTTTCCTCAAAACCTCAGTGTTATTCCTACAAATGGCCCTGAAATCCTCAGCTGTGCAAGGTCAGGGTCATCCTCTACTTGAAAGTCCAAAATCCTGTAACCACCCAATATGCTGACATACTTTATGGGGATTATTTTTATCCCTGCCTCACCATCAAGGAAATATCCATATTTACCAGCATATATCCCGGATACCTCTGCAAATATATTTACGAGCTTGTGTGGATTAATATCAAGGGCGGCACCGACTGTGGGTAGTCCACCGATAAATCTCTCCGACTCCTTAATCGGGGGGATCAAATATGGTGCATCAAGGGATATGTCAATCAAGGCCCCCTTTGCCTCAAGGAGCGTTCCTAATTTAACTCTACCATTAGCGATATTGATAAACTGCCATGCCCATCCCAGCCTAAGGTATTTTACATCAAAATCCGTTATCACACGAGTACCAACGGTATATGTCTCTCCTGCAAACTCTATTGTCCGTTCTATAGTCTCGTCTCCACTATAGGCTACTTGGGAATAAGCAAGTCTCAACTTACTTTTAGGCCCTGTATTCCAAGTGAACCGTACATCCGGAAGGTCTTCGTCTTTTAGCCCAAGATCGTCCTTCAAATCAATATCTGTGCCTATGCCAGATTCAGTTACCTTGGCCTCAGCAGTAAAATCCGTGATCCAGTAGCGACCCTCGAGCTCGACTTTAACTCTGGTTTCTCTTTCTGCTTTGCGTATGTTTCCTTCCTGTTGAAATGTAGATGCATCAGCTAGTATCTCTGCTTGTTCTTCAATGGGAGATATCACGGGCGAACCAATGTTTTTCTCTCTCCGTTGAGCTTCACTCGTTGTATCAGCTTTATCAACTCCTTCTTGTTTCTGAACCAGGTTTCTATATCCTAGAGGAATGTTCTCATAATGAGTTGTGAAATGAATAGTGTCCTTGTCATCAATCCATCGATAAAGGGTTTGAGAATAGGCAACATGATATAGCGAAATAATAAAGAAGGGGATAATGAAAATGGAGTTCTTAAAAATCACCATATGCCTCCCTGGCTTTGAAAAGGAATGATAGTTTGAAAACCCTCGAAGAAGAAACGGGGTTGCCAAGTTTTTTGCATGTTCTATGCCAATAAATTTTTATCCATAACTGATTGAAATTATTATAAAGCTTTATATCTTACTGTCAATTCTCATAAAATCTGGACATTTTTTCACGGTGATAGGAAAATATTTCACAGAGGCTTAATGGTCTCGTAAAAAGTGGAGCTTCCCGCCCACAGGGCGGGACTTCCCGGGCACGCAGTGGCGAGCAGAATGCGAGCCAAGGAAATTTCATTGTCAATTGTGCCCCTTGAGCCATTGGGCCTCCCGACCCATTGGGCCCCTCAACCCCGCCTACAAGGCGAGGCTTGTGGGGCACTAACCGGCCATAAATCAGACGGCAGTGTAAAAAGCTCCAGATGCAAGGCGCGTGAATCTTTAGGAATGAGGCGTACTTACTAGTACACCGCAGTGATTAAAAGATGAAACGCAACGCCACCCTTCGGCTTTACTCAGGGCCATGAGTCCTTCGACCTTGCTCAGGACCGTGAGCTTGTCGAATGGCTGATGGACTTTTTACGAAACCATCAGGCTTTAGCTGGTTGGCATGTATGGTTATGTAACTCCAGGAAAATTGAATAAACGTCGTAACGGGATTTGGGGGAAATCACTAAATGTGATGAATAAACGTTACAGCCAACCGATCAAAGCTGCTCCTCTTCCTCGGGGGTTGTATTTGTCAGGCGGTAAAATGGCTTCCAGTAGGCTCGGCGAATACGTTTGACCCCGCGCTCAGCGGCCCGACTGGTAGTGTAGACCAAAGAGAAGAGGGTTGGAACCACGACAAGGGTGAGCACAGTGGCAAGGGCCAGGCCAAAGATGACAGCGCTTGCCATGGAGCTCCACCACTGGCTCGACTCACTGATCCAGGAGATTTTCATCTCATGGAAATTGTAGGCAATGCCGGTGACCATGGGCAATAGGCCGAGGATCGTTGTTATCGCAGTCAACAAGACCGGCCTCAAGCGGGTGCATCCAGCAGCGATGATAGCCTCCCGGAAGTGCATTCCCCTTTGGTGGAGCCGGTTGGTGTAATCGATGAGGACGATGGCGTTATTGACCACCACCCCGCCCAGGGAAATAACTCCCACCCCGGTCATGATGATCCCAAAGGGCAGCGTTAAGGTGGACAGGCCAAGAAAAACCCCTCCTAACGAGAGGATGACCGAGGTCATGATGATCACCGGCTGGGAGACAGAATTAAACTGGGTTACGAGAATAAGGACGATGAGGAAGAGCGAAGCGGCAAAGGCCTTGGACAGAAAGGCCTCTGCCTCCTGTTGAAACTCGAGCTCGCCCGTGAACCGGATCTTGTATCCCGGAGGCAGGGGAAATTCAGCCAGGATTTTTTCCGCCTGGGCCCGAACGACCGGCCCCGGCACCTGCCTCTCGTCGACGTTGGCCTTGACCGTGACTACCCGCTCGTGATTGATGTGATTGATTTGGCCCAGGCCGCCGATGATCTCGAACTTGGCTATGGTGCTCAGGGGGATCAGACCTTCGCCGATGGGGATGAGCAGCTCGCGCAGGATGTCGGTCTTCTTGCGGTCCCACTCCGATAGTTGGACGGTGATGTCGTAGTCCTCATCCCCCTCGCGGAACGTGGAGACCTTGATGCCATTGAAGGCGACCTTGAGTGCGAAGCCAATGATATCAGTGGACAAACCCAACATGGCTGCCTTCTGCCGGTCGATATTGACCCTGACCGTTGGCGAGCCTGCGACATAGTCGTCACGGATGTCTTGGACAAAGGGAATCTTCTCAAGCACATCCCTTATCTGCTGGGCAATGCGACCCAAGACAAAGAAGTTGTCCCCAACGATCTCTATATTGATCGCCGCGCCAGTAGGCGGTCCCTCCTCCTGCTTGGCTATGTTGATTTCGGCACCCGGGATGTGCTTGATACGCTTTCGAATCTCTTCAACGGTCTGAAGTGAGTGCTCCAAACGGTCCTCGAAGTCGTAGAACTGAACGCCGATGTGGTTGGGTGAGTTTTCTTCGAAAGCGCTCCGCCCGCCAATGACAGCCACGCTCCGGGAATAGATGTGTCTGACATTGGCCATATCAGTCAATCCAACGACTCGCTGCCCATTGCGAAGGGTGTGTTTTTTCTCCTCGATATTATCATAATAGCACTGGGCTGGGTCGGCTCCGGGAGGAGCCAGGCCCTGCCCGGGACCATTGCAGAGGGCCATCTCTACTTGCCGAGCCACCCGGTCGGAATACTCCAGGTCTGCTCCTTCGGGCATGTCTAAATTGATGTAGATGCCGTTTGGATCAATATCGGGGAAAAACTCGATCGGCTTCTCAAGCCCGATCACGTATAACCAGATCATAACCATAGCCAGCACGGTCAGGAAGGCCATGGTCAGTACAGCCAGGCGGTGGTTGAGTGCGGAATCCAGCAGACGACGGTAGGCATTGAGCATCGGTCCCCTGATGGTGATGGGTGCTTCCCCTGCCTGCTCGATCTCCTCGGCCGAAACCTTGACCTTGGTGAAGCGGTGCCCGGGTGGCAAGCGCAGGAAAAAGGCCGCCAGGGCCGGGTTGATAACCATGGCTACGAAGAGCGATGAGGAGAGGGTGATAATCACCGCCAAGGGCAGGTAAGACATGAACTCGCCCATGATCCCTGGCCAGAAGAGGAGCGGAAAA
>Ga0209636_10009190_pt1 | contig 10070 bp, 11 predicted proteins | sample DeeMarSWOR152_54_FD_187464 | JGI IMG/M metagenome (GOLD analysis project Ga0209636, IMG submission 187464) | Marine sediment microbial communities from White Oak River estuary, North Carolina - WOR-1-52-54 (SPAdes) (version 2) | ecosystem: Environmental > Aquatic > Marine > Intertidal zone >... | reverse complement strand
ATAAAGCCATTACGAGATATGTATGAGCGCCTTTATAAAAAAAAATAAGACGGAGTAGAGCTTAGGGATTATCTGCTATTATTTTCTGAAGGTCATGTGAGTTGCGCTTGTGATTATAAGTGCTATTGCCGCTAGAATTACTAGTGTTGCTATAAACGTCAGCCATTCTATCGTTTCATTCTTCAGCATTAACATTACACAACCTGTGACCAGCCAGAAGATTATGCTTGTAAATGTTCCTGATTTGTTTGTAGGCTCTGCTTTAAGTACGAATTTGAGAATTAACAGAATAAATTGATACATGCCGTATGCGAAACAGAAAATTGCTATTGACTTGTAAAATGTTGGGTGAGGATTTTGTGGAGTTGGAAAATAGAAGTCTCCGCTGACTTGTTCAAGCTTGAAGTCTGTAAGAAAGTCTTGATTTCGTCTGTCAAGTTTGGGGTGATTAAGAATATTCCGCCTACGATAACAAGGAAAGCGCCAAAAGAGAGCCAACCCAAAAGCTGTTCTTCTCTACGCTTCAAACAAGCACCCCGTTACGTCAGAGTAAACAATTTTTGTATATTAAAGGTTTTGCAGAAAAGGATTGTTTCATCACCCTTGAGTTTTTAACGTCGATTTTTAGCTTAACGGTGAGTCTTCAATACTCTAATCAATAATCTTAATTGTTTCAATTCTAATCTGTAACTGAGGTAGAAATGAAAGTTTTGTTTGTGGAACCGCCAAAAGACTTCTGGTTTGTTATGGGAGAGTATTTGCCGCCGCCTTTGGGAATTCTTCAACTTGCGGCTTATCTGGAAAAGGCGGGCAATGACGTGGAAATAGAAGTTCTAGATTGTCAAGCAAAAAGCATTAACTGGAGGGATCTAGAAAGGTACATCCAAAACTCTAAGCCCGACATCGTAGCTCCAAGCGGTTTAGCCACATGCAATGCTTATTCCATAGTGCGCACAGTAGAAGTCGCTAAAAAAGTGAAACCAGAAATTTTAACAGTTGTGGGTGGTCAACACTTTACTGCGACGGCACAAGAAAGCTTGGAAAACTACCCAGAAATAGACATTATTGTCCGCGGAGAAGGAGAACAAACCTTTGCTGAACTGGTTGATGCCTATGCAAAAGAAAAACCCATATCGAATGTTAAGGGGTTATCCTTTAGACATAACGGCAAGGTTTACCATACGCCCCAAAGACCACTAATCAAAAATCTGGATAGTCTTCCGTTTCCGGGCTATCACTTCGTCGAAGATGTAATCCACAAATATCATTTCACAATGATGGCTGGCTCTTCAACAAGGTATGCTCTAATAGAAGGGTCAAGGGGATGCTCACACAACTGTTCTTTTTGTAGCCAATGGGTTTTCTGGCAAGGAAGATGGAGAGTAAAAGCACCTAAAAGAATTGCTGATGAAATGCAGTATCTCTATGAAAATTATGGAATTCAGTTTTTCTGGCTTACAGATGATGACTTCGGCTTAGGAAAACAAACTAGCGAACTATGTGATGAAATAATTAAACGCGGTTTTGCAGACGACATCATGTGGTTTATGCAGGCTAGATGCGATGAAACCGTCAAGAACAGCAATCTCTTGCCTAAACTGCGAAAAGCTGGAAATCGCTGGATTCTCTTGGGTGTGGAAAGCCCCAGCGAATTAACCTTGAAAGCCTTTAACAAAAAAATCCATCCGAAAGACTCTGAAAAAGCAATAAAACTTCTTAAACAAAACGACATTTTTGCTCAAGCAACACTCATCATTGGAGAACGAAAAGATTCCGTTAAATCGATAGTGCGCCTAAGAGAGTTTGTGAATGAAATAGACCCTGACTTAGCAATATTTATGATATTGACACCTTTCCCAGGTACAAAAATTTACAGAGAAGCAGAGCGTAACGGGTGGATTGAAGACACTAATTGGGCGCACTATGACATGGTGCATGCAATTATGCCAACGGAATACCTGACGAGAATGGAAGTGCAAGAGGAACTTTACAACTGCTACCGAAGTTTTTACGGCTCTCTACCTAGGAGACTGAAAGGAATTTTCTCAACGAACAAACTCAAGAGAAAAACGTATCGATATTTAGCTGGCCAAGGAGTTATGAAAGAACTAAAAAGTCTCTTTTGGAGAAAACCGAATGCCTAGAAAACAGACGGGAAAGCAGTTTCTTTACTTCTTAATTTTTATCTCTCTTTTCAGTTTCTTTCTCATGATGGTAATTGCTTTCTTCCCACCAGAAATTCAAGATAATTTTCAATGGCGAAAACAATCTACAGGCTTGTTTTTCATCTTTATCTGTATATTAGGGATTATTTCCGTCTTTTTTCCAAAACAATGTTCCAAGGTGTTTCATGAAGGTGCAAAGACAATAAGCAGTGATATTTCAGTTCGTAAAAAGGAAAGTTTTCAAAGGTCATCTGAGATTCTCGGCGTGGTTTTGACACACGGGCATCATCCAGAATGCAGAGGTTTTTACCATCATGAATTTAGAGTAGGCAAGAAAACTTGCTGCATTGCGTGTATGGGCTTGTTTTTCGGGGCAGTTCTAGCCATTTTCGGAGCATGTTCCTATTTCTTTTTTGAATGGCTTGTTGGAACAAATGCTTTGGTTCTTGTTGTTTTTGGCATTACTGGAGTGGCTTCGTGTTTGCTTCAGTACACGTTCTTCGACGTCCATTCGGGTTTAGTTCGTTTTTCTCTTAACGCCTTTTTTATTTTTGGAATGTTTTTAATTCTCGCTGGCATTGATTGTATAGTTCAAAGTTTGGCTCTGAATCTTTTCCTTATTAGTCTCTTTATTTTCTGGCTTCTTACAAGAATTATTCTTTCGAAGAACAAGCACGAAGAAATCTGTCAAACTTGCAATATGGATTGCAATATAAAAAATGGGTAATTAATATCTGCGGCTGAATCTGTAAGCTATGCCAGCAATTATTAGTATTCCAATAACAATCACCATTAAGGGACCCATATACTTCCACACATCCCTCTCTATAATCCATGCTACTCCGAGAATTAAAATGATTATGCCGAAGAGGATTCCGAAAATTGCACCGCCATAAGGCAGGCCAAAGCATTCTTCTTCGAAGCGCTTTTCTCCACGTGGACCAAAGCAAGTGTTTTCTCTCCGGGTAGTTACACGTTTCGGACCGTGCAAAGGTGCGCCGCATTTAACACACACTTCAGCGTCATCTTCGTTCTTGGCACCACATTTAACACAGTAGACCATTCGATTTTCTCCGCACTACATTTTGAGAATAATGTTCTTAAGATTTTCGGTAGCAGAAACCGCTGTCTCAAGCGTTCAGGACTGCAAGCGTTCAGCTTGATCTATAATCGAAATCAATTGTTCCTTATTGAGCTTTAAACCATGAAGATATTTTCCGCTGAGTCCTAAGTCTTTGAGAAATGTTTCCTTTATTGGCAAAGGTTTAAGCGGTTTGACGTATTTGAATACTATTGCTTTTTTCCAACCGTATTTTTCGCATTCACGTATTTCCTCGTCAGAAAGCTCGCTTTTGTCATAGATATTTTCTATTTCACCGTAGCCGATGATGGCATCCCCAACATTGGTTTTGTGTAAGAATACTATGGTTTGGCTAGGTTTCCATATCCTACGAAGGCTAGTATAGTAGATTGTCATACTGAAGACTTGGTTAACCCACTTTTCAGTTTTAATTCTTAAAACGTAACCATCCGCTTCTACCAACAAACTCCCCAATTATTATGGGGTTATTGCTATTAATATAGCGACTGGAGATGTCTCCCGCTTACCCCTCATTTTTTGTGAGCGTACGCTATTTGTGAACCATTCTTGGATGGACTAGTTGACGACAATGGGGACAATGCACTAGTCCTTTGTCTGGGTTTGATCTCCAACGTTTCTTGCAGAAAGGACATTCAAGCAACACAGTTTTTCCAGGAAGATAAAACCATTGTCTGCTTAAAAGCCATATCACTACTCCTGAGATGAGCATAGCATCCCCCACAATGGTTAAGTATACTAGTTTGAATTCAAGCCCAGGGATAAATTCGAAATTTTCTTCCCAGAGAAGTGCCAAATATGTTGAAAAGGGATTTTCAGCTGAAGAGATTTCAGGCCACGTTTTCCACAGCGTAATGAAAAGAGTGGCTAGCCATAATAAGCAAAATATTAAACTGAGAGCATAAGCAGATTTTTGTCGTCGAAGTGTTCTCTTCAATTCGGTTCTGTTTTTGTGTCTGCGCTCTTGTTTTATTAGATTTATGAAGCAAGAGTAAACAGGGATGATCTACACTGCAAAATTAATCCACTTGACGTCGTCGTTGTGGCAACAATGCCTATTACTATATGCAGTGGAGATATATCCCGCAACCCCCATTTTTTCTATGGACCACATAAGTTTATTTACTTCTTTTCGAGTCTTTCTGGAAGGCTGAGTTTCAAAAATGGTTTACAAAACGGCAAGGCTGAAGGATGGACGGACTTCGATGCTTGACTGGCTCAAGGAAAGCGATTTACCCGAGCTTGTAGAAGCGCTTAACAGCGTCATCCGCGAGGAGAAATATCTCTTTATGAACAATGAGATAACGGATATGAAAGAGGAGAGAAGATGGTTTGAGCGTAGCACAAAAGAGGAAATGCTTTACTTGGTTGCAAGAGTTGACGATAAAATCGTTGGTGGTGCAAGCATCCATCCCCGCACCGACAAACGATCGCACGTTGCAGGATTCGTGGTCTTCATTCGAGACGGCTATCGCAACTTAGGTTTGGGAACAACGCTAACGAACACATTTACCGAAATTGCAAGGGAACGTGGTGTCGAGGTTCTTCAGCTTTCCGTCAACGCCACAAACAAAAGAGCTTTTCACGTCTACAAGAAATGTGGATATAGAGAATGTGGCAGATTCACCAGAGATACAAAATTTGCTGATGGAACATACACTGATAGGATATTGATGGAGCTTCTTTTGAAGCAGTGATACCGAGGACCGGGTTTGAACCAGCGACAAATGGAGATACCTCCCACAAACCCCCATTTTTCTCTGAAGTTCTAGCGGGTACGTTTTCTTCTGAAAACTATGACTGCTAGTAGTGTTGCTATCATGAACAACGGTAGAATGAGGAATGAAGGGAACTCAGGAATTATATTCTGAGACCCCCACAGTAACCCCCTATCAGTTAAGACCTGACAATCAACATGAAGTTCTTTAGGTTCTTTATCAAAGCCAGCTTCTGTTAAATTGTAGGATATTGTTCTGCTAGAGTACGGAAAAATTCCGAACGCATATGTATCGTTGATTGGGCTGTTGGGCTCCTCATATGTGTCATCTATAAAGGTTACATCAGTAACATTAAGGTATATCCAACATATTAGCAAGGGCTCGGGATTGTCGTTAACTATGGTTAAATCTAATCCACATCTCCATCTACCATCAAAATCATACCTGAAAATCCCAGACATCTCAATATACGAATAGCAGTACACCAGCGAAACGCTATAGAAACACAAGAATACACTTAATACTATTAGAACAGAAAGCCCTCTAATTGAATTCCTTCTCACTTTGCATCACCCAGTATTTTCTCCCCATCAGTTTTTATGACTTGTGGAAAGACCTTCGATTCTAAATGGCGCATACCAAAGTATTAGATAGTTGATAATAGTAACCATAAGAGGAGAACTATGTCACTTATACCTGAATTTGAGTTAGGGTTGTGGAACGCTTGGATTCTTGTCATTCCTATACTAATCATCTCCTTCTCTGATATGAGAGCGACAGCTTCTAGGGAATCAGGAAAAGCAGGAGATTTTAAGCTAACCAGAAAAGAGAACAGGCTCACGTATGCGGTTTTCTTGCCTATGGTCGTTTCTTGGGTCTATGCCGTTTTCTTGCCTCTACAACTTGGCACAATATGGCTATACAGCGGTCTAATTATCTGTCTGTTTGGAATGATTTTCACCATTGTAGCAATTCTTAATTTCTCTACTAGCCCAAAAGACAAAGTCATCACGAAGGGTCTTTATCGTTTTACAAGAAACCCCACGTATATTGGTATTATTCTAATGCAAACTGGTTTGGGAATGGCTTGCTCTTCTTGGTTGTATCTTCTCTTAACAGTGGTGCTGATAATTCTGCTCAACGCTAATTTGTCAGCTGAAGAACGTTATTGCCTTTACAGGTACGGAGATGACTATCTAAAATATAAGAACAAAACTCCAAGATGGATAGGAATACCGAAATCAGAGAAAACGTACTAGCTGAGAACAAAGGTGATAGACATGTGTATTGCTGAAATGAAGTCAAAGCAGCTACTTGACAAGTTCTGGAAAGAGTTTCTTTGCTTTTTCTGTGTATTCGATAGCACCTAGTTGTTTGAGGGCATCCAATAGATCAACAATTGAATCTTTAGATACACCCTTTCCATCGACTAAACGCCAGATTTGAACACCTGAGAATGTTATCTTCTTTCCTGTAGGAGCTAGTCCACGCCATTCGACCTTGTGTGTTCCTGTGCCTGTGAAACGAACCCATACTCTGTCCCTCTCAGCAATAATGTCTTCAACAGTTTCGATCCAATCTGGAAAACCTTTCAAAAAGGCATTCTCAAATTGCTTGAGCCTCTCTGGACCCTGCAACTTGAATGTAGGGTCAAAGAAGTCTGGTGATATTACTTCGTCCATTATTCCTAGGTCTTTCTTGTTATCGGCTTCATACAGGCTAAGAATAATAGCCTTATTCTCTTCCAATGACATAGAACATTTCCCCCTTTTACTGTCAATTATAATTATCTCTTTTTGACATTTAGTATTTATTTTTATTATCACTTAACGACCTTTACCATCGTCTTTCCATTCGCCACCATAGAATTCGCTCATTTCTTGCCTCTTACATTTGTTGTAAACATCATCATGTTCTTTCGGTTCGGCTTCTCAGTTTGAGAAGTTTAAACGAGATAAGTCATGTATCCTGGGCTACCATTATACTGTGGACAGAGCAAGCTCATTGATATGCATGGGCAATGTTTTAAAGTGAAAGATGATAATGTTAATACTTGGTGTCTTCTTCTTCGAGGCGTCTTCTGCGCAGCTTGTTGACTAGGCTGTGATCGTGGTGTTCAAGTGCTCCAAGTTGGAGAATGAAGTGTTAATGCTTTGAAAGAAAGTTTCAATTTAAGGGGGGTAGGGGAGTGTGGATGTGGTTTCTAGGCGTTTGGAATTGCTGAAGCTTGAAGGTTTGGGGTTTTCTCAGGCTGAGATTGTGAAAGAATTGAGCCAGAAACTGGGCTGTTCAGAGCGAACGGTTTATTATGATTTTGAAAGCCGCGCTGATTGGCAGCCGATTATTCAGAGTGTCATTAATCCTGAGACTGTTTTGTTGAAGGTGGTTAATAGGTATGAGCAGATTTACAGGCAGGCGAGCATTAGGCTGCTTACTGGGTCTAATGAGTTGGCTCAGCTTGGTGCTTTGAATGCGATGTTGAAGGCTAACACGTTGCTGTATGAGACTGCTGTTCTGCCTGAAGTGTTGGGTCGTTTGAAAGCGTTGGAGGAGAAAGCGAAGCGGGGGGTGTTTGTGCCTTGAAATCTTGGCATTTGAAGAGGAGAATGAGTGCTTTGTCAGAGAAGCTGAAGCCCGTTTCGTCTGATGTCATACGGCTTGATTTTGACTCTTTCACTGAGCCGGAGAAGCAGCTTTTCAGGAAGATTTGGGAGATTGAGAGGGAATATGGTGTTTCTCCGCCTGCTGACGTTATTGAGGCAAATAAGGAGTTTATTTTCAAAGCGAGTGAGGTCATTGCTTGGCGTGTCATAGAATTGTTCATGTTTGTTATGAAGGAATTGTTAGGAGGCGATGAAATCGAGGAGTGGTACTTTAAGCTGCACTTTTTCAATTTCTTTGAGGACTTGTCAGAGTGTCTTGCGAACGTGCGCAGGTGGTCTGAGAAGGACCGTGAAGAGTTTCTGCGTGACATGAATCAAGACGACATGATGAACAAGGTCTTTCGGATTCCCAGAGGTTCTAGCACGGAAGATCTAAGGAAAACGAGAAACAAGCGGGAGCGTAAAGGCGATAACTGAGCTTGAGATCAAAGTTCCGCCTGCAGAGTTTGTGTCCGTCGAAGCACTCAAGATTGACAATGAGAACCCTAATCGCTTGTCGCCCCGGCGATTTGAAGCCTTGAAGAAGAGCATTCAACGTTTCGGCTTTGTGGTGCCTATTATTACGAATAGGGATTTGCTTGTTGCTGATGGGGAGCATCGGCTTAAAGCTGCTAAGGCTCTTGGAATGAAGCAGGTTAGTGTGGTTAGGCTTCCTGTTGATGAGGTGGACCGGCGGTTGATTAGGCAGGTGATGAACAAGATTCGTGGTGAGCATGATCTGTTTTTGGATGCTGAAGAGTATTATAGGATTGTTTCTGAGGATCAGCGGGATTTGCTTAGGTCGTTATTGAATGAGAGTGACGTGAGGATTGACAATTTACTGAAGCTTAGGGAGCCATTAGAAGATAATGAAGATGAACTTAGGCGTATTGCGGAGAAGTTTAAGACGAAAGTTGAGAGTAACGAGTTGGATAGAGAATGGGAAAATGTTCAAACGAAAGAACCTTTGAGGCTGGAGTGCCATGTTGAATTTTCTACTAAGGCTGAAGTTACGAAGAGAACAGTGGCTGTGTGCGAGGCTTTCGGCTTAGGTGTTGATGAGGCTAAGCATTTTATTGTGTTTGATGATTTTTCTCTGGATTTTTGCAAGGGCGATTTGATTTTTGTTACGGGCGATTCAGGTGGAGGAAAAACCTTGCTTCTTAAAGCTTTCAAGAAGTTCTTCGGTGACGAATCTGTGGAGTTAAGCGATTTAGAAATAGACCCTGATGAGACATTGGTTGAAGGTGTGGGAACCGACTTAGAAGAAGCGATAGAAATCTTGAGTTTGTGCGGGTTGAATGATGCATTTCTTTTTCTACGCAAATATAAGGAGTTGAGTGAGGGGCAAAAGTATCGTTATAAACTTGCTAAGCTCATGGATGATAAAGAGAGGAATGTTTGGATTATTGATGAGTTTTGTGCAACACTGGATCGGGTTATGGCTCGTATCCTTGCTTATTTGGTTCAGAAGGTGGCTAGAAAGCATGGAAAGACTGTTGTTGTGGGGACTACGCATCGCGATGTTATAGAAGATTTTCAGCCAGACATTATTATTGAAAAAGGATTTGAGAGAGACGTTAAAGTCGTAAAGAATGATTTTGCATCTAAGAGATGCAGTGTTTACGAGAATGTCTGTATTGAGAAAGGAAGTTTTGATGATTATAAACAGCTGAGTCGCTTTCATTATAGGAGTAAGAGTGAAAAGTCTGAGAGTCTCTGGTTAAAAGATTGTTATAAGCTTCTTTTTGATGATGAGTTGATTGGTTTTATTGTTTATTCTCGTTCTTATCTTAATTTGAAGTCTAGAAACATGGTTTTTGGTGAAAGGTATGTCTATACGCCGGGCGACTTGCATAAGGCAAGGTTGATTAATGAAGAAATTGCGAGAATCAGCAGAGTAGTTATTCATCCTAAGTTTAGAGGCATAGGTTTAGGGGCTTTCTTGGTAAGAGAAACAATGCCTAAGGTCAAGGCTAGAGTGGTTGAGGTTTTGGCAGTGATGGCAAAGTATAATCCGTTCTTTGAAAAAGCAGGTATGCTCAGGGTAGATTACAAAAGAGATGAAAACATCCCAGACAAGAAAATCAAAATATTTTTGAAGAAACGTAATTTCAATCTCAAACTAGCCAAATCTAAAGCTTATTGTAGCGACTTTTTCATTCAGTTGAATGAAGAAGATAGAAAAGTCTTGCTTGGTTATCTTTCTAAGTTTGTTCAGCAACCCTTCGTCAAGATCAAGACGGCAACACCTGACCTGATTAGCAAAATCTTCTCTTCGGAAGGAATCTACCTGTACTGGATTAATAACCCCCCGGGTAGCGCGTGCTAGTTATGCATAGAACGTATCGAGTCGTTGTTATGTCAACTTTGCGCTAGCTAATACGTTCCGAAGCTTTCTGCTTCGTCGTCTGCCGATTCTGCACGTTCTTCCTCAGTACTCGTT
>Ga0209636_10009189_pt1 | contig 10070 bp, 11 predicted proteins | sample DeeMarSWOR152_54_FD_187464 | JGI IMG/M metagenome (GOLD analysis project Ga0209636, IMG submission 187464) | Marine sediment microbial communities from White Oak River estuary, North Carolina - WOR-1-52-54 (SPAdes) (version 2) | ecosystem: Environmental > Aquatic > Marine > Intertidal zone >... | reverse complement strand
GAAACCATCAAAGGGAACCTTCCGCAAAATCTTATAGGTCCATGCCCACTTCTCGATGCGTCGAAGAAGTTCCTCCAAGTCTTCGTGTCTGAACACGATAAGACGATGATACGCCCAGCCATTTTCTGCGAAGTTTGGGAAGATGTTGAGAAGATCCAACGAACCAATATGCCTAACTATAGTATTTTCCATCCTGCAATGACACTTACGAATGATCAAAGAGAGACTGTGATTATCGGATGATTCTGCAACAACATCAAGAACATTGCGTGCACGTATCTCCTTCAAAACAAGAGGATAGTCCTCCGGGTTCTTCACAACTACTTCTATGACATCGTTCTCTCCGTTACACCAGATGAATATCTTTGCAGACGGGAATCTTCGTGACAAGTTGATGAGAAAGGAGTCAAACGTTACTTTCAAAACAACTTCAAATAGTGTCATGAGGTGTAAATCTTCTTTTCTCTATTTATAAGTTTAGCCGTCATATGACTGTGCAAAGTGTACGTCATGTGACGTCTTTCTATTTAAAGAACGGACGGTCATATGACGTGTGCCCAAACGCGTCACATGACGGCACAACTGCTATGTGTCCCGCTTTCCTTTATCCCTTGTCGTGGTGATAGAAATGAAAAAGGTAGTCCCCCACAAGAAGGGGTCTTCAATAGGAAGAGTGCTTCGATTCCTAAGAATGAATAGACGTGTTGAGCAGTCTCCAAGTTACCAAGAGATCGCCTATGTCCCGACGCCCACGGATAGCTATCACAGTCATCCGAAGGAACTCAAAGCTGCTCTGCTGGAGGCAGAACGCAGAAAAGCTGAAGCATTGATGAAATGGCAAAAGCGACCTTTCATCTGCTGAAAACCAAACTTGTATGACCCCTTGCTCTCTTTTTTTTGTTGGCTAGCATATGCATGCGTATCCGTTGTCCCAGAAAGTGTTTTAAGCACCAGGAATACCGCTGTAGACTGCAGGTGTCAGTAGTGACTGAAGAAAGGGAATACGCTGAAAAGGAACATAGGAAATTTGCTGTAGACCTGTTCAACCTCACGTGGAGTCTCCTTGACAAGAAAGATAGGACGAACGAAGAGGATGATAAGATGGTTCACGCTGCTCATGCTTCTCGTTTCCACTGGGGTGAAATAGGAGAGCCCATCCATTTTGAGAGGGGTGAATGGCAGATTTCACGTGTGTATTCGGTTCTGAACAGGCCTGAACCAGCGCTGTACCATGCCAAGAGATGCTTGGAAATCTGCAAGGAAAACAACATTGGAGACTTTGATATTGCCTTTGCCTATGAGGCAATGGCGAGAGCATATGCCATTGCAGGAAAGAAGACTGACTGTGAGAAGTATCTTCGACTCGCGAAGGGGGCTGGAGAGCAAATCAAAAAGAAAGGAGACAAAGATTACTTCTTCAGCGAACTTGAAGCAATCTCATGCTGACGAATGAGGGCGGAAGAACTACATACGTATCTGGCGATTCTTCCAGTGGAATAAGGTAGTGTAGACACGCTCTATGGACAATGAAAGTTACATAGGACACACTGTCATTGCGTTGAAGAATCACGAGAAGTCAAAGAACTTCTATGAGAAAGTTTCTGGATGGAAGTCCAAGAATAGCCGGATCAACTTCTCTGGATATGTTACCTCCCTCGGGAAAAGGGAATAAGCGCAGAGTTGAATCGAGAGGAGATCGTAGTGGTTCCTTCATTTCATACATCAAACATTAATATCACATGCGCGCCGCATCATCAGAAGACTGGCAAAATGGAAAGACATCAACCAGCCCTGGAAAGGTGCGCGAAAGGAGACAATTGAGTCAGTAGAAACCACATCGCACTGAAAAAGCGTTTGCTGTCGATCCGTTGATTTCTAGAATTGTCGACGGCGCTTTGGATAGGCTTGAAACCTTGCGTGATTGATGAAAGTGCAATAACAGGCAATTCGTTGAAGGAAACGTTTATATGCTTAAACGCACTTTTATATGATTTAGACGCAAGAAAAAGTGAGTTGAACTGAGAAATGGCAGCTTCCGAAGCCGAATATGAATTCTTTGCTGAGTGGAAGGTAAGGCGCATACCCATGCCTTCCCAGGAGCCCCAGGAGACCTATGCCCCGCGGTTGAAGGACTGGGTCTTATCCTCCATTGGTATTGAGGGAACTGCTAAGGACCTCTTCCTATACATCGAAGACTCCAACGTGGCAACAATAGAGGAATTGGCCAAGCATATCGGAGCGGAGCCTGAGCTGATTCTTCAACATGTTGATCTTTTGTATTCTGTTGGGCTCATTCACCGTGTTGGGAAGGCCTACTTCGTCCGCGAACCAATCTCCACATCAATTGTGAGAAGGCTAATCCCGAGAATCACAGAAAGTCTGCGAAAGATAGCCAAAGCGGAATCGAGATCCCGCTCCGACGCCTCCTACTACTACAAGATGCGGGGCAGGGCCTTCAGCGAGGTGGGCAGCGCTATCGCTGCTTGTAAGGAGATCTCTCATACAGGAGGCAGTCCCATAGCTAGAGTTGTAGGCATTCACAGCTTCAACAACGAATCTGTTGAAGTGGAGGGCCCCGTCTCGAATTATGGGTATAGCCCCCAACATCTAGTAGTCATCACTGAAAGCGGGGAAAAGGTGGTTGTAGGAAACAAGAATAGCAGGGGCGCAGATGTGCAAGCTCACTCAATAATAATTAGAGGTGAGAAAAATGAGTGAAGAAACAGAAAAAGAGAAGACCGAAGAGTTCGACATTTTGGCGGAATGGACGATCCGCAGGCTAAGACCACTACAAGATATCACCGAGGAGGACTATCCGGAAAGGGCCAAACGATGGGTTCTATATTCTCTAGGCTTAGATAAGCTCCATCAAGACATCTTCCTCCATCTTGAAAAGAATCTCAGGAGCACAACGACGGACATAGCCAGTGAGTTTAAAATCAGCCCAAACACCGCCCGAAAATATCTCGATGAACTCCACACGGTAGGTCTCGTCGACTACATCGGACGGGAGTACACCCTGACTTATGAGTCACTCTCCCGAGCTATCGAACTGATGCTCATTCCACGAATCACAGATACACTGAGAACGATCGCCAGAGGAGCATCCAAGACAGACTCAAGGCTCTATTCAACGCCGTTTGCAGACGCAGAAAGCCGTGAGGTGGTTGTTGAGAGCGGTGTCATAGAGATAAACAGGAACCTCCTTGAATCTTGGTATAGTCAAGGGAAGAAGATCCACGTAAAGAGCTACACCAACCTAACAGTCAAAGACGACGTAGATCCAGAGCTCTTTGACGCTGTTGTGGAGCGCGTAAAATGCTATGGTGGCCTAAGGATTCCTACGGATGTCTTCACGCGTGTTTCCCACAAGATCAGATCCTTGGGCGGCGTTGAGACCTACTAGCTACAGAAGCACAATTGAAGGGCGATTGGTGGGGCTGTGAACTCAGCTTTGCAGGGCTCAGTTGGGAATGGCGCATGTGCTCCATAGATTGCATTTGGAAAATCGATAGAAAGGACCCGGTGACAGGAAAGGAGACCAAACGTGAACAAGATTAGCCCTACAGCAATTGCCCTCTTCAGCGCTTTAGCATTGACTGCTAGCGGCTTCACCCTCTACAATCTTAATTTCGTCGTTAACAGTATTGCGGTTACAGTTGCCTTGTATGCTGCCGTCTCCATTGTGATCGGCATGGGTGTAGATCGTAGAAGACTGTTGAACGTGTTCGTCATCGCAGCTCTTTTCATCATCATTACTGAACTGTCCCTTACCTTTCTCCAAGAGCTCGTCGCCCTATTCATCTCCCTCTCTGTCCTGTTGGTCATAATAAAGTATTCTCTGATCAAGGATCATGATTCCGGCTGGTTCGGGGCTATCTGTGCCGAAATGCTTGGCCTCATATTCCTATTAGTGATAGAACTGACCTTGGCCGTAGCACAGCTAGTCTGCTGATGTGCGGATCCAGAAGCCGTCTCAGCCATCTGCACCAGTTGATCATTCGAAACGGCTAACACCGTCTGTCAGGAAACGCATTCCAGCTAATGAAGCTAAAAGCGAAAGATCACCTATTCAGAACCCGCATATCTACCCTTTTGAAATATCTGAATGCTCTTTCACCGTACTTCTCACCCAGATTCTTTGTATAAGTCTGCGACGCTTCTAGAGTAGTGAAGCCCCCCGCCTTTCTTTCGCAAGTACTCACTTGGCGTCATCAAGTCCTCTTCCTTCACTCCTTCAAAGGAGACACGCAAGCTAGCTAGCTTAACTGGAAAAGCATGCCTTATCTGGCAGCTCGCTTCATATGGAACCTCACTCCCTCCTTTCTTCCAATGCCCATTGATCAAAGGAACCTCAATGTTGTATGCACAACGGCACAACATCCATGCTTTTTGCTTCGCTCACATCACGATCTGAAGCTGCGACAGGGACGATCAGTTGAACGGTCTTGTTGTCATATGACTGCTGAATTCTTAAACGCACAGCTACTATTGTTCTCGATTGTGAAAGAAAGGAGGCTTTGGTACGAGTTCAAAACTGTTGGTCATAATCGGAACCGGTGATAAGGATAAGGCTTCAGCTGGTCTAATGTATACCCGAAATGTCCTCAAGTACAAATGGTTAGAGCGTGTCAAAGTAGTCTTTTTTGGTCCGTCTGAACAGTTAGTCGCTTCTGACGATGGAGTCCGCAACATGGCTAAGGAGGTAGCGGCTATGACTGACTGCTTTGCTTGTCAGGCTATCTCCGATGAGAAGGGTGTGTCAGAGAATTTGGCAGAGATTGGAGTGAAAATAGAATACGTTGGAACAGTCATATCAAATTTGGTCAAAGAAGGCTACGTGCCAATGGTTTGGTGAGAAGCTCACGGATCAGTTTCTACCCTGCCGCGCAACGGGGTCTTTATATGAACGGATCATCATTTGAAGGTAGAGATTATTGGGGATCCTTTTCTTCTTCAGATGTTTTCAACTCAAGCGTGCCGCATCAAGTGCGTGTAGGTCTACTGAAATCCGATTATCAGTACAAACAGGAGAATGGCTGGAACTAAGATTGAAATTAGAATATCCAGAACCACTCTCTTGGTCTTGAGGAACGGTATGAAGAAAGGCACTCGGCTCTTGTAGCTCTTAAAAGATTCTCCATACTTTCTAGATAGATGCTGCTCTTCTATAACCGCCAGCAAAATGTAAGCGAAGAGCTCAATGAACCACACACCTACGGTCTGTAATGGACTCAGAAATCCGATGCCGAACGTGTTGTTTAAGATCCAGACGCTCCAGCCCGTGAAACCAAGGGTTGAAAGTATCATTCCCAAATATTGAGGATGTCTGATCAATCCGTAAGGTCCCGAAGTGACCAATCCTTCCTTCTTCTTTATTCTCAAATAAGCTATAGGGTAAGCAAGGATCAAGAGACCGATACCGACAAACGCCTTCTCCAGAATGTGGAAGGGGAGAAACAATTCAGACAGTGCACTGAGAAGGCTGCCTGGAAGATTCGTGAAGATCAGAATCAAATAACCCGCGAATGGAAGAGTCATCAAACCTGTCCAAGCAGGCACCGACTGCACAAGAGGAACCAAGTAGCCTGCAACCTTCAAGATCCCCGATCTTATTGCTTCTGTTGTCATTTTTCTTTTCCTGTCATACTACTGTAGGGAGGAATCAAATAATCCCATGTTTTCGAACACCTTGTTCTGATCTCTGAACGCTTCTATTTCATCGTCATGTGACGTGTTCAGTTTGCGGTTGTATGCCTATACCTCAATATGTCATATGTCTGGATGACCTATTCACAGGCTGAGCTGTCGTATATGCTGAAACCAGAGAGCCAAAAACTTTCCGGGGCGGCACTAATGGCAACAAACGCCATACTCTACCGCGCCTTCTTCCATCCCAAGAAAAAGTGATATGAGCAGAGAAGCACGTCTTGAGACAGGAACACAAAGATTAATTATGAATCATCTCATAACGACGTGCAAAGGCGATCGAATGTTGTTGTTAGAACTCGGTAAGAAGGGTCTTGAAGAGGCGGCCAGAGAAGGCGCTTCATACGCTGACATCAGAATTGGCAAGATCTTTGATGAGAACCTCACCGTGAAGCGAGGGGTGCCCGAACGGGTCACCTTGCTTCTGAAGAGTGGATTCGGTGTGAGGGTCATCGCCAAGGGAGCGTGGGGATTCGCCGGTTCAGTCGACCTGACCGAAGACGAGGTTGTGGAGACAACTCGGCGAGCAGTCAAAATAGCCCTGGCAAGTTCCAGACTGAAGAAGAAAGACGTTGCCTTGACACCACCAACTGCTCGGAGAGACAAATATACAACACCATTAAAGAAGGATCCTTTCAAAGTACCTCTGGACGAAAAGATGGATGTTCTCCTACAGGCTGAGCGAATCGTTGCAGAGCATTCCAGCCTAATCAAAACGTCATCAGCATTTTTCAGAGCCATGCGTGAAGAAAAGCTCTTCATGGACACCGACGGTTCAGAGATCATCCAAGAGATAACTTGGTGCGGCGGAGGGCTCTTAGGAATAGCCGTGAGGAACGGCGAGGTGCAGCGGAGATCATATCCCAGTCCGTTTCGGGGGAACTTCAGCACCAAAGGCTACGAATTCTTCCAATCTCTAGACCTTCTCGGTCACGCAAAGGAGGTAGGTCAGGAAGCCGTTGATCTGCTCGATGCTGAGAAGTGTCCATCGGGTGAGACAGATATTGTTATTAGAGGCGATCAGCTGGCCCTTCAGATTCATGAGAGCTGTGGACATCCGACAGAACTTGATAGAGCATTGGGTACAGAGGCTGACTACGCTGGTACTAGTTTTCTGACACCAAAGAAGCTTGGCAAGCTCAGATACGGCTCAGACAAGGTGAACATCGTAGCAGACGCCACTGTACTCGGAGGACTGGGAACATTTGGCTACGACGACGAAGGAACACCGGCCAAGCAGGTTTACTTAGTGAAGAAAGGGTTGTTTGTCGGATACCAAAGCTCACGAGAAACCGCGCATGAGTTAGGATTTGAGAAGAGCAGTGGCGGCATGCGAGCCGATTCTCCATTGGCTCTGCCCCTCATCCGTATGACTAACATCAACCTATTACCTGGCGACTGGAAGGCTGAAGAGATAATCGAAGAAACAAAGAGCGGAATATTGATGGTCACAAACACTTCATGGAGCATAGACGACAAGCGCTTAAACTTCCAGTTTGGAACCGAAATCGCTTGGAAAATAAGGAACGGAAGCAAGGATAAGATGGTTAAAAACCCAACCTACACTGGCATAACACCAGACTTTTGGGGAAGCTGCGACGCAGTAAGCGAGGACGACTGGATGATGTGGGGAACCCCGAACTGTGGAAAGGGAGTCCCTGGGCAAGTTATGTATGTAGGCCATGGATGCGGAACAGCCCGATTCAGAAACGTTAGGACAGGTCTAGTTGGATAAATGGTGAAGAAACATGGTGACTGAAAGACTTCTGAACGTAGCAGAGAAAACCGTTGAACTCGCTGTGAAAGAGAAGGTTAACCAAGCACAGGCAGCATCGTTCCTATGGGATAGCGCACTGACACGCTACGCCAACTCCCAAATCCACCAAAACATCGCCTCGAAAACAGGAGGCGTAGCCATCAAAGTTGTGATAGATAAGAAAATAGGCACACTTAGTGTGAACACGCTGGAAGAAAGGCAAATCAAAGACGCAATAGGAAAAGCTGTAAAGATTGCTGAAGTTACCCCTCCCAATAAGGACTTCAAAAGTCTTCCAAAACCTGAAAAGTGGACCCCGATACAAGGGGCCTTTGACAAAGAAACAGCGACTTGCAGCCCAGACTACCGCGCAGAGAGAGTCAAAGAGGTGATAGGCACCGCCCATTCGAAATCACCGATAGTTAAAGCTGTGGCAGGATCATTCTCGACAGATATGCTGGCCTTCGCGGTTTCGAATTCCCTGGGCGTCTCAGCATGGGCGAAGATTTCGTTGGCTTCTCTCAAAGTGACCGTTATATCCCAAGCTAACGGCTCTGAGGGCTTCGGATATGCGGTGCAACACTCAAGGCACATGAAGGATATAAACCCCGCTTTGATCGCCGATAAGGCAGCTGAGAAATCGATAACCACTGTCAAACCCAAAACGCTTACACCGGGCGAATACGAGACCGTTCTATCACCGCTCGCTGTGGGCACCATCTTCGACTATCTCGGTTATATAGGCTTCTCAGCGACACCTTACCAAGATGGTCAATCCTTCGTCAAGTATCACCTAGATCAGCAAATCTTCGATGAAAAACTCAGCGTAAAGGATGACACAAGAGACAAGCGTACCCTTATTGCTGTGCCTGTGGATGGCGAAGGTGTTCGCAAAAAGACCGTGAAGCTAGTTGACAAAGGTGTTGTTTCTGAGCAGAGCATCTGTTACGACTCCCTCACCTCGGGAAGGGAGAAGGGTACGCCGAGCACCGGGCATTCAATTCCCCCAATCACTTCAGGCTTTGGACAAGCGAGACCCATGCCAATAAACATGGTAGCCACCCCCGGTGACGCCACAACAGAGGAGATGATCAAAGAAACCCGACACGGGATCTTTGTCACGAGATTTCACTATGTTAATCCTGTTGAACCCACAAAGGCTATACTGACAGGTCTCACCAGAGACGGGACATTCTTGATCGAGAACGGGGAAATCATCGGGCCAATCATGAACATGCGTTTTACGGACAGCATGCTCTCAGTGCTGAAGGACGTTCCAATGATAGGAAAGGAGTTGGAACAGGGCGAAACAACAACTGTTCCACCTATAAAACTGAAGAAGTTGAGGTTCACTGGCGTAACACAATACTAGCCTAGCTCTCTGGCATCACGCTCGCATAGAGGACCCGACAAATTCCGAATAACCTACCCCACTTACCAGTGCGCACGCGCTACGCATTTCCTGCGTAGTTGAAGAGAATGATTGCCATGCTCTTCTCGGCGCCAGCCAAGCCGTGAACCCGCCCGTAACGGGCATCCGCGCCTTGCATACGTGCAAGACGTGATGCTCTTCAGGAAACGCAAGTGAAAACGAGCATATTAGTCTCCAAATATGTAGGGTCCAACAAATGCGCCTAGGGTCCAACAAATCCGCATTTCGGGCATCTGTACGGTCTTGCAAACTTTCTGCACTTTTGGCAACGCCAGATCATGATCTCTCCACAGTTTGGGCATGGGAATTTCGTTGCTCTGGTTTTTGGTGGGATTATCTTGTGGCATGATGTGCATATGGGCATGGACACGGTTGTTGTCTCGCTCATTGGGGTCGCCTTTTGCAGGTTTGGTATAGGTTGTTGTGCCTGTTTATATTTGCTCTGTTTCCGTGTACGCAAGCAAGCGCTCACAGGCGTACATAAGCTTTTAATTGCATCGTTACTACATGGTGGGCTTATGCGAAAAGAATTGTCTCAAAGGTTGTTGCGAGAGCTCCTTGAGAATTCAAAGAGAAGCGATAGAGAACTCGCCAAAGTTCTAGAAGTTTCTCAGCCGACGATCACCAGATATCGTCGACAACTCGAAAAGGCAGGGATCATTCAGGACTATACAATCGTTCCAGATTTCAGGAAGATGGGTTTTGAACTGCTTGCTCTAACCCTAGTCAAATTCCGCCCCGAATTTTATACACCTGAGATAATGGAAGAAGCCAAAAAAGCCGCTGCAGAGTTTCCCGATGCAATATTTCTCTCTACAGGAGAAGGTCTTGAAGCAAATTTCCTGATCATTTCTCTCAACAGGAATTTCACGGAATACCATAGTCGGCTAAATCGATTGCGGCTTCACTGGAAAGACTTCCTCGAGGGCTTTCAAAGCTTCATTGTTAGCATCGGAGAAGGAGAATACAAGAGATTTTCTATAGCGCACTTGGCGGACATGCCTCTCGATCCATAGGACTGAGATGAGCTTCTTGATCTGCATGACGCACTAATCAGCTGCCTTCTTCGTATAGTTCAAGATTTTGTTGGCTTGTTTCTTGGTTATCTTTCGGGACTGTAGCAGAGCTTCAGCAAGTTCGGAAATCGTTGTGAGCACCTTCAGCTCGTAGCCG
>Ga0209636_10009188_pt1 | contig 10072 bp, 7 predicted proteins | sample DeeMarSWOR152_54_FD_187464 | JGI IMG/M metagenome (GOLD analysis project Ga0209636, IMG submission 187464) | Marine sediment microbial communities from White Oak River estuary, North Carolina - WOR-1-52-54 (SPAdes) (version 2) | ecosystem: Environmental > Aquatic > Marine > Intertidal zone >... | reverse complement strand
CTTCACACCCCAAGAAATCACTTATTGCCAAGGGAAAAAAAATAAGTATCAACATTTAGCGGCCCGCTTTGCTTCTAAAGAAGCTTTCTTTAAAGCCCTTGGGAAAAGGATTAAATGGACAGATGTGGAACTGGGGAACCTTCCTTCAGGAAAGCCTCAGTTGAAAATCAAGGCAAGAGAGAGATTTTCTTTCAGACGGGTCAATGTTTCCGTTTCTCACTTAGTTGATTATGCAGCAGCAGTGGTTATCCTGGAGGAAAAGAAATGATTTACAGTCTTTCTACTTCAATTCACGGATTCTTTTTAAAAATTTAAGAGCTTTCTTTTGCTCGCCTTTTTTCACCAAAGCAACAAATTTATAATTATAAGCTATATAATATTTTGGATCTGCCTCGATTGCCTTCTCAAAATACTTGATAGCTTTCTCCAAGTAGCCCAGCTTATAAAACGCAACACCTGTGTTATTGAAAGGCGTGGCATAGTCAGGATTATTAAGAGTTGCTTTCTCATAGCAATCAATAGCTTTGCTGTAGTCACCTTGTTTAGCATAAGCAGCTCCTAGATTATTGAAAGCCTCGACAAGATCAGGATTTGAATGAACTGCTTTCTTGAAATATCCAATAGCTTTCTCATAGTTGCCTCTTTCATACCAGGCTACTCCTACATTATTAAATTGAATGGCCTCAAACTCCTCTTCGTTTAAAACTTTTGGATAGCCACTGGTTTCTTTTATTTTGAGCCAATCTTTGTAAAAACAAAAATCCTTTTCAGAGGCTAAGGTGGGCTCCCAATAAAAATCCATACAATCAGCTGATCTATATCTTAAGAAGACATGTTTAGGGGCATAAACAGGCTCAAGAAACAATCCAAGACCTCCGGCGGCAGCCAAGTAAATGGATGAATAATCATCGCAATCAATGTATCTCTTTCCATTCTTTTTTTTCTCCAATCCTTCAATCAAGAGATTATTTTTTCCGTATTCAAAATTTCCTTCTTTTTCTAAAACATCACCTATTGCTTTCAACGCCTCAATCGCCTCTTCTTTATTGTATTGTGATTTCGGTTTGATTTTCTTTTTAATGGCGTCAAATAAACGATCAAGAGTTTGGAGGGCTGAATCTGGATTGCCAAAATCTTTTTGTAAGTACAAGATTTCACGAATCTTTAGATCGTGTTTGTTTCGGAGTGCTAATGCAACCTGTTTGGGCAATGCTTGCTTTTGGCTTTCTTCTGCATAGGCTCTTGGAGTGGATATAAAGATTTCTAAAGCTTGCTCAGCAAATACAATCCATGTGATCAACACACAAATTCTTAGGATGATATTCAATCTATTTGCCACTTTCCGGCTACGGCAGGAGTCTCGTCTTGTATTCAGCATTTTTAACCTTTCTTTGCAAGTCTTACTATTGAATCTCAATCAGACGATTTCTGTTTTCAGAACCCCTTCTGATCTTCTTTTCTCTAAATCGTCACATCTAAATAGAGCAAAATATATGCCAATTTTTTTTGATTAATGAATCTTGCTGAAAAGTAAGGACTTATAATTGATAAGAAATTTTTCTGGTTTTCAAGAAAAAAAATTTATGTACAAAATTTGAACATTAATCCAAAAATTGAACATTGGACTTAGGAATTGTGTACAAAAAAATGTTCAATCTTTCAAGCTTTGAAAAAAGGAATTTTGCTATTTTTTTACCAACTCAGAACTACCCTAGCAGCTAAGCTTAGGACAATAGCAACTCCGGTGTTCAGAGCGGCAGATATAAAGGCTACGGCTTTCCCAACCTCTTTCCAGAGGATGGCAAAAGTTGATAGACATGGGATAAAGAAACTTATAAATACAGTAAAAACAATTATCTGTCCTTTAGAAACGACAGTCATTAAATCATTGTAGCTTGTGCCCAAAGCTTGAAGCATCATGATCAATGAAAGTTCTTTCCTTAAAAAACCAAAAATTAGGGTTACTCCAAGCTCCCGGGGCAAACCAAGCCCCTTTTCAACCAGGGGGGAAAGAATGAGATTGACAGTTTTGTCAAAGCCAAGGGACTGGAAGAGGCCCAAGGCAATGCTCCCTATGATTAAAATGGGCCAGGCAAATTTTAAGAACGATTTCAACTGAAAGTAGGTTTTCCTGAGAACACTTTTTAAGGAAGGAAATTTCAAGGAAGGAATTTCAAGAATCATTCCTGGAGAAGGAGTCTTAAAAAAGAGAGATATAATTCGGCCCAGCACTGCCACTAGCAAAATATTAAAAACATAAAATCCTAGAGCCCAAAAAGGTCCTAAATAAAAAGCTATTAATGCCAGGATGATTGTTGTACGTGCAGCACAGGGAATAAAAGGAATGAGAAGAGAAGTGATGATTCGGTCCCTCCTGGACTCCAGGATTCGGGTGGCTACCACAGCAGGCACATTGCATCCAAAACCAAGAATAAATGGCACAGCAGATTTCCCATGAATTCCCAAGCGATGCATAAACGTATCCATTAAGTAGCCTGCTCGAGCAAGATAGCCTACGTCTTCTAAAAATGACATGAGAAAAAGAAGCGGAACAAAAAACGGCAATACTATGGCCACTCCCCCACCTATTCCCTGCACCAATCCATCTAACAGGTGAAAAAACAAACCTGAGCCTATTTCAGCACGAAGCCATTGCCGCATACTTTCCAGGGGAACAAGCAAAAATTCCTCTAAAGGATTCCCAATCTTAAAAATAACGAAAAAAAAGCCCAAGAAAACAATCAATAAAACAATGTATCCAAAAAAAGGATGCATAAGGGCATCATCTAATCTTTTCTCTAGACTAATTCTTTTTCCTCTGTAAACTTTGCTGCTTTCTTCAAAAATTTTCATAGCCAGATGGTGTCTTTCGGCAGAGATGACTTCATATTCAGGTGCATTGTGTGCTTTCTCTAGCTCCATTCGAACTTCATCCAAAGCTTTTTTTAAAGAGGGATTCATCTCTTCAAGCATTTCATTGAAAAGAAGCTTTCTTGCTTCGATCATCTTGATGGCAGTGAATCTCTTATTAGCAACGACAGGAAAATCTTCGGGAAGCTGTTTTGTCAATTTTTCGATTCTTTCTTCCACATCTTTAGACCATGATGGAGACGACACATGTAATCCTTCATCGAGAACCATTAGAGCTTTATCGAGGAGTTCTTTAATCCCGCGACCATGAGTAGCGATAGTAGGAATTACAGGCACACCCAGAAATTTTGCAAGTTTTTCAGGGTAAATCTCTATTCCCTTCTTTTCGGCCAGATCGGTCATATTTAATGCAACTATCATCGGGTACTTCATTTCAAGAAGCTCTACTGTCAGCTCCAGACTCCTCCCCAAGATAGAAGCATCGACCACATTTATGATTAAATCAGGCTTTTCCAGAAATACATGAGAAAGGACGACTTTTTCAGCCGGGTCGGCTGGGTTGAGTGAGTATGTTCCAGGTAAATCTATGATGTTTAAAATTCGGCCTTCAACATTAACCTTGCTGTGAGTATGTTTGACTGTGGTCCCTGGGAAATTAGAGGTTTCAGCTTTGAGTCCCGCGATAGCATTGAACAGGGTGCTTTTACCGCAATTAGGCTGCCCGATGAAAATAACAACAGGCTTTTTATTATTTTTCATCAACGACTTCAACTATGATCTTTTGGGCTATCCCCCGACCTAAAGCTACGGAGATGTCTGAAGTCAGATTTCTGACCAATATTGGACCTCGAAAAAGGCCTTGAGAATCCAATTCAACGAGGTCATTTTTATGAAATCCCAAAGCAAATAGCCTTCTCCTGACTCCATGGCCCCCAAAAATTTCCACGATTTTCAAAGGAGTATCAGGTGGCGCCTGAGCTAGGCTCATCATCTTTTCTTTTTCCGATTGAATATCAAATTGAGAATTATTCTCATTTACATTATTCTTAATGATAATTAATCCAGAGAAAAAAATCAATATGGGAGATGAGAAAGCAATGAAATCATCCCAAACACTCTGAACATACACAATCCATATTTGGAGACGCTTTCGTTGAAAGAGGATTGAATAAACGATAATTAAGAGAGTTTTCTAACTCGCGCATAAAAGAGATAAAAGAGGACAATCAGATAGTTTATGGCCACGAGAGAATATCGAGTATAAAATCGAAAAGCTTCTTCGCCTAATATCTCTTCAAGGCTTACTCCAATGATTATAAAATTTATTATCAACCCATATTTGAGTATTCCCGGGAACCTTTCCAGGTAGTTGATGAGAAAAATAACAGCCAGAATTGAGTAGAGATAATTATAGTACCATCCCAAAGGAGAGAAAAAAGGAATCAAGATGAATAAAAAGGAAAATTCAAGAACTTCTGGTTTCTTCAATTGCTCTCTTTTACTCAAAAACATCATCCATAAAAAAGAAAATCCTACGATGAGAAAAGCGAAAATTAAGAAGACCAAAGCTAATTCAGATTTATGGCCGGGAAGAAGATGTAAAATAAAGGAATGAACGGAAGCATTGCCATAAGTGGCGAGAAGGGGTGAAGTCGATTGGGATAAAGTTGTTAACCATTCTTTCAAAACTATGATGTTTCCGGTAAAACCATAGAAAAAAATCGTGGACAGGAATCCGAAGAGGATTAAAACAATTCCTGTTGAAACCAGCTTAAATTTCTTCTTTAAAAAGAAATAAGGTAAAAGGACCAAGGCATAAGGCTTAAAAAATAAAGTGAATCCCCATAACAATCCCGCTAGTGCATCTTTATTGTTTAGAACGGCCATCACGAGAAGCGTCAGTGTCAAAATAATAAGAATATTCACCTGTCCAAGTTCTATCTCTCGAGCATAGAATTTAGCTAAAATCAACAAGGCAAAAACAAGGACAATTCCCTTTTTCTTCAGCTTTGAAGGAAGAACTTTATAGGACAATATCAGGATAAGATACAGAAAAATCAGCTCTGATAAATACCAAATGAATTTAGCAGCTTCATAAGGCAAAAGAGAAAATAAGGAGAAGAAAACAGCTGAAGGAGGAGAATATTTATACTGAAGATGGCCGTCCGATATTCTGTAAAGCGTCTCTCCCTTTAATATTCTTTTTCCACTATGATAGCAGACACCAAAATCTGACATATCTTTTCTCACCCAGAAGACATACACGAGAAGAAAAAAAGCTATGAGAATAATAACTAGAACAGTTCGGGTCTGCCTCGATATTTTCAATTTCACAAATCTTGCATCAAGAGTTAAGGCTTCATCCAAACTATATGATTCTCGGCATCATGTCAATCAAAAGGAAATGCCCCTATCCCTGCCAATTTTTAAAAAAATAGAACCGTCCCCAAATTGACAAGGATAAGTCTTTCTGTTACAAAATATTCAAATGATTAAATGGATTATTCAGAAAATCTTCGGCACCAAAAACGAGAGAGATCTCAAGAAGCTCCAGCCTTATGTAGCAGCTGTTAACGAGCTTGAACCCCAAATTCAAAAACTTAAAGACAGCGAGCTTCAATCTAAAACAGCAGAATTCAAGGAGAAATTGCAACAGGGGGCTTCAATCGATGATCTTCTTATCGAAGTTTTTGCGGTTGTTCGTGAAGTGGCCAAGCGCACTCTAAACATGCGACATTTTGATGTTCAGATCATGGGAGGCGTTGTTTTACATCAAGGCAGAATTGCTGAAATGAAAACAGGAGAGGGAAAAACTTTGGTCGCTACCCTTCCTGCCTACTTAAATGCTCTCGAAGATAAAGGTGTTCACATTGTCACGGTTAATGATTATTTAGCTAAAAGGGATACCGAATGGATGGGCCCGATTTATAACTTCCTCGGCCTAGAGGTGGGAACAATCCAACATGAAATGGATGATGATGAAAGAAAGAGAGCTTATCGCAGCCACATCACCTACGGCACGAATAATGAATTCGGGTTTGACTATTTGCGGGATAACATGAAATTCCGGCAATCTGATTTAGTCCAGAGAGAATTTAACTATGCGATCGTGGATGAAGTGGATAGCATTCTCATCGACGAAGCCCGTACCCCCCTTATCATATCCGGACCCACAGAGGAATCCACTTCTCTTTATTATCGAATCGACAATCTCGTTCGTCGGCTCCGCAAAGATAATCATTTTCAGGTCGATGAAAAAACAAGAACAGTGGCCTTGACTGAGGAAGGCGTGGCTGAAGGCGAAAAATTCCTTAATGTTCCAAACTTATATGACCTCGCTCATATGGATTTAGTCCACCATATTAATCAATCTCTAAAAGCCCACCAACTCTTTAAAAAAGATGTCGATTACATGGTCAAGGATGGAAAAGTTATCATTGTCGATGAGTTCACCGGCCGCCTGATGCCCGGAAGGCGCTACAGCGATGGACTCCACCAAGCTCTTGAGGCAAAAGAAAAAGTCCGCATCGAAGAAGAGTACCAGACTCTAGCCTCCATCACCTTTCAGAATTACTTCAGGATGTACAACAAACTGGCTGGAATGACTGGAACGGCTGTAACAGAAGCCACAGAATTCCAAGCTATCTATAACTTAGATGTTGTAGAGATTTCCACGAACAAAACCTTAATCCGGTATGAATATTCAGATGTCATCTACCGGACTGCCAAGGAAAAATGGGATGCGGTCGTTGAGGAAATAGTAGAGTACCACAAGAAGGGACGGCCGCTACTAGTAGGCACAATCTCTATCGAAAACTCAGAACATCTCAGCTCTTTGCTAAGAAAAAGAGGAATCAATCATGTCGTTTTGAACGCTAAATACCACGAGAGCGAAGCCATCATTATTGCACAAGCGGGAAGAATCGGAGCTGTGACCATTGCAACCAACATGGCCGGTCGAGGAGTAGACATTCTCTTAGGAGGAAACACTGAATTCTTGGCCAAAGAATATCTCAGGAAAAAGGGATTAGATCCTTTGAAGGCCACTCAAGAAGAATGGGAAAAAGCTCTCGCCGAAGCATCCAAAACCACCAACGAGGAACATAAGAAAGTTGTTGATTTAATCGGACTCCATATTATCGGCACAGAAAGACACGAAGCCCGAAGGATAGACAACCAGCTCAGAGGAAGAGCCGGCAGGCAAGGAGACCCTGGTTCTTCCCGTTTCTACCTCTCTTTAGAAGATGATTTAATGCGCATCTTTGGCAGCGAAAGAATCTCAGGTTTAATGGCCAGAATTGGGATGGGAGAAGGCGTTCCTATCGAACACAATATGGTAACAAGAGCTATAGAAAGAGCACAAAAACAGGTCGAAGGCCAAAATTTCTCCATCCGTAAACATCTGCTCGAATACGACGATGTGATGAACAAACAGAGAGAAACCATTTACTCAATGAGAAAAGAAATCCTCCATGGAAAAGATATGAAACAGTACATCCAGGAACTGATCGAAACCCTTGTCGATTGGATTATGGAGGGCAGTACTCCTAAAGAAAAATCTCCCGAAGATTGGGATCCAGAAGGATTTAGAAAATCCATAGCTGCCCAATTCGGCTTAGATATTGAGGAATTGGACATAAACTGGGAAACAATAAATTATGAGGAATTAAGGGAAAAGATCCTCACGATTTTAAAAAATGCTTATGAAGAGAAAGAAAATATTATTGGTGAAACCCGGATGAGAGAGTTTGAAAGAATCATCATGCTTCAAATCATAGACACCCAGTGGAAAGACCATTTATTGGGCATGGATTACCTTAAGGAAGGTATCGGCCTTAGAGGTTATGGCCAAAGAGATCCTCTAGTGGAGTATAAAAGAGAAAGTTATGATATGTTTCAAGCTATGTTAGATCGCATCGAAGAAGAAAGTCTTCGCTACCTTTTTCTCCTTCAGCCTGTAGTGGAAGAAGAATTACCGGAAAGAAGAGAACAACCGCTCTTTTATCAAAGGCCTCAAGCCGCTTCATCTCCTAGAATTAAACAGGCCAGGTCCTTAATTCCCAAGAAAAGAAAAAAGAAAAAACGAAGAAGATGAGGAGAAAAGATGTTAGAAGAAAAGATAAAAGAAGGGCTGACTTTTGATGATGTCCTCGTCCTTCCCTCTAAATCCGATGTCATTCCAGTCGAAGCTGATACATCGACTCAATTAAGCCGGAATATCAACCTCAGCATTCCCATAGTCAGTTCAGCTATGGATACCGTAACTGAATCAAGAATGGCTATTGCCTTAGCCCAGCAGGGAGGAATAGGAATCATCCATCGAAATTTTTCTATTGAAAAGCAGGCTGAAGAGGTTGATAAAGTTAAGCGCCATGAAAGCGGCATGATTGTGGATCCTATAACCATAAGGCCCCAGAATAAAATCTATGAAGCCAAAGAAGTCATGAAGAAATACAGAATTTCCGGACTCCCGATTACCGATGAAAACAACAAATTAATGGGAATTCTTACCAACAGAGACATCAGGTTTGAAACTCGTCTTAATCTTGCCGTAGAAAAAGTCATGACCAAGAAACTCATCACCGTTCCCTTAGGAACCTCCTTGGAAGAAGCAGAAAAACTTTTTCATAAACACAAGATTGAGAAGCTCTTGATGGTGGATGAGAGATTTCATTTGAAGGGATTAATCACCTATAAGGATATTCTCAAGAGAATTCAGTATCCCCAGGCGTCAAAGGACGATTTCGGACGGCTAAGAGTCGGAGCAGCTGTTGGCGTCACAAACGAAACATTAGAGAGAGCAAAAGCTTTAATCAAGGCCAAAGTTGATGTCCTGGTGGTCGATACGGCTCACGGATACTCCACAAGAGTTTTACAAACAGTAAGAATGCTACGAAAGGAATTCCCAGAACAAGAGCTTATTGCTGGCAATATAGGGACAACAGAAGCAGCAAAAGAACTCATTGCATTAGGGCTAGATGCCGTAAAAGTGGGAGTAGGCCCAGGCTCTATCTGCACCACCCGAGTCATTTCCGGAGCAGGAATCCCTCAAATAACAGCCATTGCCGATGTTTACAAGATTTCCAAGGAAAAAGACATCCCTCTTATCGCTGACGGAGGCATAAAATATTCAGGAGATATCACCAAAGCCATTGCAGCTGGAGCAAGCTCGGTCATGCTCGGCAACCTATTAGCAGGCACGGATGAATCCCCTGGAGAAGTGGTCATCTATCAGGGCCGTTCCTATAAGATTTATCGTGGCATGGGATCTGTTGAGGCCATGAAAGAAGGGGGTCGGGATAGATATTCTCAAGATCTTCCCTTGACCGAAAGCAAGCTTGTTCCTGAAGGAATCGAAGGCCGAGTCCCCTACAAGGGAAGTGTGGCTAATATTATACAAATGATGGTCGGGGGTCTGAAAGCAGGAATGGGCTATGCAGGTACCAAGTCAATCAATGAACTTCAAAAAGAAGGAAAATTTATAAAAATATCACCTGCTGGCACAAGAGAAAGTCACGTCCATGATGTTATCATCACCAAGGAAGCTCCAAACTATCGACTGGATTAGTGAGATAATACTATAGCCGGAAGTTTCGGCATTCGGGTATCAGAACCAGATAAGCTGGATGACGCCATCCGAGAAGCTCTTGACTCCCATCTTCCTGCACTCGCTGAATTCATGGAAGACCCTAATATTTCGAAAACCCGATGAAAATAATAAATTTATAGGGCCATTGATGACTTTTACTTTTGATAATTTTTGTGAGTATAAAAAATAGAAAAATAAAAAAAGTATAAGGAGGAAAAAATGGCTATAGTTCCTGATACTGAAGAAACTATGAAAAAATGCATTTGCGGCGGATGCCCCTCTCACAATCAATGCATGAAAGAGAATATGGAAGGATTGTTTTGTGCCCGAGCAAAGACGACTTGTGAGCTCATGAAAAACGGATGTATCTGTGGGGCTTGCCCTTTGACTGCTGAGTACAGCCTGGACAAAATGTACTATTGTGAAATTGGAGCCGCTGAATAAGGGATAGGTATAAATTTAAATATTCTATTTATGTTGCAGCAGATGCACAAAGCAGACCAAGCTCTCAACAGAAAGGACATGCATCCTTAGAATTTCTCTCTAAGAGCAGAAAAACAAAACAAAGAGGAGGTTAATCATATGTCTCTCTTTCTTTTGTTTTTCTGCTCT
>Ga0209636_10009187_pt1 | contig 10073 bp, 7 predicted proteins | sample DeeMarSWOR152_54_FD_187464 | JGI IMG/M metagenome (GOLD analysis project Ga0209636, IMG submission 187464) | Marine sediment microbial communities from White Oak River estuary, North Carolina - WOR-1-52-54 (SPAdes) (version 2) | ecosystem: Environmental > Aquatic > Marine > Intertidal zone >... | reverse complement strand
AATTGAAATTGTATATATTGATCTTGAAGATGTCCTTCATCAACTATTGCTGAAATTAAGATGGCTAATCTAAATTCTTTTGATAAATTCATTAAATTTGAAGGGATGGCAGAATTAAATGTTTCAAAATTATCAAAGTTACATACATATTTACAGATTTCGCCTATAAGACGTGGCAATCTGATTTTAGGAATGTCTTTTCCATCTTTAGTAATAGAAATATAAGTATCACCAAAACATTCCTGAATCTTTTGGACGAAATTATCTATTTGTTCTTTATTTTTCTGAGAATAATAAGTTCCTTTACCGTCTTTTGGTAAACTTCCATCAAAACAGAAATGACTTGCCAAAGATACAAAAGTTGGATTAATTGTTATTGGTAGTTTAGGATTTTTGATGCAAATGTAATTTAATGTTTTTTGTTTATAAAAAGTGATATTCCTCTCCATTTCTTCTAAAGGAATTTTAGCCAATTTACATAATCCCATCGCTGCCCAAAGAGGTATGTTAACATCATTGTATTTAAACCAACTAAACCATCTTGCTTGGCTTGCTTTGATGTTGCCTTTCTTAGCATAAGAAGTGTTATTAAGTAGTCTTATAATTCTACTTTTATTAGAAGGTAAGTTGTCTAGAAGTTTCTGTTTAAACCCGTCTGTAAGATTAACTTGGATAGTATAAAGCGCATTAGATAAACAATTCCACAATCTTTTTTTTTGATAATTTTTCATTTTAAATTAATATTTGCTTGAGGAAAAATTTAATCAAAATAAGATTTAATTGTTTAAATACCTTACGCGCATATGTCCAGTGACCAGTGGTAAGAACTTGCCATATTGCTTTGCATAAGGCTTTGTTAAGTGGGGGAAATAATTTAAAAAATTTTATAAATAACTTTTAAAACCCTATTTTTATGGGAGTTAGTGTTGATAAAGCAGTAAATGAAGTATTCTATGAAAGAAGTCAAACTTTTGTAAGAGAAAGTTTGATTAATAGTGGAAAAAAACCTGAAAGTATACATGTTGTTTGTTATCCTGAAGTTACTGAAGCAGATGTCAGGGCTTATTCTGGATTAGGAGTTCCACAAGGAAATATTACAGACATTAAAGGTAGAAATAGTGATATTGATGTGTTGAGTATAGCTGGTGCAAATGAACTAAATGAAAATGTAACTTTATTGCTTAGAGATATTTCTGCAGATGGTTCATTGTCAGATAGAGCTGTTGTTGCAACTCATTTTTGTGAAAGTGATTTTGATGGTTATGCAATACCTAAAATTATAACAACTTTTATTGCTCTTGGAATGAACTATGCAAATTTAAATCCTGTTTTTGCAAGAAATCCTCAGTGTGATGAATATGCAGCAAAGATTATGCATGGAAGTAAAAAATTAGAAGCTGGTGAAACTGATTTAATCAATTTATTGGTATCTGTGATCCAGGATGGAGAAGGAGCTGAGGCTAAAGAATTAGAAAAATTTCATATTTCACCAAAAGGGATTATTTTTCATTGGGATTTCCTTAAAATGTATGTAATTGATAATGGTTTTCCTATTCAGTTTGCTGATCTTGCTGTTTACTATGAAGGAAAATCACATACACCAAGCAGGCATTGGTCATATCGATATAAAACAGAACCTGGACAAAACATGCTTGTTGATTTATTTTTATTAGATAGATTCAGAGAAGTATTAGAAAAATATAAATCATTTTTTGATAAGATATATAATGGACTTGAAGGTGTGGTTTTTGATTCAGAAGAAAAAAAGCAATTATTTTTTAGAGATTTGATAAGAGATTGTAGTCTGATTGGAAGAATTGTTATTAATATTTTTAATCAAAGATATAAAAGAAAAGAATTGCAACCTGTTAGAAAAGCTGAAGCAAATGATGTAGTGGCTTCGGATGAAGAAGATTTTGAAGCATTTGTAGAAGAGATAAGAAAACAAGGAGTTCTTATTTTTGACCGTGATGTAAAGAGATCAGGCAAAAATAGGGAAAGGTTGGGTTTAAACTCAAAAGAAACAAAAAGCTGTGATACTGTAGAAGATATAAGAGGATTAGGAAGAAGAGGTATAGAATATTATATGAGTCAACAGCAATTTGGTTTGTATATGATTCAGGGAAGTGATTCAACTGATGATGTTGAAAATGCTTTATTAACAATTGGTCTTAATTCAAATGGTTATGTTCCCAGGGTTTTAATAATTGATAGTTCTTCAGAAAAACAGGTTAGTGATTTTGTTGAAAGTTTAAGAAAAGATGGAATTGAGGTTAGTGTAGAATTTCTAGACTCTACTAATGGCCATCTGCATGAGAAAACTAAGTTAGCAGATGTTCTCAGAAAACTTAGTTAATTTATATACTGTAGTATACAAATCTTTAAATATAAACTGCTACTACTCCAGAATAATATCAATATAAGGGGATTCATAGTTATATGATAGTGTGGGAGGTCTGTAAGATGAAAAAGCTCTTAATAGGAATATTATTTATTTTAATGCTTTCTATAGCAACTGTTAGTGCAAATCCTATATTGAATTTGATTGGAAATAAATTGGTAAATGAAGGTAATTTATTGGAATTTGACATAACATGTTCTCCTGCTGATTCTGGAAGCAATACATTTTCAAAAAATGTCAGTTTTGGAACTTTACGTCCATGGAATGAAACAAGAAAGATATTTTCATGGACTCCTGGTTATAATGATGCTGGAACTTATTCTGTTAATTTCACAGTTAGCGATGGAAATAGCTCAGATTCAGAAGTAATAACAATTACTGTTGCTAATACAAACAGAGCTCCTGTTTGGACAGGCAGTATTCCTTCACAAACTATTACTGAAGATTCTAGTTTGTTTGTAGTTGGAGATGTAAATAGTCTTGTAAATGATCCTGATGGAGATACTCTAACATTTAGTATTGGAGTTGAAGATACAAGCAAGGTTGATTGTATTATTGATTCTGATGGCACTGATTTAAAGATACAGCCTGCTGCTGATTTTTCAGGAACAGCAAGCTGTGCAGTAAGAGCAAGAGACAATGGCGGGCTTTATACGGATAAAAGCTTTAGCATAACTGTAACAAACACACCAGATGCTCCTACAATTACATCAACTGCTAAAACAACTGCTAACATCAACGAAGCTTATAGCTACGATGTTCAAGCAAACGATCCTGATGGGGATACATTAGTTTATTCTTTAGTTACAAACCCAGACGGAATGACAATTGCTTCAAATAGTGGTTTAATAAGCTGGACTCCGAATGCTACTGGAGATTACAATGTTAAAGTACAAGTAACAGATGGGGGTATACCAGCTGAACAAAGCTTTGTTATTACAGTTGATTATCCTTTAAAATTAGAAGTTTATGATATTGATGTTTGGGTTGATGGAGATAGTGATGATAGTGCAGATAAGACAGGAGGAACTATTGACAAGGATGTAAGACCCGGTAGTGAGATAAAGATGAGAGTTAAATTGAAGAATGAATACACATCAACTGAAGATGTAAAGATTGAGGATATTGAGATTAATGCTGTTATAGAAGGCATGGATGATGATGAGGATGACTTAGAAAAAGAAGCTAGTGTGGATTATATTAAACCTGGAAGAAGTGAAAGTGCTAATTTAATATTTGATGTTCCTTTGAAAGTTGAAGAAGGAGAATATGATATGATTGTTACAATCTCAGCATCTGATGAACAAAGAAACTATGATATAGAGGTTGATTTTATTGTAAAAGTTAGCAAGAAAAGTCATGATGTAAGAATATCAGAAATTATACTAACTCCTGAAACCTTGGTTTGTTCAAGGCATGCAAATCTTGAAGTTGAAGTGATTAATGTTGGAGATAATGATGAAGACGTAGGAGATAAAATAAAACTAGAAGTTGAAGCACCAGAACTAGGAATTGATTTTGTAAAAACTGGAATTGAACTAGATAGTGATTCTGGCGCTGATGAGAATACATATCCAAAAACATTCTCTATTGACCTGGCTGATGATTTTGCTCCAGGAATATACATAATTCAAGCAAAGGTTTACAGAGGTACAAGTTCAATGGACCTTGTTGAAAAAGAATTGATTGTAGAGCAATGCACACTGCAAACTCAACCTTCTAGTGGAACAAGCGGTGGAGGCGAAGGAGATGGAAATGTTATAGTTAATTATACAGGAGCAACTCTACCAAGTGGTTTGCCACCAGGATTTGAAGGATATGTAGTTGATGCTGAAGAAACATCATTTATAGGCAGTGGATGGTATGTAGCAATATTAATAATTGCAATAGTAATTGTTCTAGGTTCAGGAATCTTTTTGGTTATTAAGTTTTTAGTAAAACCAAAAAAAGGAATGGAACAATTTAACTATTAAATTTTTTTATCTTTTTATATAATTCTTTTATTTTCTTTGTTGTTCTTTTCAGCTTTTTGTTTGCTTCATTAATCAATATCCTAAGATAATCATCATTTACAAGAAGTTTTCCTTTATCTGCAATTATTGTATCTAAGATTTCTGTTGAAGCAATCTCTGCCATAATTTTTTTCCTTGTTGATTGTATTCCTGAGCGTTTAAAACCAATATCTCTTGCAATATTTATTATTTTTTGAGCATTTTGTATAGAGTCTGCTGCTACATGCAATATTAAAGGTTCTTGTCTAAACCAGACAGCTGTTTTTGGTAGATTTTTAAGTGCTGATTTTATTTCCTTAAGGTTTGTTGGCTTATGTGTTATAAATAACCACCTTGTTTCTTGTTTTTTTTCTGATTTTCTTGATAAGAGAACTATTCTTCCAGAACAGGAAGAGGTTGTGTAATAATTTGGCTTTTTATTTATTAAATTTATTAAAGGAAGAATTTCTTTATCTATAGCTCCTTTTTTGGATTTATCTAGCTTTTTGAGGAAATCTTTTTTATGTTTTTGGAATGTCATAAAATAAGAAAAATGTATTTGGATATAAATATTTAGTTATTACCTTTTAAAGACTAAAAACACGAATATTTTTATATAACTGGCATTAAGCCTTTATATGACAGTAATAAATATGATATCTTTTGGAGAATCAGGAGCAGCTGTTGCTGATGAGCAGTCTTCAAATGTAATTAGAAAATATAATGTAGCCCATAAATTAAGACTATTAAATAATTCTGTAATTTATGGAGGAAGCGGCGCTTCTGATTTTATCAAAGAAGTATATGATGAAGTTAATAGAAGGTTGCATAAAGCACAAAGAAAAAATAAAAGTCCTGAAATTGTTTATGGAATAACAAAAAAAGTTTTAGCTGATTTAAAAAATTCTAAAAGAGATAAATACCTGCAAGACAATTTTGGAATAACATTCGAAGAATTACAGACAGGCATGAAAAATGGAAAAAATTTAGATGAGCCTTTCAAAAAAAGTGCTTTTGATCATTTAATGGGCAATCAAAATTTTAATGAATATCTAGCTGCAGGTATTCTGCTAGGTGCAATTTGCAATGAAAGATTTGAAATATTTTATGCTGATAGCCAGGGTCATGCTAACAAGATATCAAGACCTTACATGTCAATAGGTTCTGGAGCAGACGAATCTGATAAAGTATTGGCAAGATATGTTGCTGATTTACCAAGAGAACGAAGAGATAAAATTACAATAAGAGATGGACTTGTTAAATTAATTGAAGCTACCAATGCTTCTGCAAATATGAATGTTGGCGTTGGAGGAAATCCTTCAATTATTTATGTTAGTGAGAAAGGGATAAAAGTACCTGGTGAAGAACAATGCATATTAGCTAGTGAAATTGTTGAAGGTTATACAAGAGGTCTTTTAGATATAGAATTTACTTATTATGCTATTCCAGAATTGATTGTTTGCAATGGAGATTTCGAAAAGATAGAAGAAATGATGAAGGAGAAAGCCAAAGATTGGAAAAGGCTTGATAGACTTCTTCGAGGATATAAAGAATAAGTTTATTTCTCAATAAATTCCTGCAGTCTATTTACAAAATCTTCTGCTTCTTTTAGATAAGCATCGTATTCTTTTCCTGATATTTCTTTAATTTCTCTGTGGGTAATGCCTTTCATGATTTTGTAGAACTTTTCCATTGTATCTGCATATCTTTGTTCTAGTTTACGTTCTCTTACTAATCTTTTTTCTAGCAGATCTGCTGCGTGTTCTGGACTTGGAGGAGTTTCACCTATATGCATTAAAGCTGCGTGTGCTGCATCAATAACTGCCCAGTACAGGTCAAGTGTTGCTTGCAGTAAATGCCATTTTGAATTTGTGATTGTTCTTGGCGCTCTTCCGAAATAAACCCAGACAGATTCGTGAGTTGGTTTTATTCTTCCTTGTATTAGCAAAGATTGCAATGGTCTGAAGATGTCTGCTCCTAATATTGGAACTCCATCTCTTAGTATATTAACTGCGACTGGATCTCCTGCTCTTATATATTCCCAGAAAGAGGTTAAGGTCATAGAAGTTACATGAAGTCTTGTACTTACCTTTCCAACTATTTTTTCTACAATTAATCTATAAACTTCTATAACTTCTCTTGTCATTCTTATTGCAAGGTCATTTACTACAATTAAAACATCTATATCTCCTCTTGGCGACTCTACTCTTCTTGCTGCTGAGCCAAACAGAATAACTAATTTAAGAAATTCTCCTAGCTCTGCTTTTAGTCTTTTTGCAAAAGATCTAGCTACTGTTAAATCTGCACTAGGATATTTAATAATATTCGGATCTGTTTTTGGTTTAAGTAGAAATTTCAATCTATCCCCTCTTTTTTAATTAAATTAAGATTAATACTATTTAAACTTTATGTTTAAGATTCTTTTTATTTTATAATAATAAATTACCCAAGGCTCTCCTCAAACACTAATCATTGGTCGAGCCTTGGGGCCCCTGTGCTCTATACGACGCCTTCCTGCTTTTTTTTAGTTGAGTTAGCAGGAAGGCGTCAGTAAAACCCCGAGGCTCCAAATTTTTCCTTTCTTTTTAGTTGAACTAGGAAAAATTTGGAGTAAAAAATATTTTAAAAAATAGGAAAGAAAAATTAATTTAAAACAATTACTTTTATATACTAGTGAGACAATTTAATCATACATGGCAAAGAAGACTTTAGATAGAGTTTTGAAAGAGAAAGTTGAGCCTATGCTAGATGAAAGTATGCATAAGCTGCTTGGAATAACTATAAGTGAGTTTGGCAAAGATATTAGTGACAGAATTGAAAAAAATCCTTTGATAAGTTATCCAATTGACACTTCTATTTCATTTAAAGCTGCAAAGAAATTGTTTAAGAAAGAATTTTTAACAAGATTGTTGCAAAGCCATTATGGAAATGTTTCTGCTGTTGCAAAGATTACTGGAATGAATAGAAGAAGTATCCACAGAGCAGTTAAAGAACTTGGAATTAATGTTAAAAGAGTTAGAAAAGAGATGATTAAAACAGAATATTATCAAAAAGAAGCTGTTGACAGTATTTTAAAAGAAACTTTAGACCATTACAAGAGAGTTATAAGGCCGAGCAGATTAGAAAAGATGTATAAGAATGTAGATAAGATAAGCAGTGATATTGTTAAGGAATTGCCTACTATAGAGCTGACATGGGATGAGGCTGAAATAGAATTTGAAAAAGCATACATTAGAAAGGCTTTGAAGGAAAATAAAGGAAACGTAAGTAAAACTGCTAAGAAGATTGGTTTAAGATACGAGACTTTGCATAGGAAGATTAAGAAGTTAGGGATTTAATGATTTTTCTAGTTCTTTTATTTGTTTATTCCAATATTTTTTGGATTTTCCTAGTTTCCAATCTTTTGCTGCAGATTCTACCCAATCCATATAATGCTGACCAGGGATTGGTTTTGTAGTAATTCCTCTGTAAGCAATTGCTTTTTTTGCAGAGTCTTTATCAAAAGCTGACTGATAAAGAAGAGTAGCAATTTGATCAGCAGGAGACATAAATGATGGTCCATGTTCTTTCAATAATGCAAAAAGCCTTTTTTCAGCAACATTAAAAATATCTTGCAACATTGCCTTCAAATTAGCATTATCCATAACAAATACTTCTAAGTGTCCATACTCAAATGGAAAAAATGTTCTAGGAGTACATTGAGGAGTATCTGAAATAGGAATTCCTAATTTTTGCATTTCAACATCGTCTCTATAGAATATGTATGCAGGCTTGCTTAGAGGTTTATTGCTTTTACGTGGTTTAGATTCATAATTAGGAATCACTTCTGACATAGGTATTGTAGGATCTATCTTTGTTAATGTTTGTCCTGCACGTTCATCCAGCTCAGAAGCATCAAATCCATTATCAATACTATCACATAATTTGAAATAAATATCTTCTAATTCAACTATTGGAACCATGTATCCAATTATTAATAAAGGCTGTCCATTTCCTGCAACAATCTCAAGTTCTTCTATCATAAATATTTGAGAATATAGGTTGTTTATAAAAGTTAGGGGATTTTTTATTCACCTTTAAAATTTAAAGGAATTTTTATAGGAAATATATTCATTGAAAGATTTGTTGATTATTTTATAATCATTTTTGAGGTAATTAATTTTTTTATTCTCCAATAAATCATCATCATTACGTTCAATAAGTCCAGAGAGTATGCTTTCCAAATCTCCATATTTTTTGCTTGAACTTTTTTTGCTAGGAATTTCTTCAATTGTATCTATATCGTAAGGGCTTTTACCTTGGAGAACTGCGCTGCCAAACTTGAATTTTAATCCTCTTGCATCAACAACAAATGCATATTTTTTCTTTGGATCAAATTGAGTATTTGGATCTTTGTCTAATGCAGCTGCGTATGAGCAGAATAATGCTGCTTGTGCAAATTCTTTTACTTTTCCATCAGGTTTTATATTGTTATAAAGACTATAACTTCCTTTATATGAACCTATGTCCTTAATAGTTATCTTTAAGCCTGATTTTGTCTTTTCAATATCATAATCTCCTTCTAACCTGAAATGAGAGGATAATTTATTTAATGTATCATCATCGATCTCTCCAAATAATTCAACAAAAAGAACTTCTCTTGCTATTCCCTTTCCAGGAAGCGCTGTTAAGTCAACATCATAAGCAAACTTATCATAATCAGCTAATTTATCTTTTTGAGTTTGGCATAGTGATGCAATAAATTGTAAATCTTTCAAATCTCCTAATTTTGCTATTTCTTGAGGAAGAGGTATATTTGTGTGAGAAAAAATATCTTGATATTGCAAACAAATATCTAATTTTTCTACAAGGGTTTTTCCCTTAATCAAGCTTTTAAGATAGTCGTTTGTACAAACCAGATAAGTTGTTTTTATCCTGCTATTATCTACTGAATCTAGCATTTCTATTGTTGATTTCAAAGAATCTGGATCAGAAACATCTTGGAATATAAAATCAACAACGTTATCTAATGATATTAGACCTAATGATTCTGTTTTTGTTAAGAATTCACTAACTGCTTTAGATTTTTTATCTTGTTGTAATTTTTTATATTCTTTTTTAAACAAATCAAACGTATCTCTAGCTAATTGTTCTTGTTCAGATTTTTTAAAGGTCAAGAACTTAGGGAATTTTTCAATCATAGCTATTAAACTGTATTTGTCCTGCAAAGAATTTGAGCTAAACTCTTTCTGAGCCCTGTCTCTTAAAGATAATTTAAGATGTGTCAATATATTTCTTTTTCCAATATCATAATTTTCAGCTGCCTGCTCTATAGAATTAACACAAGCTTCTAAGGTATCATAGCTTGAAGAAGCAATAGATGACATTACAGCATCTCTTATCCTATATTTAAAATCAGATTGGTGTTTTTGTTTATAAGCTTCAATTACAGTATTTTCCAAATCAGCTCCTTTTATAACAGCAGGCAATACATCTGCTGCAAGAATTTTTATAAAATGATTTTGAATATCATCTAAAGTATAAAGTTTTATTAATGATTCTTGAAGAAAAGAAAATCCATATTTTTTAACAAATTCAGCTTCTTTTGATTTTAATTCTCTATATTCTGTTTCTGTTAAAGTTGGTTTATCTAACAAAGCTTTAATTCCTGTTTGTTCCAGGTAATGAGCTATTTCAAATAG
>Ga0209636_10009185_pt1 | contig 10073 bp, 8 predicted proteins | sample DeeMarSWOR152_54_FD_187464 | JGI IMG/M metagenome (GOLD analysis project Ga0209636, IMG submission 187464) | Marine sediment microbial communities from White Oak River estuary, North Carolina - WOR-1-52-54 (SPAdes) (version 2) | ecosystem: Environmental > Aquatic > Marine > Intertidal zone >... | reverse complement strand
CTCCCCCGCGGCACCACGGATCCACTGCTGAAAAGTTTTTACCATCTTGTGTCTAAATTGGATATGTATCAAAAATCGAAATATTTTGAAACCTGTATATGTAGTTTCCAGTGTTTCAGCGTCTCAATTTGGCGCAATTCTTGAAAAAGGTTTTTAGAAGCCTTGTCAAACTTGTAGTTTAGCGGAAACGCGGCCGTAGTCTAGTTTGGTTAGGACATCAGCCTGCCACGCTGACGACCCGGGTTCAAATCCCGGCGGCCGCACCAATTTTCGCTCATGAACAGGGTGCACAGAACCATCGTTCGCGCTAATTTGAACATAGTTCCGAGGGAAATTCCGTAGGCGAAGTTCTTGAGGTTCAGATAAACGATCAGGTGTTGACTCGAAATCCATCCAGCAATGGAGGCGAAAAATACTGTTAGTGTAATGCCTTCTTCTTCTCAGGTTGGCGTAGAGCTTTGCGAATAGCATGAAGATTAATGAACGCGTAATCTTGGCCATGATGAGTGTTGCAGGTCCCACCACCAAGACGATCTGGTGAATCTCGGATGCATGCATGTTCACACACAATTTGCTTTTGTCATATTGCTTTTAAGAAAGCTGTCTCATAAAGCTTTTAGAAGAGTATCTATTGGTTGGTTACCTTGGCTGGAGTCCTCCTAAAGGAAGTAACTAAACGTTTCGGCGATGTTGTAGCAGTTAATTCACTAAGTCTAGAAGTGAGGGACAAAGATTTCCTTGTTTTGTTGGGTCCATCTGGCTGTGGAAAGACAACCGCCCTTCGATGCATTGCCGGTTTAGAGACCCCAGAGGAGGGAGAAATCTACATAGGGGGCAGACCTGTAAACGACTTGGATCCAAAGGATAGGGACGTAGCCATGGTTTTCCAGAGCTATGCCCTCTACCCTCACATGACCGTCTTCGATAACCTAGCTTTTCCCTTGGAGAACATGAAGGTTCCGAAGGATGAGATTAAGATAAAGGTTCGACAAGTTGCAGAGTTGCTGAGGATAGAGATGCTTCTCAACAGGAAGCCGAAGCAACTCAGCGGAGGACAGCGGCAAAGAGTTGCTCTAGGCAGAGCTATGGTTAGGGACCCACGTGTCTTCCTTATGGATGAGCCGTTAAGTAACCTAGATGCTAAGTTGAGGGTTTACATGAGGGCTGAACTTAAGAAGCTTCAGAAAGAACTTGGGGTCACGACGATTTATGTTACTCATGATCAAGTTGAAGCTATGACCATGGGAGACAAGATTGCTATTTTGAACGAAGGTGTTCTCCAGCAGACTGGCACGCCCGATGAGATTTACTTCCACCCATCCAACACATTTGTAGCCGGCTTCATAGGCAGCCCCCCTACCAACTTCTTTGACTGCCACTTGACAAAAGAAGATACTCTCGACTCTGGAGCGTTTATATATCATCTGCCAAAGGATTTGGCGAAAGCAGCGAGAGAAGGTACTTCAGATGAGCTTGTCTTGGGTGTGAGACCTCAGGATACAATTGTGTACAAGGATGCGAAGAAGAAGAGGGGTTTGATCAAGGCTGTGCTCGATGTAATAGAGCCCCTCGGAGATATGATAATACTTGACCTCAAAGTTGGGGACTACCTAGTCAAAGCTGTAGTGAGTCCTGATTTTAAAGCTGAGTTGGGGGACGAGTTTTGGATAGCGTTTCCCGCAAAGAAGACACACATCTTCGACAAGAAGACTGGTAATTGCTTGGTGTAGAACGTTCAACATGGCATGCCCCTAATTCTTTAGCCTTTGACGGCTCCTGCAGTGATGCCTCTGACGTAGTACCTTTGAAGTGCTACGTAGATTGCAATTGGTACGATCATGACTATTATGTTGGCAGCGGAAAGAAGGCTCCAATTCTTTTCATATCTTCCTACAATGACCGGTATGACTTGCGTTGCCAATCTCATGGGGGGGTTGCGGATAAGGGTTAGGGCGAAAAAGAAATCGTTCCAAACCCACACGAACTGGAGGGCTACGATTGAGGCTAGGGCTGGCAAGCTCATAGGCAGAACTATCTTGTAAAAGATTTTGAAATACGAAGCCCCATCTATTCTAGCAGCCTCTTCAACCTCCACTGGAAGAGTGGAGAAGAAGTTTCTCAGAAAGAGTATCTGCCATGGAAGGCCAAAGGCTGTGTGGACCAGTATTAATCCTATATAAGTATTCAAGAGCCCTATGTTATTCATTAAGGTGGATATGGGTAAGATAACCATTTGCTGAGGAATAGTCTGAAGAAGAACTATCGCAAAGAAGAGTAGGTCTTTTGTGCGGAACGAAAATCTTGCGAAGGAGTATGCTGCTAGGGCGGCAACAAGTATGGGTATAAAAGTTGCAGGTATCGTTACTATTAAAGAGTTCACCACAGCACTGTTTAGAGGAGCACCCGATGTTTTACCGATCCAAGCGTCATAGAAATTTTCGAGTGTCGGGTGGAAATTTTGAAAATTCCACCAGCCAAATTGCACCTCTGAGAAAGGCCTAGTGGAAGCCATAAAGACTCCTAAAAAAGGTATGACCCAGATTAACGCCATAGCCCACGCAATTAAATGAACTCCGATAGTAAACCTTTTTGCCTTCAACGTTTGGAAAATAGAAGATTTCTTCAACGTCAACTTTTCGCCATCCTGCTAACCAAATACGCGGCAACCCCGAAGGTCATGATCGTTAGAATTACGGCTATAACTGAAGCTGTGCCAAAATTGTTGCCTTGGAAGGCATCGATATACATCATGTAAGCCAAGACTTTACTCGCATCACCCGGTCCTCCCTGAGTTGCCACAAAGACTATGTCGAATATCTTGAGTTCCCAGAGCAGTGTCATTGTGACAATTACTATCGTAGCAGGCTTTAGCATGGGAACGGTTATTCGCCAGAAGGTCTTCCATCGTGATGCGCCATCTATCTTGGCGGCTTCATACAGCTCTACGGGAATACCCTGAAGGCCAGCTGAGTAGACTATCATACTGAAGCCAGTCCAGATCCACACCGATCCTAATATTACAGTAATAAGGGCAGTGTCTGGATAAGCAGTCCAGTCTCTAACAGAAGCTCCAAATCCTATGGCTCTGAGAATGCCGTTCAGTATGCCAGCATCTCTATCAACGATGAAACGTAACATCACCCCACCAACTATCATCGGGATTACAATCCCGAGAAAGATTGCGGATTTTATTATGGCACTTCCTTTGACCTCCCTTGAGAGTACTGCTAAGAGAAGACCGAAGAAGACGCACAGTGGAAGATGAATCACTATCCACAAAAGGTTATGGATCAGTGCTCCATATGAAGGACCGCCCAAAAAATTCGCTAATCTGTTAGTGTTCAAAAATTCCTTTCTGCTAACAACATCAGCATAGTTGTCGATTCCGACAAATTCGTCTCTGCCTTTTTCGAGGAAGCTCATGTAAATCGTATCCACTATGGGATAAAGTACAAAAACCGTGAGCAACAAAAAAGCAGGAGTCAAAAAAAAGAGAGAGGTTTTGGTTCGGCCGTTCGTCTACTGGCCCCTCCTCGCCACAACCCGTCTTATGTTTGTTGTGCTAATGCTTGTTCTTGCAGTGCATCAAGTACATCGTTCATGGTTGCCGTAGTTGGGCTAACCCAAAGAAGCCTCAGCTGAGCCCAGAAGGTCCTCTGGAACTTGCCACCGATAGCATCGTCAAGGTCGGAAACGATGTGGATTGTTGGCTGAGAAATGAAGTCCAAAACTTTCTTGTCCAGCGTGGTATAAGCTGTTTCAGACACATCAGCGTGCGTACCGAAGAAACCACCCAATCCAACCATGATTTCTTGGGCTTCCGCTCCTGCGAGCCACTGGAACAATTCTTTTGCCTCATCTGGATGCGGTGCGTACTTTGGTATGATCAAATAATCGACAGCACCACCCACACCATCTGTACCTGGAAACGGGAAGAAATCTAGGTCACTCGTGTCACCTATCTGAGGCATGGTTGTCATCCAGCTACCCATGAAGTATATGCCATACTTTTCATCCCAGAACTTGGTTATTTGTGATGTCCATTCTGCAGGATCACTGAAGTAGTCGTCGCCTAGCGTGTTATGTGCCAGCAACTCTGTTAGATCTTCAAAGACTGCAACAACTTGTGAATCCGTCCAATTATGAACGCTCGGACCCGTTATCAAATCCTCTTGGAGTTGATAACCGCCAAGACCCATTATGAAGGCTTCTGTTGTGTCAGATAGGGGCCATCCATCAGTGTCACCACTGGCAACTGCAGATTCAATGCCCGTTATTGCTGTGATATCAGCTAGCAGAGTCTTGAACTCGTTGTATGTCGTGGGAACGCTCAAAGTGTTATCCGTGAAGAAAGACTTCTTGTACCAAAATCCGGGCTTTCCTGATGCTTTGAACGGTGCAGCCCAAATCTTGTTGTTCGTGTCCTTTACTGCGTTGATGTAGCCAGTTGGATATTTGGCAGCAGTGATCAAGCTAGTAACTTCCGTTAGGTGCCCCTCACCAGCCAGTTCCATAATCCAAGCTGGCCACGGAGCTATTACCACATCAGCTATGGATGATTCTGCTCGAAGTTGCATCGGCACCCCTATTAAGAGGTCCTCTGTTGTATAATGGTAGTGGGTAACGTTAATACCTGTGTCTTCTGTGAAGTTACCTAGGCATTGTAGGAAGTTTGCTTCTTCGCCGCCTCCCCAGAGACTGAAGACTGTTAGTGTTGGTTTTTCTTCGGGCGCTGGTGGAGTTAGATACCATACTACCCCCATTGCCACTATTATTATGATGAGAACCGCAACTATTGCCATCCACACAGTTTGTGATACGCCTTTGTTTCTTTTCATGATTTTTCCCCTATGTACGTGCATACAGAGTTAGGTATTTACATTGATTATATATAACTTTAGGGCCATCATAGAATTTGGCTCTCGAGTGCGCACTTCTTAACCACCGCGTTATAACGTATGAAAAGGCTATTATTTCGGCACAAGACTTCATCTTAGGTGAGAACCAGATGCGCACAGTTACCCTCCGTAAACTATCGTTAAAAGATTATACCGAAATCGTTGGAGAAAATGAGATAAGCGAAATACGAACCCTAGCCGAGAAACTTGCCGGTAAATCGGTAGTTCATGTGAACTCCACATCCTTTGGCGGGGGAGTATCAGAGATCTTGCACAGACTTGTTCCATTGATGAAGGACGTAGGTATGAACGCCGAGTGGAAAGTGATAAAGGGCGACAAGGAATTCTTCAACGTTACAAAGACTTTTCACAATGCCCTTCAAGGAAAAGAAACAGAGTTAACTGAGAACATGGAGAAGGTCTATCTTCGGTACAACCAGTTAAACGCCAACCTGCTTGACTTAGACTATGATTACGTTGTGATACATGACCCGCAACCCCTAGCGATAATCAACTATCGTGATGAAAGGAAGGGCAAGTGGATATGGCGTTGCCACATCGACCTATCCCGGCCAAACGAAGAATTCTGGAGTTTTTTAGAACCTTTCCTCGCTAACTATGATGCCTTCATTTTCAGCTTGAAGAAGTATGTGAAGAGCCCCTTGGAAAAAAGGAATGTGGCTATCATTTCTCCTTCCATTGATCCTTTAAGCGACAAAAATAGGTCTTTGCCAGAGGATAAAATTCTGTCAACTCTGGAAAGATATGACGTAGACCCGAATAGACCCATTTTAATTCAAGTTGCAAGATTCGACCCTTGGAAAGACCCTTTAGGAGTCATCGACGTCTACAGGAAGGTGAAAAAGAAGATGGCTGGAGTTCAGCTCCTGCTGATAACAAGCATGGCTCCTGATGATCCTGAAGGATGGGTTTACTACGAGAGGACAGCTCGACATGCCGGAGAGGATTACAACATTCACCTTCTAACCGACTTCATAGGTGTTGGAAACTTGGAGGTTAATGCCTTCCAAAGGTCCTCAGACGTGGCTTTACTCAAATCTGTTCGTGAAGGGTTTGGAATGACCGTAACAGAAGCCCTATGGAAAAGAGTTCCAGTAGTGGGAGGCAACGTAGGCGGAATCCCACTTCAAGTCATCGATGGCGTTACGGGATTCCTTGTAAATACCGTGGACGAAGCCGCTGAAAAAACACTCTACCTGCTCAGAAACCCGAAAGAAGCTAAAGAGATGGGGAAAAGAGGAAGAGAGCATGTCTTGAGAAACTTCTTGATAACAAAGCACCTTAGAGACTACCTCAACCTCTTCAACCAACTTTCGCTCGTATAGCATTCCCAATATGCTTCCCTCAGTCTTAAGTAGCTACAAGGTCTCAGGCGGGGGTTCGCATTTGCACGCGCTATTTTGAGAGATATTAGAAAAGATCACATGTCAGCTATAATCTAAACCAAACGTATTTGAGAAACTCAGCCAGAATCCTGAATTTCAGTTTAAAAGGTGGAAATCTCATAATAAATAATTGCAACCAGTGGCGTCTATGGGTTTGAGCTGGACTCGCGGCCGTGGTCTAGTCTGGTTAGGACACAGTCAATGGTGTAAGCCTTCCAAGCCTGCAATCCCAAATTCAAATCCTAGTAGCCCCACCCGTTGAATGTTGCTCCATGAATGGAATGGTGGATAGAATATGTGGACGTATCATAAAACTTAAATTCTGAAGTCACAAACTTGCAGTGTAACCTAAAAGATTCTGAAGGTGTTAGAGTGAAGAGGTTCAAAGATTCTAGAAAGGGAGTTTCGACGACGACCGTTGTTGGAGCTATAATCCTGATAGTCATAATAATTGTTGCTGCATTATACGCCCTAGAATTGCCGCCATTCACTAGGCCTCCGTTTGAAGGCATAATAATGGGAACAACGGACTCTGTGGAGTCTGCCATCGATCCGGCTCAAGCCTACGATTTCTTTGGGTGGGAGATAATCATGAACACCGGTTGTGGTCTGGTGGAAATTGAACCAGGCTCATCGGCTACAGCGGAAGACTATAACCCAGCGTTGGCAACCTCGTGGACAACAAGCCCAGACCTTAAAAATTGGACCTTCACCTTGAGACAAGGCGTCTTGTTTGAGGACGGAACAGAGTTCAATGCAACTCATGTGAAATATAGCTTCGATAGGAATATGGGAATTGCCAGTCCTGATGGCCCCCAACTCAACATGGAGTACGATGCTATCATAGATAACGTGGAAGTCGTAAGCAAATATGTGGTCAAGTTTAATCTAAAGATACCCTTCGGCCCATTCCTAGGACTAATGGCATGCCAAGCTTCCTACATTGTTAATCCCGAGTACGCCGGAGGATGGAAAACAGACTGGGGCATGGGCGACATAGTTTGGTACGAAAATGGCACTAATGCACGAACACGCAATCCAATGGATCTTGGCCCATACAAGTTGACAGAATGGGCACGAGTAGCCGGAAAGGATCACGAAATGAGACTGGAAGCGAACCCCAACTACTGGAATAACGTGACATTACCGAAAACGGAGAAAATCATCATCAAGTTCTATGCCGACGCCACAGCACTCCGACTAGCTATCGAAGGTGGAGAAGTTGACGTAGCGTTCAGGCACATCACTGCAACAGACATACAAGATCTTCAGGATGATCCGGATCTAGAGGTCTGGCAGGGCGTGGGAGCAGCCATTCAGTACCTGATCTTCCAAGAAGATCCCTTGACAGGTTTGCCTCAGCTTGACGACGATAAGATTAGGAGAGCCTTGACAGCCATGTTAGATAGGCCAAAAGTATGCGAAACGGTGTTTCTTAACCAATCGTCTCCTCTGTACAGCATGATACCGACAGGAATGATGGGGCGTCCAGAAGGGGTGCCTGGTCCGTTCAAAGTACTTGGAGATGCTAACTACACGTATGCTAAGAGCTTGCTTGCCGATCTGGGCTACGACGAGACGAACAAATTGAAAATTGAGCTATGGTACGAAACCAGTGGGCACTATCCTTCAAGCCCAGACCAAGCCGAACTCTACAAAGCGCAGTTTGAAGCGAGTAACGTAACAGAAGTAACCCTCAAGTCTGCTGACTGGCCAAGCTACAGGATAAATAGAAACGAAGGGGTTATGCACGTCTTCCTATACGGTTGGTACCCTGACTATATAGATCCCGACAACTATGCCTTCCTATACTGGGCAACATGGCTGGGTCACCACTATACCAAATATAACGCAACGAACAATTACATTGCGATGAAAGCCGCATACGACGCAGCGCGTGCCTCAACAGACGAGACTGAGAGAATAGAACTCTATGACGAGCTTGAAGGTTACGCTGTGGAAGATTGTCCGGTCGTTCCAATATGGCAAGGAGCTGCTTGGGCCGTAACAAAGCCAAACATCAAAGGTGTTTACCTAGACATAACACAAACCTGGCGAATTTGGCTACTATACGAAGAAGAGTAAGCCTTATTTCCGCCCCCTTTCCCTTTTTTCTTATTAACCCGTTCAAGTCATGGATAGGTGTCATTCTATGGGCCTGCGCTCATACATCGTCGCCAGAATACTACTTACAATACCTATGATAATGTTGCTACTTTCAATAGTGTTCTTAATTATTCGAGTTATGCCTGGCGACCCAGTTTTGCTTCATTTTGAAAAGAAAGCAAGCGAGGAGGCGATGGAAGCAATGAGACAAAGATTAGGGTTAGATAAGCCCTTACATATTCAATACTTCGAATATCTAGGCGGACTCCTACGCGGGGATCTCGGGAAGTCAATGCAAGACTTTTCGGCAGTTTCAGACCAGATCTTCTCCGCCTTTCCAGCGACGCTCGAGCTCGCCATCTGCTCCACGCTTGTCGCAGTTACCGTCGGAATATTACTTGGTGTCAGGGCATCTCAATCCTACAACTCTCTTCAAGACCATTCGATAAGAGCATTTGGAATAGCTGTGTATGCCATTCCGATTTTCTTTCTTGGAATGATTTTTCAATTGATTTTCGCCATCGACCTTCGTTGGCTCCCTGCAAATGGACGGTTTCCACCGTTTCTGATGGAACCTAGTGGGTTGACTTTGTACTTAAGTGAACCCGTGGGAGGTTTCGTCCAAGTTTTTATGTGGTCGTTCCTCGCGGGTTTCGCGTTATGGGTTATATGCTTTGTTGCATTGAAGAAAAAACGTGTCAAGTTTTGGCTAAAAGGATTCTCAATTTCTCTTCTCGCCCTCTTGGCCGGTTGGATCATTTACGCATGTTTAGCGTGGCATTTTATGGGTGTTGGGGTTCTGAATATATCAACAGGCTTGTTCACGATAGACAGCCTCATAGAAGGTAGTCCCCTCAATTTTATCGAGAGCTTAAGGTATCTTTTCCTTCCATCTTTAACACTTGGACTGGTTCTCTCCGGCGTATTCATTAGACTGACAAGGAGTAACATGCTCGAGACTCTGCGCCTAGACTTCGTTACTGCCGCAAAAGCCAGGGGACTAAAAGAAACAGCCGTGGTTTACGGATATGCGCTTAGGAACGCTTTTCTTCCCATTCTTACAATGATGGGGCTCCAATTTGCTACCCTTCTCGGCGGTGCCATTCTAACAGAGACCACGTTTTCTTGGCCCGGATTAGGAAGATATTTGGTCGATAGGATTAATTTCAGGGATTATACCGCTATTCAAGGAGCTGTAGTCTATTTTGCCCTCATCGTTGCTGCGGTAAATCTCGTCGTAGATATTCTGTACGCATACCTTGACCCGAGGATACGATTCTAGGAGGAACTAGATTGACTAAGCTGGGAATCAAACGAACTATCCTCGCTCGCTTTATTCCAGGATTGACTTCGTTAACCAAAAGAGGTTCAGCAGGATGGATGACGATTATCGGATCAGTAATAGTATTGTCAATGAGTTTAATGACAATGCTTGGTCCTTGGATCTCACCATATGATCCAACGACCCCAAATGTTAGTCCACCGCCAAATCCCAGTCCACCGAGCACAGATTTCCCTCTAGGTACAAACCTTCTGGGCCAAGATATGCTAAGCAGAGTACTGTGTGGCGGAAGTATCATGCTTCAAGTAGCCCTTCTCTCAGTGCTTTTCTGTTTCATCATAGGCGTACCTATTGGTCTCCTTTCGTCATATGCAGGTGGGG
>Ga0209636_10009183_pt1 | contig 10074 bp, 13 predicted proteins | sample DeeMarSWOR152_54_FD_187464 | JGI IMG/M metagenome (GOLD analysis project Ga0209636, IMG submission 187464) | Marine sediment microbial communities from White Oak River estuary, North Carolina - WOR-1-52-54 (SPAdes) (version 2) | ecosystem: Environmental > Aquatic > Marine > Intertidal zone >... | reverse complement strand
CTTGTCACAGTGCTGGGTTATAATGCAATACTTTTGTCATGGCCTTCTCTATTCTCTTTCATGAATTTCTTGGCAAATTCTCCCATTTTCATGGGGGTTGTCTTTGAAGAAAGCCAGTTCAAAAACTTCTCAAGGGCGAACTCCATCTTTTTGCCAGTATTCCTTGAATGTGCCAGACCGTACCCTTGTAGAGAAATGAATTCCCATGGATGAAAGTATATGCACAGGTAGCTACTGCTGTGGTTCACCATTGAAGCGATCACTTTGGCATAGGTTACCCCTAACTGTCTGAACCACACCCATGAGAAAGGCAGACGCACAAGTGGTGCCACACTCACTGGTATTTCCAGTACACCTTCGCGAACAAAAGGAGAGCGGGGAGCTGTCATCTGGTTGTAACGTCCAGGGACATAAGTGGGATGGAGCGAACTCGAATACACGAATCCTGCCTTTTTTAGGACAGCATAGGAAGGAGGTCTCATTCTTGGTGCTCGAAACCCTTCAATGTTCAGATTTAATCCCTTTTCTATGTGGGTTTTCCCTTTTGTCAACTTCTGAACCGCTTCATCTTCTGACATTATCTGGTAGTCATCGTGGTGGTCTAACCCGTGGAAGGCAATCTCATGGCACTCTGAAAGTTCTGCCACAAAGTCAGGGTACCTTAAGTAAAACCTGGCAGTAACAAAGAAGGTAGCGTGGACTCCCGTTTTCTCCAGCAGTTTCTGGACAACTCTTCCTCCGTTGTACCCTATGTCAAATCCTTTATCACCTGCTTTTTCAAATTCTTCCAAATCAAAGGTTAATAAGAGAGGGTTCACTTTACCTCCTCCGTTATGATTCTACAGAGAACCTGAAAGGTTATCCAATCCGTAACAGGGTCTCAGGGTCTTCATGTAATCAGCACTGAGATGTTTTTCCAGTATGGTTCATCTCCTATCTATCTCTCTATCTCTATTATCAGCTTACAGGTTCAGATTCCAAGCTTTTCCCCGATTTTTTCTCCCCACTTTCCTAATGGTGCAACATTCAGCAAGACCACTATCACCATGAACCCAATAAACCAGTACACCAGTTCGTACATGTAAGGATCACGGCCGATAAAATACGAGACATGGTACACCCATGAGGCCACCTTTGAGTACGGCCAGTCCCATCTCAAATGGAAAATGGTCTGAAAGACAAAGATGTTAAAACAGGAAAAGTAGATGAGCAAGCCAGATAACACCATCTTCAACGTGTGTTCTGTGGAACCTCCTCCAATGCGGAACGCTAAAGCCACCCCAAATATGATGGAAGGCAGCAGCATGACGTAGAAAGCTGTCCACAATTCTGTCGTAAAGATTTCACGGGTCTGACCGAATTGAGGGATGAATACATCGTTGAAGGCTTCGTCAGGGACATTTCCGAACCATGCCCATGACAGTGCATTCTCGTAGGGAATGAAGAACGCAAAAATCAGAAGAATTCCAAATAAATACCTGTATTTCCACTTATTGGGGAAAAATGCGATAGCAAAGGCCATGAGTATTAGAGCCAGTAACTTGGGGATGAATACACCTAAAGAGACCACTTCTCTCGTGCGTGCGCCGAAGAACAGCATATATCCTCCTATAGCTACTGCAAGGATTCCGAAGATAAGCCATAACCAATTTCTGATAGACATTCTTTCACCTCGACCTTCCTTTTGAAAAGGCTTTATAAACCTTTCCGTAGTGAAGTGGAATCAACAAATTACTTGGTAATTATCTCATTTTGTCATGATGTTGTCCTTCTTTAGATTTTCACTGTTACAATTCCACTCTTTTCATGGCGAAAATGAACGCTTCGTTCACATGTTACACGTGTTACAACACCCTTAAGGTTGTGGTTGAAGGAGATATGTTGAAAAGAGAGTTCTGAAGTATATCTTGGAGCATGGATGATGCTGTACTTGAGGAGTTGGAAGAACTAAAAAAGGCAGTAATAAAACTAAGTAAGAAAGTGACATATTTGCTGTGGATGATCAGTGTTCTTGCAGGGTTCATCACAATGATGTTGATCAGAAAAATCATCCAATGTATATGAATAGGAATTGGATTCCTTTGGAATAGATAGGGAAAAGGCAAAAGAGGTGTACAATAAAAATCAATACAAAAAATAGCCCAAGAGTTATTTATGAATTATTAAGAGTTCCATATCCATTATTCCCGTGTTAATCGCCATGTTACACGTGTAACAGGTAAATTTTCTTGGTCTGCTACTTTTGCCCTAATCTAATACTTGTGATATTTATTAAAAAGGAAAAATTGAAAAAATTCCTTTATATATCCAAGGCTCTTAAGGGGTGGCAGGATTTCTCTTTCTCAGGGATTGGAGGCATTCTCTTGTTTCTCAAAAGGAATTCCTCTGATTTCACATATCTTTTCAATATCCTTATCCACAGTAGAAAATAAGGATATACGGTACTCTTTCCACAATCTACCCTCTGGGATAACAAAAATGAGATAGTTTCCTTTTATTTTGACCTTCTCAATTTTACTCCAGCTAAACACGTTTTGATCGTAATTGTCAATCAGGAAATGATTGCATATCCGCGTTCTTGGCCTAGATAAAGAGATGAAAAAGTAGTACAGTGACTGCACAAAGAATCCACCCAGTATAAAGCTAAATCCAGGATGTATACGGGGTTCTATGTTCATTAATTCTAATATTTCGGGTTGAAAATAGAAAATTCCAAGAATAATTACCATAATTACAATCCAAAAGATTTTTGTTCTTTTCCTACCAAAATATACTTTCTCTAACGATTCCATGTTTTCACCTCTTCATCACCGTAATCCCCATGTTTTAACTCATGCAGGTGCCTGGAGGGAGATTTCCTGGGGGAATGCTACTGTCTCCGGGTCCTTCAGACGGACCCTCAGAGTCATCGGATGTATTCTCGGAGTCATTGGATTCTTCTGGAACAGGTATCCATTGACCATCTACACATTTAAATCTTTGTTTGCTTCCATCACTGAATACCACAGTGAAAGTTCCATCATCATTGAATATAATCCTATCGACATCGACACTCCATTCTCTGCAATAGTTGTCAAGGAAGGCAAAGAAATCCATGCACTCTTCTGGGGTCATCTCTCCCATCATTCTTTCTATATTGCGCTCACTTAATTTGCCACTTACTATAAGGCCCAAGATGAAAGTAATGACCTGAACTGCAATGCGCAATCCGTAGGTTAGTATAAATGCTTTTGCAACAGGAGCTAGCCATACAAGAAATGCTGGTGCAAGCGCTATTGCCATGATAGCAAGGCCTCCACCACACATTATTATGATGAAATATATGAACCATTCAGCATCTTCTGGAAGGTATACATAGTCTAGTTTTTGCGGAACATGGCTGTATTGCAAGACTTTTTCTTTTTCTTTCTTGTACTTGTCACAATTGACAGGATCTCGTCCATCAGGGTCAATGTATTTCAATGGGTTATTGAGGCAGTAACTGTATGGATTGAGAGCCTGAGGAACTGTAGTTCGTCCTCCTACAGGGTCCCTTGTTAAGAATCTCCCCAATTCAGGATCGTAGTAACGGGCACCAAAGTAGTGGAGACCTGTCGAATCTTTCTCTTTTCCGGTAAAAAGGTAGTCTTCTGAGCCTTCTTTGACATCGACTTCTCCAAAAGGATGATAAGTGATTGTGGCAACAATGTTCTTGTTTTCATCCGTCACCAATCTGGTGGATCCCAAACGGTCGGTATGGTAGTAGTAGGTGTTGGGTTCGCTGTCAATAGTTGTTCTCTTGGCCAGTCTTCCAGTGGGTCCATAAATGTAAGTGGCAGTACCTGTGGAGTTTTCCTCTTATAAAACGTTCAATCCAGAGTAGATGCAAGTGGTAGTAAGGCTGTTCTCAGTAGCCTGGATTCTCCTGCCATCACCATCATAGACGTATTCTCCCAAGGTTTCAGAATTTTTTTCTGCCTTTGTCAACCTGTTAGCATAATCATAGGTGTATACCCATGTATCCGTCCCTTTGGTCTTTTGTGTTCTGTTCCCATTTGAATCGTAGGTAAAGGAAGTGCATTCTTATTCCAAGTTGAATATGCGTGTAGAGGAAAAATGACATGTTACACGTGTAACAAACCGAGCCACCCTGTTCTTCTGCTTCTGCACAACAAAATGCAAGCTTTTGCTTTCAAGTGAGTCTACATCATGCACGATCTCAGAAAATATGTTCACTAAAATGGATTAATGTAAGCATACTATTCGTTTTAAGAGAAAAGGTCACAAAAATGAGCGCAAGTTTTTTAATAGAACTGCATGTAAAGCTTGACAAGGAAATCCTCGTTCTATTCAGCAAAGTTCAGGATGCAGATGGCAGAAGAGAGAGGAGAGAGGATAGAGGTAGATTCAACCCATTCGAGCGTAATGGGAGAAGTTGAGCGCCGCAACGACGCAATGGAGCAAATAACAATGGAAAAGGAGGTACAAAAATGAGAAGAACAATAATCTCAGACGATCTCAGAGAAAAGGCTGAAACCCTTGAGAGCAAAGGTAAGCCACTCTAAATTGATTAGATGAATCTCTCAATGTTGAGATAGATAATGAGACATTAGAGTGGGAGTACTATGTAGAAACATAATCTGGGATATGAAATTGGTGAAATCCTGCAAGTGTAAACATTTCCTTTGGTTAAGAATTGAAATGAGAAGGAGTAAACAAGCTGCTGCACGCCGCCGCCAGGACTCGAACCTGGAACCATCCGCTTAACAGGCGGGCGCTCTTCCAATTGAGCTACGGCGGCTGAGATTGTATTATCCTATTAGTTTATAAGTCTTTCTTTCAGGAGAAGTTGTAAAATTGTCAGGTACTTCTCTCACACGTGTTACACGTGTAACAATCAATTGCTCTTTATCACACAAATTTTAAAAAAATGATAAAAAAGACTAAAGTTCTTCATCTCCCGAAGACTTGACAACCCCTTTCAGGAAGTTCAATGACTGAAGTTACTCTTTAACCCACCGGTTCTCTTATCTATCTACTCTTTTCTTGTCCCTAACACCTGCCACGATCAAAGGAAAAGCTATAGTAGCGTCACAGTACACAGTACATAACCTGGACTTTTCTGACACCTTCCCCCAGGAAATGGCCTCCTCCAATGTAGCCCCTGATAACCCGCCGTACTCAGGCCTATCAGTGGTAACTTGGATTGCATACTCAAAAGAATGAGGAGACATCAGCATGGCCTGAAAAATAAAATTCTTAGGAACACCGCCGCCCAAAAGTACAGCCCCTGCCTTCTCCATGGTTAGCCCCACAATCTTTTTGATATCTCTTACGTGGTCCAACTGCAGTGCATGCTCCTGAGAAAACAAAAACGTGTGAAGCCCCACAATAGAATCAGTAAAAGCAGGAACAAAGACAGGAACATCCTTTAAGTAAGCCTGCCTCACAAAAGAGTTCGGAGATTCAATATTTTTGCCAATCTCTTTTATCAAATCTGAAACAGTTAAATCTGGCTTAACCCCTTTCAAAATTTTTTGAATCTTCTTCTCAAAGAGAATAAACGATTCGTCTTCTATGAATGCATCATAAATCCTGTCAATTCCCTTTTCACGCAATTCAAAATCTTCTCCTTGGACCCCCTTTAAATGACACCCGCCAAAAGCTTCTATCAAATCGTGGGTCACGTTAGCTCCCGTACTCACGATGACTGAAACCATACCATCTCTCACCAAATCTGCCACTATTTTCCCCAGCCCTCCAGGTACTAAAGCTCCTGCCAACCCCAGAAACACTCTACAGTTTTCTTTGAGCATCTCCGTGTATATATCAACTGCTTCTGCAATCTTTCCTGCTCCAAAAACTCCTTTTTCATACTCTTTAATGAGATCTGATACACTCATACCTTTTCTGATCTCTAAGGGATAAACTCTTTTACTCATGGGTAACCCACCACACAGCCAGAATCTTGTACAGCAAAGAAGCTGCAGCCACTGCTGTCCTGTCTGCATATCGTGAGCACACCTCGCACACATCCATGCTCACTACCGTGTTCTTCTTCATGATCTCATGGACAATTCCGACAACCTCACTGAACAGTAACCCACCAGGGACGGGATTCGATACATTGGGAGCCACAGAAGGGTCTAAAACATCAACATCAACAGATAAATGAACATTTTTCCCTTGAGGGTATACAATCTCTTTCAATTGAGAAGGCTTGTACGCAGGTATATTGTTCTCTTTCATAAAGGTATACTCTTTTTGAGAACACTCTCTGTACCCGTATATGTGTACATCGCACACTTCAAGAATTCGCCTGGACGTGCACGCATGGGACAATGGCTCCCCTCGATATTCATCTCTCAAGTCTAGGTGTGCATCTAAGCTGATGAATACATCCGGGTTCACCACTGAAACCACTGGATATGCTATGGTATGCTCTCCTCCCAACGCAATAAAAGGGTGTCCAACCTCAGAAATTGCTTTTTTCACTATCTCACAATTCGCTTGAGGATCTCCGAGCCTCACATTGATGTTCCCTAAATCTTTGACGTGCACACCAGTTAAGTCCACTTCCAGATCACAGTCAAACACTTCCAGGTGGTAGGAAGCCTCCCTGATGGAATCAGGCCCAAACCGAGCCCCTGTATGAAAACTAGCAGTACAGTCATAGGGCACACCAAATAAAACCCAGTCAGGTTCCTCTTCAGAATCCAGTGCAACCGTCCCAGAATGAGAAAAGAATATCATGGTTTTCCTTTCACTCTAATAATTTTGTAGCGTCCCAGTGTTTCCAAGTATTCCACTTCTACACTTTCCTCTAGTTGGCCTTCCACTTCTTCAGGTGCAGGTGCAGGAACTTCAAAAGTCTCGTACGTTTCCATATCCATTAACTGAACTGTATCTCCCATGATGGCAGTGACCATGCCGCTCCTCTTGTCAATGATGGGTACATCAATTTTATCTCCTACAGGTTTCACAATACTTCTCTTTTTTTGGTCAAAAATCCCAATAGATTCTATTCTGGCCTTGGCAGAGCCGTGCTTTCCTGGAGAGGAAGTGATCATATCTGAGATCTTGCACGGTTCGTCATCTACGATGATGTAACGTCCTTTTTTTAAATTTCTCACTTCTGTTACAGTTTTTCCTCCCATTCAGATCACCTAGCTACACTACTTCATTGGTTTTATAAAGGTTTGGCTTACACCTCTGCAACAGCACCACGAACCTGGTGTCAAAAATTCTCAAATCCTTGTACACCAAACTCCAAACCCTAACGAGAAGAACCACTGCATGTTACACGTGTAACAAGTCTGAGAAAACCACCTAAAAGTGAGCAACTCTCTTCACAACTTATAAAATTGTACCTTTATCCTGGCATTAATGGTACAGATTAGATTAAAAACTTAGGTACACCGAAAAGTTTATAAAGGATGAATGATCTTATTATTTGGATTTCCGAAAAATATTTGGCTATCCAAAGATAGAAATGTGAGACGCATGTGTGAATCTGTAGCCACGACATGCGAAAGTGAGTGAGAATGTCGAGGGATGAACAGTATAACTCGGTACACCTGATCAATCCCTTAGTTCTCTGCCCTAGAGAAGGAAGTTAGAGAGGCCTATAAGAGCAGGGTTGGAGGGATTAAAAGCCCCTCTTCCCTCTCTTATTTTTGATAATCTACAAGGATAGGTTTTACTGTCACTCATGGACTTGTACTATCCAGAAAATAATGTACCCAATAAACCTCCTGAACATATGCTGGCACACCTTTTCTGCACTTGGGAATTTCTCATACATTCTGGTGACCGTAACCTTTATAAATAGGCAATCCAAATAATATTTAGTCACCCGAAGACAGTGTCAAGATAGAATGCCTGCACGATGATACAGAGTTAACCAAAGAGGTTCGAGACAATCTGCAAACTGTTAAAGAACCTAACAGAAATTTCAAGATCAATTCCCTACAGATTATCACAGACTGCATATTCTGCAGGTGTACTGGCTTATCCAAGTAAAAGGAGGGATAGTATGTCTCATACAGAATTAAGGCAATCAAGTATATCTATAAAGCGTTCAGGAGTACATCGGATCATACAAGTTGTGGTGTTGTTATGTATCCAAGCTGCAGTATTATTTGCTGCTGCTGGTACGCTCAACTGGCTGAGAGCATGGGCATATATTGGCATGAGTGTTGCTCTCTTGATGGTTAACATGGTTGTCTTATTCAGGGTAAATCCAGAAGTGATCAACCAGCGCGGAAAGATAAAATCTGATACCAAGAAATTTGATAAGGTCATTTCTGTGATGTGTGCGCCTCTGCCTTTCATCATGCTCGTAATCGCTGGATTTGATGCAGTCCGATTCCAGTGGTCTTCTATGTCAGGTTCATTGGCCATCGTTGGGGTTGCTGTACTGGTGTCGGCTCAATTCCTGTTTTTGTGGGCTATGGCTGTAAATGTCTACTTTGAGACCTCTGTACGCATCCAGAAAGATCGGGACCAGCACGTTGTTGCATCAGGTCCGTACCAGTTTGTGCGCCACCCTGGTTACGTGGGATTTATCCTCATGCATGTTGGAACGCCGCTGTTTTTGGGGTCGTGGTGGGCATTTGTACCTGTTTTCCTGATGGTCATACTGGTCGTTATCCGTACCGCGCTGGAAGACCTTACACTGCACAATGAACTGCCAGGCTACACTGAGTATGCTCATAACGTGCGATACCGGTTGCTGCCCGGCGTGTGGTGATTACGTTACTGCACATGGGAATTCTATTTCACATTATATTTTGAAATCTCAGTGCACCCAACTGGGAGCCTTTAAATACTTGTAATGTCCAAACGTACTAGCCAAAAGTTGGTGAACATCATGGTGCACATGAATACAGTTACAGAACGAACTGAAGACTACCTTGAGGCAATTGATACTGTTGTGGAGAAGAAAGGTTACGCTCGCGTCAAAGATGTTTCAGACATTCTGGGAGTTGCACTCTCCAGTGTCACAGAAATGTTTCAAAAGTTGAGTGAAGCAGGCTACATCAACTACGAGAAATACAGTGGTGTCACGCTCACAGAACCAGGAAGAAAAATTGCTAAAGAAACAAAAGAGAAACACAGAATCCTAAGAGAGTTTTTGCTGATTTTAGGAGTTGACAATGCAATAGCTGATGAAGATGCCTGCAAAATAGAACATGTGGTGAACGTTGAAACACTGGATAGGTTAACTAAATTTGTTGCATTTGTCCACCACAAAGAAGAGGGACCATTGTGGCTGGATCATTTCAAATACTTCTATGAAACCGGGAAATACATTGAGTGTTACCCAGGGAACAGAGAAAAGTGTCCAGTACATGGAGAGAAGGAATCAAAAAATTAATGGTTGTAGCGAAAATGTTACACGTGTAACCAGTAGGTCGGAACCAGTGCTGTCTTATTTGTACCATTTTCTTTTTCTTTGAGAGTTCATCTCGTTTCCTTCTTTTCTATATGTTATTTTATGATGAAATTATAGTAATTTTGAGGCTTATAGAGATAATTTGAATAAGTGAGCGAGAGCTCACGCTCCATGGGTTGTGCGCTCAGGGGCGCCTTGGTGAATGCTTTCTTCAATTTCTCTGGATTTTCATCTATTGCTTCATTAAAGAGCAAAAAAATGAACATACGGATTTTTATCCAGTAGTTGTAGCCGTATTCATTTATCATGAACGTATTGATCACCATCCAGGCAAAACAGCATATAACAGCAATTCTCATCAAATAGTCCCGAATAGGCATGTGGAGAGATGTTGTATTGATCAAAAAGGGGTGTCGTGTACTTCTGATATTGGTTTCAATACAATCTGGACAATTCAAATTGGACCACCATTACATCTAATTTGAGCAATGGATCAGCCAAAATCACTGTCCCCATCACTGATGGATCACATACACTGTATTTTTCCGAATCTTCTTCCAAGAACACCAAGTTCTCATGGTACTTATATGTCCCCGTAGACAATACTGTTGACACTTATACTAACAGTATGGCATACGATACCTATGGGAATATCACCTCCATTACAGATGCTGAATCCAATACTGTTACACTCGTCT
>Ga0209636_10009182_pt1 | contig 10074 bp, 8 predicted proteins | sample DeeMarSWOR152_54_FD_187464 | JGI IMG/M metagenome (GOLD analysis project Ga0209636, IMG submission 187464) | Marine sediment microbial communities from White Oak River estuary, North Carolina - WOR-1-52-54 (SPAdes) (version 2) | ecosystem: Environmental > Aquatic > Marine > Intertidal zone >... | reverse complement strand
TTAGAGGGGGAGATGGATACCCCCACCTTCGACATGCAGGGATTGGAGGAGGAAAGATATTTAGATAAACCACAGGTGATCCCCAAGAAGAAGAAAACATCCCGGTCCTTCGTGTTGATCGGCATACTTCTCATCGTTGCCTTAGGGGGATACTATCTCTGGAGTGAACGGGGGATGGAGTTCAGCCTCCCTGGGAATATTCCATCCCTTATCAAGTCCGTCCCAGAGAATATCAAGTCCATCCCGGAGAAGCTTCAATACCTATGGGAGGATATAAGGGGAATAGAACGGGGAAGTTTAACCTTTTCCGATCTAGAGAGTTATAAGGATATCATCGGCGAAGTTCCCGTTTTTGTGATCACGGGCAAGATATTGAATGACACCAACAAAACGAAGAAGCACGTGAGGATCAAGGCCGTTTTACTAAACGATAAAAATAAGGTATTGGATGAGAAGCAGACCCTGTGTGGCAGCTATTTTACCAAGGAAAACCTTAAAAAACTTCCTCCTCGTTTCACAAGGGGCGACTTCAAGCTCCGGCCGCCAGTGCCAAGCCAGATGCGCGTGGCCCCCCGGATGAGCGTCCCCTTTATCGTGATTTTCCCCAAAATGCCACCTGATGCGCAGGAGTTTCAAGTAGAAATCGTTGAAGCCCCAAATGCCTAGATCCGGTGTCGTACCGTGTTTGGGCTCTCTACGCCTTCGGCAGAAGCAACCGGCAGCTTTATCATACAACCACAATTGAATTCATCCATAAAGCTATTGAACCCGGTTCCTCGGGACAATCCGCAGAGTTCGGGAAAGCCTGAGTAGCACTGGGTGAATCCTCTCCCCAAGAAAGTAAATCGTCGGATGTCACTACTCCTTTCCCCTCCAGCAATGTACCCTCAAGGACAATGGTTTTCTCCAAACATCAAGGATACTCCAGCATTGAATCCCTTGAAAAATAAGCGTCTACGTGTTAAAGAAAACTATTATGAAACTCCGGGTAGGGGCCAATTGGGACGTTTCATTTCTTGACGGGGTGAGGGGTACGTCGGTGGATGCCCTCTTTGGGAAACTTCCCTTCGATGTTGTGGGGGGAGCAAGACCGGGGTTTGTCTTGCCCCAAGTGGACCGAGATGATGTGAGGCGATATATACAGGCTTGCCACGAAAGGGGGTTGGCATTTAGCTATTTACTGAATGCCCCATGTCTCGGAAACCTCCAGTATTCCAGAAAAGGTTATGGACGACTTATTGATCTTCTGGAATGGATTGATCAATCCGGTGCGGATTCGGTTACCGTGGGCATCCCGTACCTCATCGATCTGGTGAGGAAACGTTTTCCTCGGCTCAAGGTCAAGATATCTACAACTGCCCGGGTTAATACCGTGAGGAAGGCCCTTCAATATGAAACAATGGGGGCCGACGAAATCATTATCGATGAGCATATCAATCGTGAGTTCAAAACCTTAGAGGCGATTAGGAAAGCAGTGAGGTGCGATCTGGAGCTGATCGTCAACAATATCTGTCTCTGGCAGTGTCCATATAATTACGAGCATGTCAACCACGATGGCCATGCCTCACGGGAAGGGGAGGAGGATGAGTACTGTTATCTCCAGTATCCGGGTTACCTCTGCCTTTACAGGAAATTGATAGAACCAGTGGAGCTTCTGAAATCCCCATGGATCAGGCCAGAGGATATCTCCCATTACGAGGATTTGGGTTACGATCATTTCAAAATCACAGAGCGATTTAAACGCACCCCCTTCCTTCTCGAACATGTCAGGGCCTATGAAACGCGGCATCACGATGGAAACCTCTTAGATCTCTTTACCCTTCCAAGGAAGGGGGCCTTCACGCCGGTCCAGTTGAAATACTTTATTAAACCCCAACATGTGAACATCATGAAGGTGTCTGAATTGGGGAAAGTCTTCGACCTGGAGGTACGGGAACTCATTCAACTGGATAATAGGAAACTGGATGGCTTCATCGACCATTTTAAGGAAAATGATTGCAATCGTACTTCCTGCTCAGACTGTGAGTATTGTGAAATGGTCTTCAAGGAGGCCGCGGTGGTAAACGACGAGGAGGTGAGGAGGGCTGCTCAAAGAGTCAGAGATTTTTCTGAGAAGCTCATCTCGGGAGAGATTTTTGAAATCCCTCGATCGCATGTAATCTTTCGTATTCCATTTGTAAAATCCTTACTCACACATCTCCTCAAGTGGCGTTTGAAGAGAGAACAAAACATTGACTGAATAGGAGGCTGTGGTATAAGATTCTTACTGGTTGACCCACCCCATAAAATCTGGACGATTCTTCGGGCCTGGGTGCCCTCCCCGGGATGTCTCCAGTTATTGGCCTACTTAGAAAGGGAACAATTCGATATCGATTATATGGATTGCACCCTGAACGAAAATCCCTGGAGGGATCTCGAGGAGAAGGTTCGAAGGGAAAAACCGGAGGTGATCGGCATCTCCGTTGGCTGTACGGCTTTCATCTATGATGGGATGAATGCAGCCAACCTCATGAAAGCCATCAGCCATCAATCGATCATCATTATGGGAGGAGAACATCCTTCCTTTATGGCGGAGGAAACGCTCAGGGATTGCCCTGCCGTTGATTACATTTGCGTTGGAGAGGGAGAGGTCACTGCGACAGAATTCCTGAGGGCTGTTGAGAAGAAGGAAGATCTCTCCGAGGTCCTAGGCCTTGCTTATCTCAATGAAAACGGAGATTTCATCTATACCGGTGACCGTTCCTTCATCGAGGATCTCGATATCCTCCCGATGCCTGCTTACCACCTCGCCGAGATGGAACACCCCTATGTGGACCTTCCATCGGAAGGAAGCAGGGGGTTCGTGGTCAATTTTTCACGGGGATGTACCTGGGATTGTTCATTCTGCTCAGAATCGGCTTTTTATAAAAGGACATGGAGGAGAAGAAGCCCAACGTTGATCGCTGATGAACTCCAGATCCTCAAGGAGAAATATAACCGAGATACGTTCTATGTGGGCGACAATACCTTCAACGTCACGAGGGAGCAAAGCGTTGGCTTTATTGAGGAAATGCTCAAGCGAAAGACGAACCAACACTTCTGGCTTCAATCACGGGCAGATCTCATTATCAGAGATGAAGACCTCCTGGATGGCTATAGAGAGGCGGGGGTCTATCAGTTTATGATGGGGCTTGAATATCATAAGGATTCCGTGCTCAAAGATATCCGGAAGCGCCATTCGGTAGAGCAGGCCAAGAGGGCCATGGAGCTTTTAAAGAAACATAAACTGATGGTCATGGCGACCCTGCTCATCGGTCACTGGGAGGAGAAGGAGGAAGATCGTAATGCCTTTTTGAAGTTCTTCGGGAAATATGTTGATCACTTTGGCCTCAACCTAATTACCCCTCTCCCCGGAACTCCGCTCTTTTATCAAATGAAGGAGATGGGAAGAATTGAGGACTGGAATTACCGGAATTTCGACTATATTCACGCCGTTATGGCGACCCGAGAGGCGGATAACTTGGAGCAGGTGAACCTCATCTACAAGGATATCATGAGGCGCTACTACTGGCGACCGAAGGAATTGTTGAAATTGCTCTCCCCCAATCCAATTCTGCGACGTCACCATCGATATTACATCACGAAAGTGGCTTTCAATATCATGATGCACGAAATCTTCGGAACGCCGATGTGGGTACAACCCAACTATCAGGAGTATAAGGATTACCTGGTGGAAAGGGATGATGCCTTGTCTGACGGTTTGATGGCCGTGGCCAGATAGCCAAACCGATCCCTTGAGCAGGAGTCTCATAGGGATATAACATCAGAAAAGGAGGTGTCTTTATGAAGGGAAGAAGTTGGATGGTACTCTTGGTATCTTTAGTAATCATAGTCTCCATGATTTGGCCTAGCATTGCTTCATCGGCCGAAAGATCCCCGTATAAGATCGGGGTAAACCTCGAGTTAACCGGCCCGTGGGCGGAGGTGGCCAAGACGGTAAAAATGGCTATGGTCATGGAGGTGGAGAGGATTAACGGCATGGGCGGGGTGAACGGGCATCCCATAGAGCTGGTCATCGAGGACAACGGCTTCGATTTGAGCAGGGCTGCGGCCAACATGACCAAATTCGCCCGGGATAAAGAGATCCTGGTGGTAGCGGGTCCTTTTGAGGATCCCCTTCAGGCCACCACGAGGGCCATTGCCGAGAGGGAAGGGATTACCAACATCATTTTCTGTCCTTCCAACCCAATGGTTCGGGGCTTAAAGCAACCTTGGTCTTTCAATATTGCCCAGAGTGACATTATCGTCTCCCAAAAGTTGGTGGACCTCTGTCTGGCCCGGGGCTATAAAAAGGTCCTCGTTTTCCCTGCTTCGCACCCCTTAGCCCAGAGCCTGGCTGAATACTGTAAGCGCTTCGGTGAGGAAAAGGGGATACAAGTCATCATCTCCAAGGAGACCCACAAGCATACCGACATCGACATGACCCCACAGCTCATCAAGCTCAAGCCGATCATTGATGGGGAAAAGGTGGATGCCTTCTACGCCTGCACCGCCGGCCCACCGGGTCCTATTGTCTGTAAGAATCTACGAGCCCTGGGAATCAAGACGCCGATCATCGCAACCCACGCCTTTGGATTCCACTTTATCATCGACCTTGGGGGAGAGGCAATGGAAGGGGTGGAGTTCCCTGCCGCAAAGCCCGTGGTTCCCTACCAACTCGATGAGGACGATCCTGTGCGGCCCATCATTACCGATTTTGACAAGAGGATGAAAGCCCGCTACGGGGTGAGGGCTGACCAAATAGCTGGCTATGGTCATGACACTACCTGGCTTATCTATGATGCCATGAAGAGGTGCCAGGGAAACGTCACCCGAGCTCAGTTCAGGGATGCCCTGGAGAACACCAAGGGGTTGAAGAGTTGTAATGGCATGTATAACTACAGCCCCACCGACCACGATGGTCTGACCAAAAGGGATCTGGTCTTCGTCAGGATTGAGGGACGTAAATTTGTGCGGATCAAGTTCCCCGAGTTCGAATAAGGGTTGAAGGCGATGTAAGGAATCCTATAATAAGTTAGTTCGGTTGAAACATATCGTAAGCGATAACCCCTTTTTTCCCATTGGAAGGCTTTATGACCCCTTGGGTTCATATCCCACAGCTCCTTTCAGCCGGCATCACCATAGGGGCCATCTATGCACTGGTGGGCCTGGGATTTGTCACCATCGCAAGGGCCTCCCAGATCATTAACTTCGCCCAGGGGGAGTTCGTCATGTTGGGGGGGGTGATCACCTTCTCCCTCCTCAAAGGCGCGGGCCTCTCTTACCCCTTGGCAGCCATAGTTGCGGTCATATCCGTTGTTATCATCGGTTTCCTCCTGCATATCCTGGTTGTCTATCCCCTTCGCAAAACCTCCATCCCCATCCTCCTCATAGCTACCCTAGGGGCCTCCATATTCATCAGCAACACCACCGCCCTTGTCTTTGGGACATTGCCCAAGGCCCTCCCCTCCTTCTCCGGTAACCTGCCTCTTCTGATATGGGGAGTTCCTATTACTCCCCAGAGCATGTGGGTCTTAGGGGCTACCTTTTTACTCTTAATCTGTCTCTATCTCCTCTCCCACCGGACATTGATGGGTAAGGCAATGGAGGCAAGTTCCACCGACCCTTTAGGGGCCGATCTATCAGGGATCTCAAGGAACCTCATGGTTTTTCTGGCCTTCGGGGTGAGTGCAGGTATGGGGGCAATCGCCGGGATTTTTATCACCCCGATATTCTATACCAGCTATCATACGGGAACCCTCATAGGGCTAAAGGGTTTTGTCGCTGCCGTCTTGGGGGGGTGGGGGAAGAATAGCGGTGCAATCCTCGGAGGTTTTGTCTTGGGGGTTGTGGAATCCTTGAGCGTGGCCTTTATTCCCTCGGGCTATAAGGATGCCGTGGCCTTTGTGATTCTATTACTCATCCTGCACTTCAGGCCCAAGGGAATTCTGGGTTCACCTTTTATCGATAGCCGGCGATGGTAGTTATTGATCATAAGGAGTTTAGAAAGAGAGATTTCCTCTATGTGGTGCCCTTTTGGCTCCTTTCCCTGATCGTGCCTGATCCACACTTAGATCATCTTCGAAAGGAATCCAGGTTCAGGAGGAGGGATCTCTTTTATCTGGGGGCTCTGTTGCTCCTTCCCCTGATCTGGTCTGATAAACACCTCCACCATTTGATGGTCTTGGCCGGGATTAACGGTATTTTGGCCCTCGGGTTAAGCCTCTTTCTTGGCTATGCCGGGCAAATATCCTTAGGGCATGCTGCCTTCTTCGGAATCGGGGCCTATACTACGGCTATCCTTACCACCCGCTATGCCTTTCCCCCCTTTGTGGCCTTTTGGGCCTCGGCCCTTGTAGCTGCAGCCTTAGCCTACCTCATCGGGAGCCCCATCCTTAAATTGAAGGGATACTTCCTGGCCCTGGCTACTCTGGGCTTTGGGGAAATTTTTTTGGTCGTTGTCAGGGAGGCCCATAGGCTTACCGGTGGGGTCATCGGAATCTTCGGCATCCCCTGGTTCTCCCTGGCCGGGTTCGCCTTCGATACCTATCTCAAGCAGTACTATCTGATCTGGGGAGTGCTGATTGGATTGCTCATCTTCTCAAAAAACCTGATTCGTTCCAAGATAGGCCGGGCCTTTTTGGCTGTGGCAGCCAGTGAAGATGCCGCCTCCACCGTGGGAATAAAGGTGGCTCAGATCAAGCTAGGGGCTTTTGTCATTGGGGGGGCCTTTGCTGGATTTGCGGGGAGCCTATTCGCCTGCGTCATGTCCACGGCTAATCCCGAGGCATTTGGCCTAAACCTCTCTATTCTCATCATTATGATGGTTATCTTGGGAGGTATGGGTAATCTCTATGGTCCCATTGCCGGGGCCATCTTCCTCACATGGCTCATGGATATTCTCGGCAAATACCAGGAATATAGCCTGCCCATCTATGGGTTGATCCTGATCCTCCTGCTCATCTCCTTCCCCGATGGTTTTGGGACTCGGCTCAATATCAGGCTGATCTACCTCATTAGCTATTTTGGGAGGAAGAAGAGGAGGGAAAGGGTGGAACTCTGATGTCATTTCTCTCTGTAGAGGAGATTATCAAGGACTACGACGGAGTCCGGGCCCTGAACGGGGTTTCGTTGCACGTGCGAAGGGGAATCATTAAAGGACTCATCGGCCCCAATGGAGCGGGGAAAACAACTCTCTTCCATTTGATCAGTGGAATGGAGAGGCCCACCGCGGGGAAGATCTCCTTTAAAGGGATGGATATCAAATCCATGGAACCCCATGAGATCTCCCTATTGGGAGTGGGGAGGACCTTTCAGACACTCCAGATTTGGGGAAACATGACGATCGTGGAAAATATCATGGCCGGGATGCACACGAGATTGAAAGGAGGATTTCTTTCCTGTGGGCTCTGGCTCCCCTGGATCAAGAGGAGGGAGAAAGAGGCCTTGGAGGAGGCCAAGGAGATCTTGGAATTCCTCGGCCTCTTGGGCAGGTGGAAATGGCCCGCCGCCCAACTCTCCTTTGCTGAACAGAAAATCCTGGAGATAGGGCGGGTCCTCGCCATGAAACCTGAGCTCATCCTCCTGGACGAACCAGCTGCTGGGTTGACCCCTACCGAGGTCCGGAAGCTTGCGGAAAGGATCTGCCAGATCAGGAATGGGGGGATTACCATATTCATCGTGGAACATCACATGGGGATGGTGATGGAAATAGCGGATGAGGTCGCCGTGTTCGATAATGGTCAACTCATCGCCGAGGGGCCCCCCGATGCGGTGGGGAAGGACCCCCAGGTGATCGAGGCGTACCTAAAGGGCAAAAGGGTTAATGCTTAGGATAAGAAAACTCACTGTTCATTATGGTCCGTTGCGCGCATTGATAGAGATTTCCCTGGAGGTCAAAAGAGGGGAGGTGGTTGCCCTCGTAGGTCCTAACAGAGCGGGAAAGACAACCCTCTTGCGTACCATATCTGGGATTTTAGAGACAACCGAGGGAAGAATCTTCTTCCAAGAAGAGGATATCACAAACCTCGATCCCCATAAGATCGTATCGAGAGGGATTGGGCATGTCCCCCAAGGACGACATATCTTCCCCACCCTTTCCGTCTTCGATAACCTCATGATGGGGGCATACACTAAGAGGAAGGCAAAGAAGGAGATAGAAGGAGGCTTGGAGTGGATATATGGGCTTTTCCCCATATTGAAAGAGAGAAATCACCAGAGGGCAGGAACCCTCAGTGGCGGTGAACAGCAAATGTTAGCCATAGGCAGGGCATTGATGGGAGGGCCCAAGCTCCTGATGCTCGATGAACCCTCCATGGGTTTGGCCCCGCATTTTATCAACGAGATCTTTGCCGCATTCAAGGAGATGAATAGGAGGGGACTCACCCTCTTCATCGTTGAACAGGAGATTCATCTATCACTGGCCATCTCCCACCGGGGATATCTCCTCCGACATGGTCGCATGATTAAAGAGGGACCCTCATCGGCACTCATTGAGAGCCGGGATGTAAAGGCCCTCTATTTTGGTGAGCATATGAGCAAATATTTGAATCCAAGGCTTTAGGGGCTAGAGCGCAACGACTGAATGGCCTTTGATAGGTAGTCAAACCATTCCCTCTGGAGGGCAATCCTCCTCCTGGGGATGAGGGCAATGGGAGCAAACCGCAAGGTGAAAGATTTTCCGGTCTCATCTCGAAAGGCCAGGTTGAAGAGAATAGTATCCGTTCCATAGTAATTCTCTTGAGTCAGAGAGATCTCCTCCATTTTGGAGAGGGTTATTTTTAGATCGATCTCTTCATTCCCTTTCCCCTCGGGTACCGTAAAGGATAACATCTCTCCCTCGACCCATAAGCGGCCCTTCCGCCTCGATCCCTTAAAGGGGAGTCCCCCGTAATAATACGCGTAGCAAGGTTTGGGAAGCATTTTTCACAAAGTATTATAACGCTGATGTTTCTCTTCATCAACAGAAATTGAATCTGGAGTTTCCGATATTACGGGAGGCTGGTAAGTTTTAAGGGTTATTGGCCGTCTTGCTCTTTACGCCCTGAAAGGCACTATAAAGAGAGGCCCATCACGATCCCACCCATATTCGCCAGTAAGACGCCTTGCGCTACCTTTTGCTACGCGCCTTTAACCCAAACTATGCAGTAGATGCCTTAGGGAGGCTTATGTGGATCTGTAATCCCTCCTTCGTATTGTTGGCTCTAATCTCTCCCCAATGTCTCTCTATGATTTTCTTGGCGATGGCCAAACCCAAACCTGATCCGGCTTCCCGTGATCGTTCTAACCGATGGAAGGGGTCAAAGATCCTGGTCAGGTCCTCTTCGGAAAGGGTCTCAGAGGAGTTAGTGACGCTGAGGTGCAGATCGTCTCGCTCCAAATTGACCTTCACGATCACATCGCCCTTTTCAGGCGTGAATTTTACGGCGTTATCGAGAATGTTCGATATCGCCGTGCATAGGGCATCTTGATCTGCAAAAATCGTGGCATCCGATGATAGATCAGTGGTAACATGCAAACGCTTTCGGCTTATAGTAGGTCTGAGACGTTTTAGAAGCTCGTTTATAAGCTCAGAAACATCAACTCGTTCACGTTTAAGCGGCACCTCGTGCATATCCAGCTTTGACAGTACAAGAATATTGTCAATGAGTCGGTCCAACTCCTCAATATCCTCCTGCATTCCTTTTAGATGTGGGGCGCACTCTTCATAGCCTCCTCGTTTCCATCGTTCCTGTAGAAGCTCCACGGCGACACGGATTCTCGTAAGGGGGGTTCTCAGTTCATGGGATATATTGGCGGTCAGTTCTCTTCCTCCTTTGATCATCTTTTCGACTTTATCGGCCATATGGTTAAACGATTGGCATAACTCACCAATCTCATCTTTGCTATTCACGACGGCCCTATGTGAAAGGTCCCCTTCCGCAATCTGGAGGGCGGATTGGCTAAGCCCCTTTAGAGGCTTGATGATGAATCTCGAAATCGGAATGATCAACAGTGCAATGATCAAACCGATAATGGCAAGTCCCAAGGCAAAGCCCTGTTCAGGGCTGGGTGGCT
>Ga0209636_10009180_pt1 | contig 10075 bp, 8 predicted proteins | sample DeeMarSWOR152_54_FD_187464 | JGI IMG/M metagenome (GOLD analysis project Ga0209636, IMG submission 187464) | Marine sediment microbial communities from White Oak River estuary, North Carolina - WOR-1-52-54 (SPAdes) (version 2) | ecosystem: Environmental > Aquatic > Marine > Intertidal zone >... | reverse complement strand
TGTGATTTTTGCTATAAATTTTCATAATTTATTTTCTATTTTAAACTGGATACTTTATTTGCCCATATTTTAATCCTTTAATTTTAATCCAGAGTTTATTTTCTGCCATATTGCTGGTATAAATTCAATTATACAAAATCAAAATAATTTTGGATACTATATATCTTTTTTAACACCCATCAGTAATTCATTATGTAATATAAATTTTCTCCATTTAATATATATTCAATTTCCAGTTCTACTAAAGTATTTTTATCAAGAAATTACCATTTAATAAATTCTATTCAGTTTAGAATATTTATAAATAAATTTTCATATTCAGGTATAATCTTTTTAACATCAAATTCTTTTACTTTCTCAATTGCTCTTCCTGCGATTCTTTCTGAAAGTTTTTTATTCGTTAGTACTTCAAAGATTGCCTTAGCAAGTTCTTCTATATTTTTTATTGGGACTAACAAACCATTAAAACCTGATGTTATAATTTCTTTTGGACCAGAGGAGCAATTTGTAGATATCACCGGTATCCCACATACCATTGCTTCAACAAGAGCATTTGGGAATCCCTCCCAGAGTGAAGATAGAACGAAAAGATTGGCACGTGATAAATATTTATAAGGATTGGACTTAAAGCCAAGAAAGAATACATCATTGCTAATATTTAAATTTTTTGTAAGATTTTCTAATTCATTTTGCATCTCTCCCTCTCCCAGAATAACCAGTCGAGTCTTTAATTTTTCTCTAACTATTTTAAATGCCCTAATAAGATAAGAAAATCCTTTCTGCTTTGCAAGCCTCCCCATTGCAATAATTATTGGATATTTCTCTAAAGATTTCATCTGAAAAAGTGGTTCATTTATCGGTTCTATTGATTTTTTTTCTATCATTTCAATATCGACAGGATTTGGAATAACTTTTATTTTTCTCAGAGGTATATTAAAATTTTTATGCATATCCATTCTCATTTCTTCTGTCGAGGAAATAATTTTATCTGCATATTTGTAAGCCCACAGGGAGAAAAATCTTGTGTATACAGGCAATTCGAATAAATATGTAGAAAGAAAATTGGAAGATCTAAAAACTATCTTTGGTGAACAAGCTGATAATTTTACAGCAATATATACTGCACTATCGATTTCAGGAAGAGTTGAAAAGATAATTTGAGGTTTTACCTTATTTATTACACGAGAAAGAGAAATCATTGAATACCTTGTTCTTCTTATTTTTATGTTATGAAAAACAATATTATTTGGAAGGCTATCCATATAATCGCCTACCATGTTCAATACTGCAAGTTCTACTTTAAATATACTCATATTAATAAATTTAAGGGTATTTGTGATTACCCTTTGGGCTCCACCTCCTCCAATGATATCAAGAATAAATAAAATTTTAATTTTTTTCATTAATTTATTTTCTGACTTTTATAATTATTTTCTTTCTTAAGAATGATTTAATTTTAATTATAAACTTCTTGTATACCTTTACGTCACTCCAGAGTTTTAAATTTCTTTTAATTCTTAAAATTAGATTAAATCCCTCAAATCCAAGAAATGAAACACAAAGAGCTGAAGTTGTCTTAAAATTAGGTAATTTTAAAAGAGCTTTAAGTAGGTACCTGCGTCCCTCAGTTATATTACCTATATGGAGATAAATAATTCCTGTCATATAGAAATATATGGCAATTTTTTTTCTATCCTTTTTCAATTCTTTATATATCTTGTTAAAAAGTAGTTCTCTACTATTTATTTTCATCTCCAAATCTTCTGTGATTCTATCTTTATGTATTCGTATATTCACTAGAGGAACCTTCACGTAATCGAAGTTAAATTTTCTAGAAATTCTTATCCAGAGGTCTAAATCCTGTCTTGAGGGTAGGTTTTCGTCAAAAAGCCCCACTTCATCAAAACAATCTTTTCTTATTAATGCTGTTGAACCACCTCCCAAAACAATATTCTCTTCGAGTAAATAACTATAAATATTACCTTTAAAGAAAGGTATAACTGGTCCTTTCAGCCTTCCATGGGAGTCTATATAGTTTACACCGGAATAAACTACTCCAGGGCGGAGCTCACTCTTCTCCATTACATCAATCTGCTTTTCAAGTTTCTCCTTTAACCAAACATCATCTGAATCAAGTAAAGCGATATATTCACCCCTTGCTTCTATAATTCCAGTGTTCCTAGCTGCTGACCCGCCCTTATTCTTTTCATGTCTTATATATCTAATTCTATTATCATGTATACTTTTTATAACACTTTCTGTATTATCAGTTGAAGCATCATCTATTATGACAATCTCAAAATCACTGAAAGTTTGATTGAGAACACTCCTAATCGCATTTTTAACCATTTTTTCTCTATTATAAGTAGGAATTATTACACTTACTTTCGGTTCTTTCATAGTTAAATTCTATTCTTCAAAAAAGAATGTTCGATAAAATTCCTATATTGATTTTTCCTTGGATTCACCATAATACATAATAAGTCTATTATCTAAGTCCTTAATTGAGATAATGACTACAGGAAGCAACCAGAAAACTCTAAGGTCATCTAGGAAATCATTAGTACCCATAAGAAATAATAGAGTAATATATCCATAAATAAGGTATTTATTTAAGCATTTAAGGTACGAAGTTTTTATTTCTCTTTGATTCACAATTAAGGTTCTAAAAACTTTAATGATTATATACATAAAAATGAAAAATCCTAATAAACCCAATTCAGAAAGTAGATTTAAATATGTATTTTCAGTTGCAGGGATATTTCCAACGCCAAACAAATGTGTTGTGTAAGCATTGAAGTTTTTTATACCTATACCCAGAAGGGGATTTTCTCTAAAGAATTTCAATGATACCCATATAGCACTGTATCTCTGATTAAGCGAAGAATCCTCGAAAGTCAATCCTCTATATTCAATTACTGATTGATACCTTTCAACTCCATATTGAAAGAATTCCGGTGGAACTACATAATATATATAAATCCCCATCAAGACAATAATAGATATTCCAATCCACATTTTTTTGTTTAATCTGATGGTTTTCTTCTGATAAGTAAAGATTGAATTGCCCACTATGATTACTCCAATAAGAAATATAGTTGCAAGATAAGTAGCTCTGGAGTAAGAAAAGTATATTGCTATAAATGATAACACACTGGATACAGCTCCTAACCATACAAGTTTAGTATCTTCTCCCTCCATTCCTGCCAATATTATAGGAAGAATTATTAAAATCATTGCACCGAATTCATTTGGATTCCGGAATGTTCCAGTCATCCTACCTATTAATTCTCCCTTATTAATAAACTGAATAATAGATAAACCCAGAATAAATATAAAAATACAGGGTATTCCCAATGTGAGTACCTGCCTAATCCTCCGGGGATCAGAAATGTTTATTAAAAGATATAGTATGTGTATAGCTATAAAAATTAGTATGAGAGTAATTATACCTCTATAACTTGCCTCTGGATACCTGGCAATTGACGAAGAGATTGAAGCTATAATGATTAAAAATAAAAGAGGTAAGGTAAGAGGTGTTTTTAAGTTAGAAATTGGATACTTAATTGATAGGAAGAGGGGAAATAGAAGTGAAAGAGCGATAATCATTCCGACCTTCTGGGATGTAATTAGTAATCCAAAAATATTAAATCCTAACGAATAATTGAGTAAAATAGAAATAATGAGTAACAAAAATAATAACCAGTACTTTTTATGCAATAATATTACTATTAGTAATACAAATATAATGATAAATAGAAGTAAATAAAAAAGAATATCTGTCATCTTTCTATAATATAATTATGGTAATTGTTAATTAAGTTTGCAACATTTTTAGAATTATAGTTTTTTAAATTGACATTAAACATCAAATCAAATTTACCCCTTGAACTCCTTATTGAGAATCTCAAGGGAACAAAAGGATTTTAAAATAGGATAAGTAAATTGTAGTATTACCCTTTTTGAATAAATACTGTTGATTTCGCTCTCAATCATCTCTTCTCGATTATAAGAATAAATTACTAAACATACTTTTAATTCTGTCATATCTGTATTTTAACTAAAAATTTTATTTTTTTCAAGTAATATTTTAATGAATATTTACAAATTAAACATTATAAATAATAAGGAATTTATCAATATTTTCTTTTAAAAAACGCCTCTTTTACTTTTCTTAAGTCATTTAAAGATAGAATATTAAATAAAAATAATGCTCCTATAAAAGTGATAAAAATACAGAATTTTACAACTAATGAAATCCAGATACTATATAAATCAAAATAATTATTAATAAAGTAGATACCCCCTAATAAAGCCATTATAATTATTAAATTTATGTATTCATAGGGAATATAGTATGTTTTTTGTGCAAAAATGTGAATTAAAATGCTCTGGATTAAAAAGGAAATCAGTGTCGCATATGCTGCTCCCATCATTCCATAATCTGGTATCCATAATATATTTAATCCGATATTACTAATAGCGGCTAATATTGTAATAGGAGCAACAATATAAGTCCTCTTTTTGAGGTACAAAGCACGAACACTCATAAGATAAATCAAATAAATAAAATATCCAGCAGCTATCAAAGGAACTACTAGATGAGAATCATAGAATCTTTCTGTTGTCATAAAGTGAATGAGTTCTTTGGAAAAAAGTATTACACCAGCTGCTAAAATGGCACCAAGAGCAATATATAAGGTGGCCATCCTGGAAAAGATTTTTTTCGCTTTGTGTTCTAATTCATTTTTTGCTATACTGTAATAGATAGGGACCCATGCATATTCAATAGAAGACATTATTAGAGTGAATGCTTGCCCAATTTGATATCCAATGTTATATAAACCTACCTGAGAAAGGGTACTTAGTCGTTCGAGCAAAATTCTATCTGCAGATGATAAGATTAGTGCTGATAAGGCATGAGGTACAAGAGGTAATCCAAAAGAAAAAGCGCTTAACAATTTCGATTTAGATAATGTGATATTTGCTTTCTGAATAGTTAATATTAAGTAAATAATAAAGAAAATAAGACTTGCATAGAATACACCCTTTATTTTACCCAGTGCTCCTTCTCTTAATACAACTACAAAGTAAATAATAAAACCAGTAGTAATCAGAAAGTGTGATAACGTAAGGCTAATATACAACAAAGACCGTTCCTTAGCTCTGTATAAATTCAAAGGGATTATTCCCATTGTAGTAAAAAAGGATGTCCATAAGGCAAGTTTTATGTAAGGAGAGAACGGTACTTTGGAGAATAAATTTGTAAAAATAGGCTTTCCCAAAAAAGTAAGAGAGAGTATAATTATAAAACTCATCAATAATAGAACAATAAAGATAGAACCCAAATAGTCTCTAAATTCTTTTGACTCTTTGGCATAATCAAAGTAGTAACGTGTAACAGAAGCAGGTAACCCCATTGAAAGAATTATGATCATTATATCTATTATAACGCTTACAACTGCCACAATACCATAATCACTTGTAGTTAAAAATCTTGTATATAGAGGGATTAAGATAAAACCCATCACTTTTGGAAGTATTTTACCTAAAGCGTAAATTCCCGAACCTTTAATTAGACGTTCGCTTATTGATTTCATAAATAGGAATTATTATTGAGAAAGTAGATAGAAATAATGTAATATCTTTTTCAATAATTATAAATTTTTTTTCAATATCTTGAACATTATTTATATTATTGTTTACTTCCATTTTTTGAGTATAAATGATGTTAAAATTTTGTCAAGATTATTGTATGAAGTATTAATGCTTGGTGGAATAAAATTATTAAATTTCCTGAAATTTATTCTTGAATTTATAATATATTTTATTATAATTATATTAAATAAATATTGGAAATAAAGATGGAACTAGAATTAAGTAAAGAAGCTGATTTTAAAAACTATATAAAGATTATCAGAAGAAGGCTTTGGATAGTGTTGGGAGTAATTTGTGGTGCAATTATCGTGATTATTTTATATCTAAATTTCTCCCCTCCAATCTATACTTCTTCTTCGTCATTCATGGTTGCAAGATTAGAATCTTTATTTGCAGAAGGATATCTTAGGACTACTGTAGCTGAGGAGATCACCAATCATTTATACCTTATAAAAACAGAGCCAGTTATCCAAAGAACAGCGTATAGTTTCAGCCCTGAGGAAATCGATAAAATGGAATTTGATAGCGCTGCGCAGGTTTTATCAAGAATTAAATATGATATAAATAGTGGAAAGATAAGTATAGGTGTCGAAGGAGAATCGAGAATTATAAAAATAAAGGTTACAGAGACCAATCCATATAGAAGTGCATATATAGCAAATAAAATGGTAATGGCATACAGGAGTTTCAACAATGAGATAAATAGGGGAGAGGCTTTTTCAACACGTAGTTTTATTGAGGATCAACTTGAAAAGGTGCAAAAAGACTTAAAGCAATCAGAGGAGGAATTAAAATCTTTCAAGGAAAAACACGGAATTATTGGGGTAACTGAAGAAATGAGGAATTTCGTTACACAAATGGGAGCGCTGGAGACTGAATATAGAAGAGCCCAACTGGAAGCGCAGTCCTTACGGAGAGAATTAGAATCAGTAAGGTCTATGCTCACTGAACGACAACAGGCGTTACTTTCAGAAGCTTCAGAGACTTCTTATCAAATCTTCGATAATCTAAAATTACAGTTATCGGGATTAGAGAGGGAAAGAGCTGATTTGATGATACGAGGGCATGGTGCAGATGATGAAAAGATTATAAGTATAGAGAATTCAATAAATAACATAAGAAAGCAAATGAGTGATATCTTCAGCGACTTACTTATAGAGGGTGGTGTGGTGGATCCTCTTAGCGATGTGAGAGATTTGCTTCAACAGTCACTCAATCTTAAGGTGAATTATACAGTAGCGAAAACAAAAGAAGATGCTTTAGCGGCGGCTTTATCAGCATTTCAGAATGAATTAAAGGAGTTGCCAACCAGAGATTTACAACTAGCAAGATTAGAAAGGGAAAGAACTGCAAATGAAAAATTGTATTTGATGCTAATGGAAAAGATGCAGCAATCTCAGATTGAGGAAGCGAGTGAGGTCGGTAATATTACTATACTTCATCTTGCTAAAATACCAAATAGTCAAAACATCTCATCTAAACTTAAGAATTCTATTATAATTCTATTTCTTGGTTTATTTTTTGGAATAGGAGTGGGTTTTATTGTTGATTATATGGACTCGGTAGTTAGAGATTCAGATGAAGTTGTTAGATTGAGCAATCTGCCAAAACTTGCTTCAATACCATTAATTTCGAAAAATGAAGATAGTATTCCTATTATGGTTGATAAAAACTATGATTATTATTTAGGTGAAGCCATCAGGAGACTTCGGACAAACATAAGACTCTCCAAAGTTAATAAACCACCTTCTTCACTTCTTATAGCAAGCCCTGATGCTGGTAGTGGCAAATCAATAATTTCAATAAATCTGGCTATTTCATTTGCATCTTCTGGAAATAAAGTACTACTGGTTGATACAGACCTGAGAAGACCTGCAATCGAAGATTACCTTAAAATTTCAGGAGATAAAGGCTTATCAGAATTACTTGAAGGTGATGACAATACTGAAATTATAACTTTTTACAATGATGATGCTACCTTCTTTGTTGACATATTACCTTCAGGAGCATTACCAGAAAATCCCTCAGAATTACTTGATTCAGAGAGAATGAGGGAGTTGCTTGTAAAGTGGAGGAAGAATTATGATATTATTATTTTTGATTCTCCACCTCTTCTTATGGTTAGTGATGGTTTTATACTCGGGAGTATGGTTGAAAAAACAATTTTAGTAGTATCATATGGAGAAACAACAAGAAATATGATTTCACAGAGTATTGTACAACTTAATAACCTTGATATAAGTTCAATAGGATTCGTTATTAATAAAGCTCCACTGGAGGTTGAATCTCAGTACTATGGTTATTATAAGGGTAAGAAAAAAAAGAAAAAAAGTCTAATCAAAACTTTAACATCGAAATTTAGTAGGAAATGAAATCAAAGTAGACATCTATTACATCAGTAAAGTTAATTAAAATATCAGAATAAAAAGTCTATTAATAATTCATATGATTCTAATATTCTATTTAAGTTTATATATAGAAAAGTTCTTTATGAGTGAATGTAAATAAACTTAATATATCTAAACTTTCATATATTCTTCTCTTTTTATGTACCACTTACGGTCGAGCTATTACATCATTTAAGTATGGGAATCTTGACAAATATAAAGAAAATCGATAAAATTATTTTATTAAAATAAAGAATAGATAATTCTATAGTATAATACTAATATTGAGTAGTTTTAAGGATTTTAATTTGGGAATTATAAAATTTTAAAATCTTTTATAGCGATAATTTACTTTAATTTTAGAGAGGAGGATTTATGAAAGTTATTATATTAGCAGGAGGATTTGGAACAAGACTCGGAAATAGAACAAATTTAATTCCTAAACCAATGGTAATGATTGGTAATAAGCCCATATTATGGCATATAATGAAAATATATTCTCATTATGGGAAGAATGAATTTGTAATCTGTTTGGGATACAATGGTGAAGTAATAAAAAATTATTTTTTAAATTTTAAGGCTTTAAATAGTGATTTTACAATTAATGTGGATGATTCAAATATTGAATTCCATACTTCTTATCAAAAAGAAGATTGGAAGGTAACGTTAGTTGACACAGGTATTCAAACTCTTAAAGGAGGGAGAATTAAAAGAGTAGAAAAATATTTGGATGATGGAATTAATTTATTAACATATGGAGATGGTGTTGCAGATATAGATATAAATAAAACAATCAGCTTCCATGAAAACCATGGGGGAATATTTACGATAACTGGAGTGCATCCTCCATCAAGATTTGGTGATTTAATTGAAGAAGATGGTGTTGTTAAAACTTTTACTGAAAAACCTCAAGCATCTCAGGGCTTAATTAACGGTGGTTTTATGGTTTTTGATAAAGAATTCCTTAATTTTTTAACACCAGATGAAAATTGTGATTTGGAAAGAGGAATATTGGAAGAATTGTCAAGGGAAGGAAAGGTAATGGTATATAAACATGTAGGTAATTGGGAATGTATGGATCATGAACGTGATGTGCAACATTTAAATAAATTATGGAAAGAGAATAAAGCCTTCTGGAAAGTCTGGTCATAATTATGGAAGATATTTTCGGTGGAATTTTTAATGAAAAGAATGTATTGGTTACAGGTCATACAGGCTTTAAAGGTTCATGGCTTTCTCTATGGCTTAAAGAACTTAATGCTAATGTTGTTGGATATGCTTTAGAACCTCCAACAGAACCCAGTCTATTTAAAGTGTTAGACCTCGGAAGAGAAATTAACTCGATTATTGGAGATATAAGAGATTTAAACAATTTAAATGATACATTTCAAAAATATAGACCTGAATTTGTTTTTCATCTAGCAGCTCAGTCCATTCTTAGAGAATCGTATAATATACCTAAATATACTTATGAAACAAATGTGATGGGTACACTCAATATTTTTGAGGCAGTGAGAAATACTGATTCTGTCCGAGTTGTGGTAAACGTTACAAGTGATAAATGTTATGATAATAAGGAGTGGGTCTGGGGATATAGGGAGACTGATGCAATGGGTGGAATTGATCCATATAGTTCGAGTAAGGGTTGTGCTGAACTTTTAACAAATGCATATAGACATTCATATTTTAAAAATCAAATATCCGGGGAAAATAAACAAGTATCTTTAGCAACTGTTCGAGCTGGTAATGTAATAGGGGGTGGTGATTGGGCAAATGATAGATTAATTCCTGATTGTATAAGAGCTTTATCGAAAGGAGAAACCATAAAAATCCGTAATCCAAAGGCAATCAGACCATGGCAGTATGTATTAGAACCTCTAAGAGGTTATCTATCACTTGCAGTAAAGATGTTAAAATATGGAGACAGATATGCTGAAGCCTGGAATTTTGGTCCTTCGGAGGAAGATTCGATAACCGTTGAAGAAGTGGTGCATAGAGTTTTAAAATGTTGGGGGAGTGGAAATTGGGAG
>Ga0209636_10009179_pt1 | contig 10075 bp, 7 predicted proteins | sample DeeMarSWOR152_54_FD_187464 | JGI IMG/M metagenome (GOLD analysis project Ga0209636, IMG submission 187464) | Marine sediment microbial communities from White Oak River estuary, North Carolina - WOR-1-52-54 (SPAdes) (version 2) | ecosystem: Environmental > Aquatic > Marine > Intertidal zone >... | reverse complement strand
ACACGGCGTGCAGGGCCGTCCACGACTACCCCCGCGGGAAGAGCGACGAGGAGATAAAGGCCATCGCCGAGGGGGGAGGGTACGTGGGGATTTACGCGGTTCCCTTCTTCTATCCGAAGGACGAGATGACGATTCTCCACCTCCTCGACGAGATCGACCACGCGGTGGAGGTCGCCAGCGCGGACCACGTGGGGGTGGGGCTGGACTACGGGAACCAGTCAGGCCCCTACCCCGAGGAGGTGGGCGACTTGATATACGAATCGATGTGGAGCAAGGAAGTCATTACCAAGTACGGCACAAGCGGCTTCAGGGCCGAGCACGGCGTCGACCCCAGGCTCAAGGTGGAGTGCATAGAGACGTTCCAGGACTGGCCGAATGTCACTAGGGGCCTCGTTTCCAGGGGCTACTCGGACATGGAGATCGAGGGCATCCTGGGTGGGAACTTCCTGAGGTACTTCCGAAGGGTGGTGGGATGAGATGGACCACCCAAACTAGTATGAGTAAATGAGAGCCGTGCATTGATCCCGATCTCTCCCGTGGGGACGGTGCTTAGGAGCTGACGCTTCGGGCGCTTGGAGGCCACGGGTTGAACGCATAATAAAGGCCGGAGTAGTCGGGGGGCTGAGACCGCGTACGCAACGAATTACAAATACGGATGCGTTTGAGCGGCTTTCATGTATTGTAGGGTTAAAAAAATTTAAATGTAGCAATTTGTATGAAAGTCTGAGTAATAATATGGGAATGATTAGATTCGATGAAGATGAACATCATTTTTTTTTAGAAAAAACAGCGGACAAGTCGAAAGCATTGGAATATCCTTTATCAGTTTCTTTACAAGTCACAAGAGAATGTAATTTGAAATGTGTTTATTGTAGTGAAGTTGGAGAAATTCCAACTCCTTCACTTGAAAATATTCGAGTTATGGTATCAAATTTAAAAGGAGTTAAGAGAATTATATTAACTGGTGGTGAACCTTTAATTAGGCGTGATATTTTTCAAATTACAGACTATGTTAAAAATATGGGTTTTGAAGTTATTTCTATAGCTACAAATGGAGTGTTAATATCATCATACATAGCAAAAAAATTAAAAAGCAATATTAATTACTTTGATGTCACAATAGATGGTACAAGAAAAATACATAATAAAATTAGAGGATGTTATGACGAGATCATAAATGGAATTTGTATTCTTCGGAATTTTGGAATTCCATTTTCAATAGTAACTGTATTGTATGATGAAAATGTTCAAAACATATTATATATGTGTCAAATAGCTGATGTTCTTGGTGCTAGAAAGCTGAAAATATTGACTCCTATAAATAAAGGAAGAGGTAAGGATATTATTAATAGATCTTTAACATCGAAACAACTTTTAGATGTTTTTACTAAGATAAGAAATGAAAAGGAACAGAATGGATGGACTCCTAGAATTACATTAGTAGATTGGGATAAAGTAGGTGAAGGTCATGTTTTATTGATACATCCAAATGGAGATGTTGCTGCTTCGCCAGTTCCTTCAAAAGAAAATTGTGTACATATTGTGGGTAATGTTTTAGAAAATAATATAAAAGATGTGTGGGATAATTATCCATATAAAGATAATCATTTAAGGAAGTATGTTGAAGAGTCACTATACGTTTGTTAATGCTATTAAAGTGAACTCAGATGAACAATAATAAAAAATTAATAAATATACAATATCAAGGTAAATTTATTGTCTTTGAAGGACCACATGCTTCAGGTAAAACCACACAAGCAAAAATGTTATATGATTATTTAAATAAAATAGGGATAAAATCAATTTATACAAAAGAACCATATAACGAGGAATTTATTAAAATTATTAATATTCATGTTAAAAAGAATTTTACAAAATCTCCAGTTTTGTTATTTCTCATTGCTGCAGATAGATATTTACATATGTTGGATGTTGCTTCTTGGTTGCAAGAAGGATATTATGTTATATCAGATAGATATATTCTTTCTAGTTTCGTATATCAAAGTATACAAGATATGCCTTATGATTTAATACAAAATGTTAATTATTTTACTATAAAACCAAATATGACCTTTTATCAAGATGTTCCTCTCTGTGAACGTAAAAGAAGGCTAAAAACGACGAATAATCGATCTAAAAACTTTTTTTTAACAAATGATAACTTAAATAAAGAACAAAAGTTATATGAAAAATTTGTAAATGATTGGGATAAAGAACACTATGGATATATTATCACAATGGATGGACAAGAAGAAATAAAAAAAATAAATTTGATAGTGATTGATAAAGTCTTAAACAAAGTCTATTAAATTTTTTTGTTGGCTTTTCAATGATTTTATCAAACTTTTCTGTGTATAATCAAACCATTTTTTTGGGTTTTTTGCAACTTCTTTCAACCAAAGAGTATCTTCGATTGCGTCAGGTGACTCAACAATTAATTTATAGTCATAGCCATAATCGTTAAGAACCGAAAATAAATATGGCAAAGGAGGTAAGCAAGTTTTTACGCTAACATGTTTTTTCTCTTGGCCATTTTTATATTCTACACCACTACCATGAAAATAAAAATCGTTGATCCCAAGTTCGCTCTCAATTCTATCTAGTATATTTTTAAAATCAACTCTACTTTTAGGTATTTTTCCATTTGATCTAGCAAATATGTGAGCCCAATCAAGTATTGGAATTACTATATCTGATGTTAAAGTTTTACATATGTCTATTACTTCATCTAGTGTCCCTATTTCTGATGTCTTACCAGTTGTTTCAATTCCCAAAACTGGTTGTTTTAAGTTTAATGAACTATTTATTAATTTTATAGACTCACAGATTGAAGATATGATTTTTGGTTTTAATATTCTATAGCTTTTTCCTCCATAGAAACCTAGATGAAAAACTGTTATTGTAGATAATTTTAGAGAAAAATTAACACCTCGAGACAGATGATTAATTGAATTCATTATTTTTTCTTTATTTTTCCAACTGATATAAAATGGTAAATGAGCACTTAATTTTATTTTATACTTTTCAGCTATGTTTTTAATTTGGTAATTAAAATTTTGTGGTATTCCGTATACAAAACCAATCTCATAGGCATCTATATCTCTTTGATTTAATCTTAATAAAAGAGACTCAATATCCTTCCCATATCGTCGGGCAACTCCAAATTCAGGCATGCTAGTTGATTCTCTAAAACTAGATAATTAAAGTCTTGGGATATTTTTTATGAGTTTTTGTCCAGTCGCTCGAATAATTTTTCGATTGAAGGAAAAACTTCATCGGCTAATTCGTTCACAAATGGGCTAGTTGAGTCGTCAAGTGGGTGTACTATGTATGTTTCTACACGAGACGTGCTTTTTGCATATCTTAATTCATGTTGGGCTCCAGGAGAGAGGGTTGGTCTGTAACCTATAACCATATCACTTTGCAATACCAAACGCTCGTCTCTCGACACAATCTGACCATTTATTGCACTAATGATTGGCATAACATCGGCTACATCGCATTCTATTTCTTCACCGTTTTTTTTAGTCACGTTTATTTTTGGCTTAGGATGAGGCGATTTTAAATTTTCAATGAGAGCATTTTGGAGTTTTTTTTCACCAATAGTCATGGGATCAAAAACAATGTATCGTTTTTTTAATTCTTTAATGAAATTTGACGTTTCTTTTATAATATCGGGATCTTTTTTTGCAGCTGTTACTGGATAACTTGCGTATGCTTTCTTTTTTGTAGGCTCAAACATGAGTTGATACAACAAAGTTATTGCTTGTTCCCTAGCTAATATATAATGTGGAATATTTGTACTGTTTAAATTTCTTGAGATTTGCTGTGATATTAATATTTCAACTTCTCTCCACCATAAAAGATCTTTCATTGGGATATATTTGACCTCTCCTGAATTTTCATTGTTTTGTATCCTTTTTTTTATACTATGTATATCGTCGAGTAATGTAATAAATAGGTTAGGTTTATATTCTCTTAGTTTATTCCAGTCTATTACACTAAATAAACTATTTTTTCTATAATAAGAAGAATGCATACCCAATATGACATTTTCATTTCCTTCAGATTCCTCTATAATGTAATTTAACGTTCTATTTTTCGCTCTTAAAAGTTCATCTTCAGAGATATCTAAATAATTCGGTACTCTAAAATCTTCTCGTTTGCACATTTCGTGTTCAAGATCAAAAGTCTTGTCAACATAAGCACTATCAAAGGATTTTTCGTCGAAACTAACGTCTTGATCAAAATCACAATTATCTCTTTCTTTTTCATTGCAAAGAAGGCATATTTTTCCAAGGATATCTTTTTTACGAAGACCTGAAATACCTGTTAGTACTACTCTCATGATTATTTCATCCCAAAATATTAACTGAAACGTTTTATTTAAAAAAAACGGTTATAATTATAAATTTAAGCATCGAATCATGTTGTTCTTAAGTTGTTTGAAATATTTTCAAGCCAAATTGCCCCAAAAAGGTATGTAGAAGCAAGTCCAACATGTTCGCTATAGTTAGAAAAAAAAACTTCAACTTCGTTCCAGGATATTGAAGTTCCTTGATGAAAAATTTTAGAGACGGCTTTCTTTAGAGTAATATCTCTAATTGGATAAGCGTTTATCCTTTTTAATCCATCATATAAAAAAATGCGTGATGTCCAATAACCAATTCCATTATATTCAGTAAGAATCTCAATAATCTTCTCATTATTAATATTTTTAAAATACTTAATATCTAAGTCCCCTGAAAGAATATCTTTTGATAGTTCCTTAATAAGTGCCCATTTATAACCTACATTGCAATTAAGCAAATCACCTTTACTGGCATAAGCTATCTTATTTGGTGTTGGAAAGCTGTAAAAAGTTATATCGTTTATTCGAATTTTTTTCCCAAATTTCATGACTAATGAAGATATTGAATTGCGGGCTATGTTTGCTCTAACTAATTGTCTAATTATCGCTTTTATTAAAGCTTCAAATGGATCCATAGAAAAATATGGCTTTAAACCTATCAACTTATTTACATATCTAGAAAACTGATCATCGCATAAAGATAATTTATAGAAAGAAGAAAGGTCAAGATTAGCACAGAATATTTTTTCAATAATGCTTTTAATCTCTTTTTCTTCATCTGAAGAATAGTCACAACATACATTTACTTTAAGATATAATTTCTCATAGTCACTGATTGGGTTGATGAATATCGGTATATATTTCCCAGATTTTGAAATGTAAACGCTATGCCAACTTTCCGCCGAATATATATAAGGAAGTGGAATTACATCGCCTTGTAAGGCAAGTGTTTTATACAATACGAAGTTAAAAGGCTTATTAACCTCGACATTGATAGAACCTCCTTTCTCATAACAAAATTCAGGTTGTTTTTGAAGAGTCTTTATTTGCACTACCACCGTGATCCACCATTTATGAGATATATGTCATATTGTATCGCGCGTTATTATTTTAATCTAGATACTTACTAATATTAATAATTAGCCTTAATAGATTCGAATTGATTTAGAAAATCACGGGCGTCCACACAAGAAATGTTAAAAAAAATAAAAGAATTAAGATTGTTGTTACAATTATAATTGAGAGGCTCAGTATGTCAGAATCGGAAGGCTCTATAGCCTCATGCTATGAATTAGTTTCCGAGTTAAAACTCTGGGAGGATTCAGGTGACTGTTGCCTTTTCCGTTTAAATATTGATAGTGAACTTTTTTTCTTCCTTATGAATAACTTAGAGGAAGCTAAACAGATTAAAAATGAAAAAAGGAATGAACGGAGTTTATACCATGTTATTCGTGATATATCTTTACGTGGTGTCATCTTAATAGGACAAATAATCGAAATAGATAAAAAAGATCTTGTTGGCCTTACAGGAGAAATTCTCACAGAATTTTTCATTCATAATCAGGATCTTGAATTAATATATTCCAAATGGAGATTTTCTGGATCGAGTAAATCGAGAGGTATTGATCTCATTGCCCGAGAAAAGGAAAGTGGGGAATGGTTTGTTGTATTATTCGAATCTAAGCACATTCACGATGAAGTTAAAGGGATAAAAATAGAAAGAATTCCTAGTATAATAAGAAACAAATATAGATTAGGTATTGATGAATTTGAAGTTGAAAAAACTATGTTATCTATAGCTAGATTAACCATGCAAATTGGGGAAGATATAAGACGGGGGGAATCAATGGGTGGTAATGTAACTTTATTTAAAAGAAATAAAGATTTATTATCAAAATGTTTGGATTATGATGATTTTCAAGTTAGAGTAATAGTATTTATAGATAAGAAATATTTTATGAGAGATACATTTTATAACAGTATTGATCTAATACAAAAACCAATTCATTTAGGTGAAAGAAGACGAGTTATGTTAATGTTAGTAGAATCAAAATCATTAGAGGAAATAACTGATAAAGTTTGTGATAAATTTGTTGGATGAAATTAGAGAAAAAAGTCTAGGAAAAGGATTGAGTTATTTAGTTGATGCACTACATGAAGAAGACTATAATAAGATAATAAATGCTGCTGAATATTTAGAATTTTTATGTGATCACGATTATATTACTAAAAAAACAGAACCGGTTCTAAGATTTATGACTGCACTTACTTTTGAAATATGTGGTGAGTCTTATAGAAGTAAAAGATCATATTTTAAACTATTTTCTTTAATGTTACCATTAGATAATGTTTTTAAATCTATTGAATTAGCCAAAATGTGGACACAGATAATATATTATTTTGGTATGCGTAATACAGATGAATGTAAACATAGGTCTGAATTATTCTTTGAAATATTAAAAAAACGAAAAGATTTTTTTGGTATTGATCCAGAAGACCTGAAAAATGGGGATTTTATTATATCTTTAGGACTTCTTGATTTCATTTTATCATATATCGAATTTTTAGAAAGAAAAAAGAAATCGAGTCAATTATTGTTAAAAATTACCTCTTTAATAGAAACTGCTGAAATAACTGATACATCTTCTTGGCTAGTTATCATTTCTCGTCTCTATAGTAATTTAATAAAATCTATTATTGGTAGAAGTATTCTAAATCTTAATTTACCTTTACATGTCGAATCATACTTAATTAATCAAGGAATTACTGAATTATGGCTTACTCAAAATGAAGCTATAAAGAAGGGTATTCTAAAGGATAATAATTTTGTATATGCAACAGATACTGCAACTGGTAAATCACTTCTAGCTTATCTTGTAGCTGGAACTTCATCAGTGAAAAAAAAGATAATATATATCGTACCTACAAGAACATTAGCAAATGAAGCTTTCTACAAACTAAAAGATATGGTTCATTCTACTGAAAATCCTGTAGCAATATCTACTAGAGAAATAACAGAATATGATAATAGGATATCGGAATATGCTGTAATTACATCTACTTATGAAAAATTTTATAGTTTAATAAAACAAAATAAAATAGAAGAAGCAGAGATCAAAACTCTTATAGCGGATGAAATTCATTTCATCTCAGAGGAAGATAGAGGAATTCCATTAGAATTTACACTGTCTATGATAAAAAATAAACCGGTAGAGTTAGATCCACAAATAATTACTCTATCTGCTATGATTCCTGATGAAGATGCAATTCAATTATCTGAATGGTTGTCAGCCTCTTTAATAAGATCTAAATGGAGACCTGTAGCTTTAGAAGAATGTATCTTTTTAAATAATAAATTATATTATGATGATGGTCGTATTGAAGAAATTCGACCAAAAATAAAAATGACTTTTAAAAGTAGAAGTCAGTTTGAGCAAAAAAATGCTATTCTTAATCGTCTTGCTAGAGACATAATAGTAGGTGATGGTCAATGTATGGTTGTTGTTAGGTCAAGAAAAGACGCTGAAAAAGTTGCGATCGGATTATCTAATTATTTTAATTCATTACAATTTTTTGATAGTGATATTAAGATAAAATTGTCTAGAAATAAAAAGGAAAGAAATAAATTAGTTAATGATATAAATATGTCTGAACCAGAATTACCTATTTGTGCTAAAAAACTTATTCAATGTATAAATCATGGAGTTGCATATCATCATGCAGGTCTTCCAATGAAATATAGGGGGTTGGTGGAAAAAGGTACAAATGAAATGTTAATTAAAGTTCTAGTGACTACTACTACCTTTGAAGTTGGTGTAAATTTACCTATGAGTACAGTAATATTCTTGGACTTGAGAAAAGGTAATATAAATATGCCGTTAAGATCGTATAAGAATTTGGCCGGAAGAGCGGGAAGACCAGAATACGATGTATCTGGAAAATCAATCATAATAACTTTAAATAAAGTCGAATTTGATAGAATGAAGAAACGATATTTTGAAACAGAAATAGAACCCTTAGAATCTGGTATAAAATATTTTCTTAGGAAGAGACCAATAGCTAGATATGCAGTACAGTCACAAATTCTTGAAACTATTTCACGATATAAAAATCTGACATTTGATGACCTTATGAATGTCATGAAAAAATCATGGTTTTGGTCAAAGGCTGATTCCTCTGAAAAAGAAAATTTTACAAAAGGTATTAGCACAGAACTTTGGAACCTTGAGAATTACGGTCAAATCAATAGATACGGTAATAATATTCAGGCTACTAATTTTGGTCATGTATCTAGTAAATCTATGTTATCACCTTTTAGTATTAGAAATCTCGTTGGTAATGCTCGTCGAATATTTTCAGATAATTTTGATGATGAAAAATTAACTTTTTTAATACTGTCTTTAGTTGGAATACCTTATGAGATAAGAGGAAATGATGATGTAATTAAACAGGTTAGAGTTCCTGAAAGATTTAATTATGTAACTGAAGTCTTAAAGCAAGATGAAATACTTACTGAACCCGATGATAGAATTCAGCTATGTTCTCAATATGCAACAATGTTATGGTATTGGATCCATTCCCTACCCACTGAAGAAATATTACTAAAATGTGGCTTAGATCCTAGCGCAGATGCAGCTCTTTTAGAAGAATTACTCCCAAATGACGCTCACTGGATATTAAGTAATTTAGGTTTTACTCCCCCGTCATCTCTTCCAATGACTGAAAAACAACGTAATTTAGTTCTTAAAATAGCAAACGACTGTAAATATGGCACATCTTATCCTATTGCCCATAAATTATTGAGTAAAAAAATAAAATATTTTGGGAGAAACACTGCAGTGAAATTATGCAAATTTCTAAATGAAACGTCTAAGGACTTAAACGATCTTACGGAAGCTGATTTAATTTACCTTTTTTCCGAAAACCAAGAGTCTGGAAAATTACTTTATAATGAATTATGTCGCGTACGCGAGGAAGTACTTGATGCTTAAATCTGCACTGTTCCATAACGAAAACGATGACTTCGTCCATAAAGTCGCCACCAATCTCGAAGAAAAACAGAAGTTCATAGAGAATAGCTTCGAGAACGTTGCGCGCTCGTTTGTATGGTATGCCACAACCTCCTTAAAAAACTTGAAATAGATTGTTCGCATCATACAGACCTCCAACGTAATTCTCCAATCAGGTACATCTAGACTCACCAAGGAAGTAACGGATAATGCCATCGAAAACTTGGCTTTCATGGCGAGAGCAGGTAAAGCATCGTGGCAAACGAGAGAATCACAGCCACACACTCCCAACACCCACGGCCCTTAGAACAATGACGATATGCACCTTTCCCCTCCCCAAGAACAATAGACATAAAGAAGTGAAGAACCGAACACAAAAACCACGGAAACGACACGGAACAGTGAAAAACCTGAAAACCGCTATAAGCACCCACGTTTACAAGCCATCAGAATTGGCGGGCCCAGTGGGTTACGCTCAACGTAATGAGCGGATTCAGCTATTATGAACTCTCGGGTTAACCATGCAAAGGGTTCGAATCCCTTGCGCGCGCAACGTGAGAGTAGCTAGCCGCTTGAAATTTAAGATTTTTACAGAACATCTTTATCCTGTTCAAGGTTCATATCATGGATGTTGAAAAAAGGAGATGGCATCCTACCTTTTCAGGGTCAAAGCCGATTGGGATCCCAGGAACCTGTGGCGGGACATCGTCATAGG
>Ga0209636_10009178_pt1 | contig 10075 bp, 7 predicted proteins | sample DeeMarSWOR152_54_FD_187464 | JGI IMG/M metagenome (GOLD analysis project Ga0209636, IMG submission 187464) | Marine sediment microbial communities from White Oak River estuary, North Carolina - WOR-1-52-54 (SPAdes) (version 2) | ecosystem: Environmental > Aquatic > Marine > Intertidal zone >... | reverse complement strand
AGCGGGCCTCTTTAGCTGTCCAGCGCCATTTCCCCAAATAGGCATTTGGATCGATTTCCAGGTCGTACCATCCATCCTCATAAATAATCTCAGGTGTATCCAAGGGAGGAGGATAAACTTCCAGTTTTTTTTCCAAGACCTCTTGCTTTGACTTGTTTGTTCTATCGTAGGGAGAGAAAAAGCCAATGGACAGTCTTAAAGTCTCTTTCCCCTTGAATTCAGGGTCAAATTCATCGATAAACTCAGGAATGAATATTCTCCTCGAATAGGTGTATTCTTGACCAGGCTCCCAATCAGGAACAGGAACTTCTGGAATATGATCATCTTGAAAAAGAAGATTGTTGTTGTGCCAAAAATGGACAAAAACATTCATATCTTGATTGATTTTCTGGTATGCACGATCCGTCTCCCATTTGTATGTCATGTCAGTGATGAGATAATCCGAAATTTTTTCCTCGGAAAACGTCACCTCAAGGGAGACTCCCTGCACTTGGCTTTTTTTCTTGCAGTGGAAAGAAATTAAGGCTAAGACAAGGACCAAAAGAGCAGCTGCTATTTTTCTCCTCATTTCTGTCCTCCTATCACGAAAAATCAGCACGTATTATAAAAAATCGACCTATAGAAGTAAAGGCACCGAAGATATAAGTCTTCTCTTCTCCATGCAATCATTTTTATTCAGGCTGCCTGAACAAGTCTTCACTAACTGGACTGGGTGTCGAATTTGATCACCTTACCCGGAAGCATATGGGGGATATTGTTCTCATTCAACAGCTTGTTCAAACGGGGAATCTCTTCTTCTATAATCTTGTTGATTCTCTGGATTAAACTGCTCAGCTCATCTTTCTTTTCCTTGATCTGCTGGATCTGACGATCGGTTGGGGCAGCCGTGTAACTTGCTATAGCCTCTCCGAGCATAAAAAGTCCTCCTTGAACAGAGAAGCGCCTGGCACGAAAACCCAGATCAGGATCTCCAGTGAGTTTGATTTTTATCTCCTTCAAATTGTTGTCCATCGCTTTGATTTGTTGAGAGATTTCCTCAGGGACATCTGAAACTTTTTTCAAAGTCTTCTGAACTTTGTCCAACTCTCTGTTCAAGCTCTCGATAGTACGACTCGCCGCAGATATATAAGGATAAATGTTGTGAAGTTCGAACAGAGCATTATGTTGCGCTTTCCTGTCCTGGAAAGAAATCTCGATTCTGGGATCTTCCTCCACCTTCAATGTCTTGGTCATTTCTTCTTCACCCGTTTTAAAAGTGACTCTGTATTCGCCAGGAAGCACCAGAGGGCCGCGGGCACTCCTTTGTCCCATCTCAGGAATATCAGGTGCACCATACCTCAGATCCCAACTGATCCTGTTGAGGCCGGCGTCCTTCGGTCCTTTGAATTCTTTCACCTCCAGACCTTCTTTGTTTGTAATGGTGAACTGAGGTGACTTTTTTGGTGATTCTTTCAAGTAGTAGCTGATTAAAGCTCCATAAGTTGGATTAGGTGCGATGAAAATCTTATGACCTGTGCTTCCCTTGTGATAGAAGAGCCTCAGCTGTGTGGCATCTGGAATATCGAAAAGATGGCTGGAAGATTTCAACATTTCTTCGGTCATCTGCTCCAATGGTGTGATATCGTCCAAAACCCAAATGCTGCGTCCATGAGTGCCCAGAATCAGGTCGTTGTCTCGGGGATGTATGGCAATGTCGTCCACAGGGACAATCGGGAGATTGCTCTGAATTTCTATCCATCTGTTTCCCCGGTCTAGCGAGAAATATGCTCCTCTTTCTGTTCCTACAAACAAGAGGTCAGGATTCCTTGGATGCTCTCTGATGACGTTAACAACGCTTCCCTCGGGGATGCCACCCGAGATGTCCTTCCAATTTTCCCCGTAATCTCTGGTGGTGAAAATATAAGGCCTAAAATCGTCGTTTCGATGGCCGTCCAATGTGACATAAGCTGTGCCATCTTCAAATCTGGAAGCAACAACTCTTGTGACATAGGTGTATTTCGGTACTCCAGGCAGCCTGTCTGTAATATTCTTCCAAGTCTTTCCCCCATCTTGGCACACCTGAAGATTTCCATCGTCCGTGCCTATATACAAGAGTCCCGGCTTCCTGGGAGATTCAGATATGGTGGTGATGTCTCCGAAATAGGCGATCCCGTCATGTTTGGAGAGTGTATTCTCATCCGGCAGAACGCCCATCAGTTCCTTTTTTTCTCTGTCTTCCTGCTTGGTTAAATCCTCCGTGGATTCCCATGTATCTCCTCTATCATGGGATATAAAAAGTTTGTTCCCCCCGTAATAAATGGTCTTTGGATCATGGGGTGAAATGTGGATGGGGCAGTTCCAATTGAATCTGTAGGTTTCATTCGGATCCTCGGGCTCAGGTCTGATGGATTTGCGCTCTCCGGTTCGGAGATCCAGACGGAAAAGATAGCCGTTTTGAGACTCTGCATAGATGGTGTTGGGATCCGTGGGATCGACCTGAGTGTAAAAACCGTCTCCCCCTCCGATCCGGAACCACTCGTCATTGGAAATCCCTTGCGCATAATAGGTTTCGCTCGGCCCTCCCCAGCTTCCATTGTCCTGCAGCCCTCCGTAAATATTGTAGGGCCGCTGCATGTCAAAGCAGATCTCGTAAAACTGTCCGAGGGGAAGGGAGTTGACAAAATCCCAGGTCTTACCCCTATCATAAGAAAAATAGATGCCTCCATCTGACCCAACAATCATATGATCAGAATTTTTCGGATTGATCCACATCGCATGGTGATCACCGTGGATGCGGGTCACAATGCCGGTGTTGAAATGCTTTCCTCCGTCATCGGAAAAATACATCCGTGCACCCAAAACCCAAATTCTCTGATCGTTGTTCGGATCGATACGGATCTGGCTGTAATACATAGGCCTTGGATTGGTGGAAGACATTCTCTTCCAGGAAAATCCCTTGTCTTCAGAGCGAAAGACGCCCCCGTGCTTGTGTTCCACGATGGCATAAACAATATTCGGATCTTTCCTGTAAATATCAATGCCAATGCGTCCTGTGTTTCCATTTGGAAGGCCTTTGGTTAACCGAATCCAGGTTTCTCCGCCATCGGTGGTTTTGTAAAGTCCGCTTCCTGGTCCCCCGCCATTAAATCCCCAGCCGCGACGTCTTCTCTGATAAGCTGCTGCGTAAAGAGTATCAGGATTCTGAGGGTCTAAAGCAACATCCACAAAACCCGTGTTTTCATCGATGAATTTGGAATTTGTCCAGGACTTTCCTCCATCTTTTGTTTTGAAGAGTCCCCTTTCGGCATTCGGTCCCCAGAGATGGCCTAAAGCTGCAACATAGACAATATCAGGATTTGTGGGATGGATGACAATGCGTCCGATATGATGGGTATCGCGGAGTCCCATATTCTTCCATGTTCTTCCACCGTCTGTAGATTTGTAGACACCGGTTCCCCAGGAGGAGCTCTGGCGGTTATTTGGTTCTCCTGTTCCAACCCATACCACATCCGGATTGGAGGGAGCCAGAGTGACATCCCCGATGGTACTTGTTTCCTGATTGTCAAAAATCGGCTCCCAGGTCACGCCATTGTTTATGGTTTTCCAGAGCCCTCCTGAAGCAGTCCCTGCATAGATGATCTGAGGATAGCTTTCGACAACAGCAAAGTCATCGATACGCCCACCCATGTTGGCCGGGCCAATGCATCTGAAATTTAATCCCTCGAGAATAGACTCATCCTGTTGAACTCCTGTTTCTTCATTTTTTGCTCTAACAAAAAAACAAAGAATCAACCACACACTCAAAAATAAAACAGACTTTAACCTGATTTTTCTCCTCATCCTTTTCCCTCCATTTCTTTTAGGCTATCGGAAAACTAAAAGCCAATCCGTTTAAAAAAAAGTAAATTATCACACTTGTTCCATCTAAGTCAAAAAAATGAGTATCTTGGTAAGAATCTTGAAACAGAACACGAGATGGTGTATAGTCCTCAAAGGATGCATCGGGTTTTTTCCCCTTTCTCTATTGCTCATCAGGTTGGATGCTGGATCAACAACTTCCTCTACGACCTGAGATTGCGCAAGTCATACAAGGCACCCCTTCCTGTCATCAGCGTGGGAAACATTGCTTTCGGAGGTTCGGAAAAAACTCCTCTTGTGATGAATCTTCTATCCTTTTGTCTGAAAAACGGTATCAGACCAGCATTGGTCACGAGAGGCTACAAGGGGAAGTGGGAAAAGACCGGAGGGACACTATCAGATGGCAGACAAATATGGGCGTCCTGGAAAGAAGCAGGGGATGAGCCTTTTATGGTCTGCCAAAGATTTCCGCATGTTGGGATATACGTCGGACGGAATCGGATTGTTTCGTGCGAGAAGGCTTCCCGGGAGCGCTTTGATGTGGCCATCCTGGATGATGGATTCCAACACAGAAGGCTGCAGAGAGACCTGAACATTGTCCTGTGCACCCCAGGCAAAAAAACAGCTCTCAGAGAATTCTTTTCATCTCTCAAAAGAGCAGACATAATCCTGGTTAAGCAAAATGGCGATGGCCCGACAAAAAGAAAGATAAAAGGAAATTTCTCGCTGGCAAAAGTCTTTACCTATACTGTGAAAAACCAGGGATTTTACTCTTCCAAGGATAAAGGGCCTCATCCTGTGGAACTTCTTGAACAAAAGCGCCTGCTTGTCCTTTCAGGCATAGCCCGTCCGAAAAGATTCCTCTCTCTGCTTGAAAAAGAAGGCTTGGTTCCCGCATCTGTCCTTCAGTTCCCAGACCACCACTCCTATCCTCCCTCTTCAATAAAAAAAATATCAAGGGAGATCCAAAAGATTGCGGCGGATGCTGTCTTGACCACAGAAAAAGACTATTTTAAACTCAAAAAACTACAAAAAGAGCAAAACATCCCTGTTTTCTACAACAGGATTGAGCTGGAGATTGAAAAGGAGTTTTATCTGGAAATTCTCCTTTCTCTGAAAAGCAACTGAAATTCCACATGGCTAAACTCAAAGATTCGATAGAGTACACCATCTATAAAATCTTAAAGCTTCCTCTTTTTTTTCTTCCGAGGAAAATCTGCCTTTCTTTGGGGACACTATTTGGGCGCTTGCTCTATCACCTTGATAAAAAACACCGCCACATTACATTTTCCAATCTGAATACAGCTTTCGGCACCCAGCTTTCCCCCTCCGAGATCAAAAGAATCGCCAAATCCTGCTTTGAACACTTTGGACGGACGCTTGTGGATATTCTCAAAATTGGCAATACGTGGCGAGAGGAAATCAACAGATTCGTGGACGTTGAAGGCGAAGAGCACTTGAGGAAGTCTCTGCGTCTCGGAAGGGGAGTTTTACTTTTCTCTGCTCATTTTGGCAACTGGGAGATTGCATCTGCTTTTCTCTCGCAAAGGGGAAAGTTGAATGTTATCGCCAGACCTCTGGATAACGAGTCCCTCGAACAAGAGCTCTCAAGGATAAGGGAAAGATTCGGGGCTACAGTCATCTACAAGCATCAAGCAGCAAGATCTATCCTGCGCGTGCTCAAGGCTAACGAAATGGTCGCTATTTTGATCGATCAAAACGTCATCCGCAGTCAAGCTGTCTTTGTTGACTTTTTCGGGAAACCAGCAGCCACGACACCCAGCCTGGCCACATTCTTCCTCAAGACTCAAGCTCCGCTGATCCCTGTTTTCTGCTTTCCGACCTCCCATCAAAAATATTGTCTGCAGATACAAGAACCCCTGAAGGCTGCACTCACTGGTGAGGAAAAAACAGATGTGTTGAAAATCACGCAATTATGCACTAAGATTATACAGAATCAGATACAAAACTGTCCGGAATTCTGGTTTTGGCTTCACGACCGGTGGAAGACAAGGCCAGAGAAATAAAAAAAATTTCAAAGAGGAAACATGAGGGCAAACAAGCGGCCATCGGATGCTTTGCGTCCGATAACCATCACACCAGATTTTCTCGAATTCGCTGACGGGTCCGCCCTCATCGAAATCGGAAAAACCAAGGTGGCGTCAGCTGCCACTGTAGAAGAAAAAGTCCCCTCCTTTCTCAAAGGAAACGGGACCGGTTGGATAACCGCAGAATATGCCATGCTTCCCTGTTCGACCGAAAAAAGAACACTCCGTGAACGGAGTCCAGGCCGCATCTCTGGACGTACTCAAGAAATCCAGCGTCTGATCGGGCGGTGCCTCAGGGCAGTTACAGACCTCACCATCCTGGGAGAGAGGACCATCACTGTAGACTGTGACGTCATTCAAGCGGATGGTGGCACTCGAACAGCCTCCATCACAGTGGGATGTGTGGCCCTGGCTTTGGCATTGAAAAAGATGATAGATGAGGAAATTATCACCCAAATGCCCCTTAAAAATCTGGTGAGTGCTGTGAGTGTGGGAATCGTTGATGGTAACCTTCTTCTTGACCTTGACTACCAGGAAGATTCTATGGCTGAGATCGACATGAATGTTGTCAAAACCGATACCGGGAAAATTGTCGAAATACAGGCAACAGCGGAAAAATCTCCTTTCAGCAAGAAAGACCTCACAACCTTGCTGAATTTGGCTGATAAGGGAACAAAAGAACTCTTCCTTACTCAAAAAGATGTGCTCAAGGAAAAAAGTCTTCTCTTCATGGCTTATGGATAATCCTTCAAAGAGCTGCATTTTTGGATCATCAATTCGACGGAGGATCCAAAAAAGGAGATAAAATGAGTCGTATCCTCATCACCGGTGGTGCCGGATTCTTGGGAAGCCATCTCTGCGAATACTATGTTGAAAAGGGATCTGACGTCATCTGTGTAGACAATTTCTTTTCAGGAAGCAAAGACAATATCCGCCATCTTCTTTCCCTGCCTCATTTTGAGCTGATGAGGCATGATATCATTCATCCTCTTTTTGTGGAAGTCGACAGAATTTTTCACCTCGCATGCCCTGCTTCGCCTATCCATTATCAATACAATGCAATTAAAACCGTAAAAACAAATGTCATGGGCACAATCAACATGCTGGGATTGGCCAAAAGGATAAAAGCACGGATCCTTCTTGCCTCAACATCAGAAGTTTACGGCGATGCACAAGTCCATCCTCAACCAGAATCCTACTGGGGCCATGTCAATCCCATCGGCTCCCGAAGCTGCTACGATGAAGGAAAGCGTGTTGCAGAGACACTGATGATGGACTACCACAGGCAGAACCATACAGACATCAAAATCGTCCGTATCTTTAACACCTACGGGCCCAGAATGGCAGTTGACGACGGAAGAGTGGTGAGCAATTTCATCGTCCAGGCTTTAAAAAACAAGCCTTTGACCCTCTACGGTGACGGAACACAGACGCGTTCCTTTTGTTATGTCTCTGACCTGATCACAGGACTTGTCAAGATGATGGACACAGAAGACTTTATAGGGCCGGTGAATATCGGAAATCCAAATGAATTCAGCATCATCGAACTTGCGAAAAAAATCATCCGTCTCACCGAAAGTTCCTCTGGAATCACTTATTCACCCCTACCTCAGGACGACCCGGTCCAGAGATGCCCTGATATCTCCCTGGCAAAGGAAAAACTTGACTGGCAGCCTCGGACCACCCTAGAAGATGGACTCCATCAAACCATCTCTTACTTCAAAAAGGTACTCGGACTAAGCCCTTCCTGAAACGCCATGAAGCTTTCAATTGTCATTCCTGTCTTTAACGAAAAAAACACTATTGAGGAGTTGATCCGTCGCGTCCAGGAAGTCGATGTCAGCTTAAATAAGGAAATCATTATCGTGGATGACGGCTCCAATGACGGAACGCCAGAGATTCTCAAAAGCTTAAAACAGCCCGATATCAAAGTTGTCTATCACAACACAAACCAGGGAAAAGGAGCTGCACTGCACACCGGATTTTCCCTAGCTGACGGAGATATCATCCTTGTTCAGGATGCGGACTTAGAGTATGATCCCAAAGAATATCCCAAACTGTTGGAACCCATACTGGATGGTCGGGCAGATGCTGTCTATGGTTCTCGATTTCTTGGAGGACCCCATCGTGTGCTTTATTTCTGGCACTACATCGGAAACCGATTTCTGACCGCCCTCTCCAACATGCTCTCTAATCTCAATCTCTCGGACATGGAAACATGTTATAAAGTTATTAAAAAAGATATTCTTGACCGCATCACCATCAAATCAAAAAGATTCGGGGTCGAACCTGAAATCACACTCAAGCTTGCCAAACTCAAGGCAAGAATCTATGAAGTCCCTATATCCTATTCTGGAAGAGACTACTCTGAAGGAAAAAAAATTGGATGGAGAGATGGCTTGGCAGCTCTCTATCATATCATCCGGTTCAGATTTTTCAATTAACCGGGATGATGCACAAAACATGATGAGTTTTCTCCTCCTTTTTTGCTCTTGAAAATAATCTGTCTTAAGGATAATATTTATATTCACTTCGGAACATGAATCTATATAATAGAATTCATTTGAATGTCTTTTCCTCTAAAGACCTTTATCCAAGGAGGCTAGGATGGATACTCTCTCTCAACTCATATTGATCGGCATCATCGTTGTTGTTTTAGCGCTTTTCATTCTTCTTTTTGCGAAGCAATACAGGAAAGTCGGCCCGAACGAAGCCCTCATCATATCAGGAGGAAGAAAGCGCGTTGCGATTGCACCGGACGGAACAAAAACAAAAATTGGCTACCGCTATCGCTTGGGAGGTGGAACCTTTGTCTTGCCATTTTTGGAAACAGTCGATATTCTTCCTATGGAAGCAATCACTTTAAACATAAAAACCCCTGAAGTTCTTACCAATGGAGGTGTGCCTCTTATGGCAGAGGCCGTGGCACAGGTAAAGATAGATTCCGCTGAGGCATCTATTCGCATAGCAGCAGAGCAGTTTTTGGGCCTAGGAAAGGAAGGAATTCGAGATGTGGCCATGACCGTACTGGAAGGAAAAATGAGAGATGTCATGGGAACGATGACTGTGGAGGAAATCTATAAAGGCAGACACGAATTCTCATCAAAAGTCACGGAAACAGCTATGAGCGATTTTTCCAGGATGGGACTCAGTTTGATGTCTTTCGCCCTCAAGGATATCAGCGACACTCAGGGCTATCTGAATGCTCTGGGAAAACCCCAAATCGCAGCAGCCAAGAGAGACGCGACCATAGCCGAAGCAGAGACAGAGAAAGAAGCGATCATTAGAGCCTCAGAAGCCAGAAAAGAAGGAGAGGTTGCCCGCCTTGCTGCCGAAGCTTTAATTGCCAAGGCCCAGTGGGAAAACGAGGCTAAAAAGTCAGAATCTCAAGTCCAAGTTAATGAAAAGAAAGCCAAAGCTGACTATGCTTATGAAATCGAGCGTTCCAAACTCGCCCAAGAGCTGAAAAAAGAGGAAGCCAAAGTCAATATGATCGAAAAGCAGGAATCGATCAAGCTCGAAGAGCTTGAAATTGTCAGGAAAGAAAAGGAACTCGACGCAAATGTCATCAAACCCTCAGATGCCCGCAAATACCAGATGAAAGCCGAAGCTGAGGCAGAAGAGTACCGCATCCAAACCGAGGCCAGAGGAAAATCGGACGCATTAAAACTCGAAGGGATCGCTGAAGCGGAAAGAGCCAAACAACTTGGATTTGCCGAAGCTGAGGCCATGCTGAAAAAAGCCCAAGCATGGGAGAGGTACAACCAGGCTGCCATCCTCGAAATGTACCTCAAGATGCTGCCAGACTTGGCCAAATCTGTCTCCGAACCTCTCTCCAAAGTCGAAAAGATCGTTGTGATCGGAGGAGACAAAAGTCTGGGCACAACCAAAATCACCTCACAGGTTACCGAAATCCTGGCTCAAATGCCAGAAGTGGTCAAATCGCTGACAGGCGTGGATTTCAAAGATTATTTGAAAAAGAAGCTGACCTCCAAAGAAGAAGAAAAAGAGGAAGAATAAGATTCACAAAAAAGGGAAACCATGGTTTCAGAAAAAGCAAATAAGATCGGGGAATCCCCAACTTTAAAGGTCACAGCCAAGGCTAAGGCCATGAAGGCCGAGGGTATCGATGTCATCGACCTGAGCGTGGGAGAGCCGGCCTTCCCCTCCCCAGATCATGTCAAAAAGGC
>Ga0209636_10009177_pt1 | contig 10076 bp, 8 predicted proteins | sample DeeMarSWOR152_54_FD_187464 | JGI IMG/M metagenome (GOLD analysis project Ga0209636, IMG submission 187464) | Marine sediment microbial communities from White Oak River estuary, North Carolina - WOR-1-52-54 (SPAdes) (version 2) | ecosystem: Environmental > Aquatic > Marine > Intertidal zone >... | reverse complement strand
AGCGAAAGGACAAGTCCGAATAGGGACATTCCGATTTATCAGATGGGTCCACTCAACCTTGGCGAGGGGACTTATTCTAACACCGCTTATCTCATCGGGATAAGTATCGGATATAATTTTTAAAAAATTCAATTCGGAGGTGAAACAAATGGCTTATGAATTCACCAATTCAAAGGGGGTTAAGTATTATCTCCATTTCAAGGATGTCAACCTGAAAGGAGGGCGGATCCAGAGAATATACTTTTTTGCCAGGGATGTAAGGCCAGGGTCTTTGGATAGTGTTCCAGCTGGATATAAGGTGATTGAAACAGAAAGAACAGGTATGCCCATCCTGAAAAAGGCCTAAATTTAATCCCTCGAAAGAATTCTTAGTCTGGACTTTTAAAAAGAGGAGAAAGTAGTCCTGGGAGAAAGGACTACTTTCCTCCTCGTTTCTTTCTTATTCTTCTAAACCTTAGACTCCTTCCTTAATCTTATTTCCTTTTTCTTATCCATTTTTCTCGCCCCTTTTCCTTACCTCCCCAAGCTGGGCAATAAGAATATGAGTTTTCCAGCCAAGCTCTAAAAACGTCGCTCCTCACCAAGAAAAAATTCTATCCAGTCCCTCTCTCAGGTCCGTGATTGACTCCTTATTTTGTCAGGTGTCCTTAAAGTTGGACATTAATTCTCTCATTTTTTGGTTTCTTCAGCGAGTTCAGCTTGGCACACTTCTTGCTTTATAGGCATTGGAATGGAGGAAAAATGAGAAAAACAGCGATTTTTTTCAGCATGTTTGCTTTTCTGCTCCCCTTTCTCTTTTCCTCTGAATCTGGTGATTATTACAGTTACAGCTATGCCCGTCTGAGTTATGTCAAAGGAGATGTGTTCGTTCAGAGAAGTGCAGATCTGGGCTATGAAGAGGGAGCTGTCAATTTACCGGTTGTTGAGGGTGACAAGCTAGGAACAAGGGAAGGCCGAGCGGAAATTCATTTCGGCAAAAAAAATTATCTCCGGGTGGATAACTATACTCAAGTCGATTTCGCCACTCTCCCCAGGAGAAGTAATGACCAAATCAAGCTTCATGTCCTATCGGGTAATATTTATTTAAGAATCAATTTCTTAGAGAGTGAGAAGGATTTTGAAATTCATACTCCGGATGGCTCTTTCTACATATTAGATGAGGGTCTTTATCGCCTGAATGTGAGAGAAAATCAAGAAACTGAGCTTTTGGTCTATAGCGGAGCCGTGGAGGCTGCTGGAGAAGAGGGCTCACTTCTTGTCGAAGAAGACCAGAGGTTGATTATTGCCAACGGAAATTTTCGTTCGAGCCCAACGATTTTCTATGCCGAACTTGATGACAGTTTCTACCAATGGAGTGAATACCGAGATTCTTTAATCAATCAGCGGATCGCCAAAAGATATCTACCCGCCGAACTCTATGAATACGAAGAAGAATTGGCTTTTCACGGACAATGGGTTTACGAATGGCCTTATGGATATGTCTGGGTTCCTCGTGTTTATCATTATACGTGGAGACCCTACTATTACGGAAGATGGGTCTGGTACCCCTTTATCGGTTGGAACTGGGTCTCCTATGATCCTTGGGGATGGTGCGTGTACCATTACGGCAGGTGGCACTGGAGAATAGGCCTCGGTTGGTACTGGATTCCTACAAGGCACTGGGGACCATGCTGGGTTCACTGGTATTGGGGATATGATTATATCGGTTGGTGCCCTTTGAACTATTATGGCCGCCCAGTCGTGGTCATAAACAACATCTTTTATGAACGTTATTACAGCTCCCATTATCCTCATAATTCTCGAGCCTTGACCGTCATTCACAAAAACCATCTTCGGGCCCGGGATGTTTCTGGATATGCCTTGAACCAAATTCAAGTCCAACGTTTGGGTAAGATTTCCCTATCTGCGACTCAACCTCGCCTCAGCCCTGCCATCAAGCAAATCAGCCAGAATACGGTGGCCACGCGGGTACTCTCCCGTACGAACCTGAGAGAAATAGGAAAAGTCTATGCATCAGAAAAGGGTCGTTCTTCTCCCTCACAGTTAAAATCTTCTTTGTCACGGAGCTCTTTACAGCCTTCCCAGAAGCAGTTGTCTTCAATCAGAGGCCAGCCGGCATCAAGAGAAGCGCTGAAGAATACATCGCCAAGCACGATTTCTCGAAGCCCTACGAAGTACAAATCTTCTTCATCTTTGGGTATGTCAAGGGATTTGAGGCGGTCTCCTTCCAGTTCGAGCATAAAAACCTATCCTTCAGGGAAAACGTCTTCGATAAAACAGAGCTCCTCCCTTGCCAAAAGACCGGCGACCCAGACTTCATCCTCAAAATCAAGGGTAAAAAGCGACGGATTTCAGTCTTTTGCCAAGAGAAACATCGGTTCTGAGTCGTCTCGCTCTCTTTCCTCGAAGGATCAGCAAGTCAGGCATCCGGTCAAAATCTACAAGTCCACCAGATCCTATTCTGAATCCAGTTCTTCGAAAACTTATGTCGATCGAAACAGCAGTAGTAAGGTCCAAAGCTATTCTAGGAGCAGTTCCATCTCTGGATATTCTTCATCGAGGATAAAATCTCCCTTGAGAAGCTACAGTTCTTCTTCTCGCTCCTATAAGTCCCCGACTCAGAGTTATACAAAGAGCCGTTCCTCCTCTTCGATGAGATCCCCCTCTCGAAGCTACAAATCTTCCTCTCGTTCTTATAAATCTTCGAGCAGGAGTTATTCAAGAAGCGTTTCTTCCTCGAAGAGCTATTCCTCTCGGAGCTCTCGCTCAACTTCTAGTTCTGTATCTAAGAGCCGTTCTTCATCAGGTCGCAGCACATCAAGTTCTTCATCAGGGAGCAAATCTAGGAAAAAATAAACCATTTTCCGAGACATTTAATATTGTTTCCAATTTGTGGATATCCAACTTTTTTTCTCCCCCTTGAGCATCAATTCATAATAAAGCCTGATTCAAGTTGAAAAATAGAACTGTTTCCTGTCTTTTTTCCTTATTAATTTTCTTCTTTACTTTTATTTTTGGCAATGGTATAAAATATCTTCATTTAGAGTCAAAGAAGATGAGTTTTCTGTCTAATAGAAATTCCTCAATGTTCATGAGTTTCTTCTCCAGGGAGGGATTAGAATTGGGAGGTGAGCGTTATGAGTTTAATTCTATCTAAGAGGAATGAATCGTGGGAGAAATTCTTTCGTATACTAGGAATAAGTCTACTAATGGTTTTATTTGTGGTGACAGGAAGTATTTCCTGTAAAAAAGCAACTGAGGAAGAGGCGGCTGAACAAGATGTTACTGTGGTTAAGGAAGGAATAAATGAATTCAAGGGAGTTGTCAAAGTCGGTTTAGGCAAGTATTTTTTCATTCCTGGCGCTCAAGGAATCGATATGGTCGTCCAGGGTCAGTTAGAGTCTGGGGATGCCAGCAGCCTTATCGACCAGAATGTCAGAGTTACTGGCGAGTTTTCTCCCGAGAGACCATCAATCCTCGTGGTGAACACCATAGAGGTTAAAGAATCCGAAAAACAATACCGAAATATCTTTACCAGGACAGAAGAGGCTGGGCTCGATGATTATGTAGACACCAAAGCCAGGGAGGAATTTGAGGTTCTGGAAGATCTTGATTACAGAAAGAAAGAAGGTTGGGAAGGAAAAGAAAAAGTAAAAATTTACGGAAAATTGGAAAAGACGGCCGTTACCGAAGGCGAGGAAGAGAAGGATGTTTATAACATCATTATTCTCAATGAAGAAGAAAGGCAGCCTGAAAAAATCATCGTCGATAACATTTCAGATTATACCCATTATTACCTGAAAAAATTAAGACTCTTTGATCAATTTTGGTTCTATCTCGAGATGAAGGAGACTGTTGATTGGAGAGTACGGAGAAGTACGCGCGAGCTTTTCCACGCCGATGTGGTCTTTGCGGGTCTTTATTAAAAATAAAAATCCATTGTTCTCAACTCATCAAGAGAAGTATTTACCGGCTCTTTAACCGACATTTCTTGCCTTTTTTTATTTTGTCCCCTGAACGCGGGATATTCAAAACTATTTGTTTCGTTAGAATTGGTTCGAGGCCATGATCTTTATCCTAACCGGGCCAGTCGACTCCGGAAAAACAACCTTTCTCAAAAGAGTCATCGAGGAACTCAAGAGGCAAAAAGTCAAGATGGATGGTTTCTTGAGCGAAGCCATCGTGAAAGACCAAGAAAAAATTGGTTATGACCTGGTGGATCTAGGAGATGGGAAATCCGTTCCTTTTATTCGGAAGTCGGGGCGGCAGGATTGGCAGAGAATCGGGCCCTATTTTTTCATCCCGGAAGGTTTATCCAGGGCCAAGCAGATTATTCTTCGGAGCAGGGAAGCGGAAATTCTAGTGGTCGATGAGATTGGACCTCTAGAATTATCTGGGCAGGGCCTTTGGGATGTTCTGGAACAAGTCATTTTCCAGAGGTTCCAGAAGTATCTGTTCGTGTTGAGGAAAGGAATCCTGCAGGATTTTCTCAAAATGGTCGGAAGAATCGAGCTAAAGATATTTGATATCAAAGAGGAAGATGTTCTTCCTCGATTGCTCAAAGAGATCAAAGCACCTCGATCTTGATTTACTTGACTTACACCCCCCGGCGAATAAGAACGGCTATTATGATATGAGTCTAAAATCGTTAATAACAGCTATGACGGAACAGTCCAGTTGAAAGTCTAGGAGTAGCTGTTTGAGCCGATGGAAAAAGGGAAAAGAAATGGATTCAAGGATTGTCTTTCATTTCCGGATGCAGGAGATGAAAATCGGTAGCTTCCTGGAAAGCCTTAGCCACTCTTAAAACTCTGGCTTCCTCAAAAAGATCTCCGATAAAGGAGATACTAGTGGGACTGCCTTTTTCATCGAAGCCATTGGGAACCACAACCGCCGGGTGTCCGGTGAGATTTGTCAGTAAAAGATTATTCCCCCCATATGACGGTGCAACATAGACATCAAGGTCTTTCATTTTTTCTGCCATGGCTTGCATGAGAAGAGTCCTGATGCGATTAGCTTGAATGTATTCGACCGCAGGGATGAGCCTGGCCTGGCGGAAGACATTAGGCCAGGCCCTTGGTTGTTGCCTCACCAAGAGGTCATCCCTTCCGCTTCGAGTGAGTTCATCGAAAGCAGCTGCAGCCTCGGCGTCCAGAATAAAGGAAAGAGAATCGACCGGGAGTTGAGGAAGTTCTATCGGAATGAGCTCGACTCCAAGGGAACGGAGAACTTTGAGTACAGCTTCATCGTTCTTCTTGGAGCTATAATCTTCCTCGAAAGCTTTCTTCAAGTAACCGATACGGATATCCCCTAGGCGGAGGGATGGATTCCAGTTAAAGGGGAGATCGACTACAGTTAAATCCTGGCCATCCGGCCCATAAATGGCCTCGAAAACAAGGGCACAGTCATCGACACTCCTGCCTATTGGTCCTATTTTGTCCATACTCCAGCTCAAAGCCATTGCCCCAATTCGACTGACCCGACCGAATGTCGGCCTTAATCCCGTCACACCGCATCTGGTAGAAGGAGAAACAATAGATCCCCAGGTTTCAGTGCCGATCGCAAATCCCACCAGGCCGGCCGATGTGGCGGCGGCTGAACCAGCAGAAGAACCGCTGGAACCCTGTTTCAGATTCCAGGGATTTCTTGTTTTTCCACCGAACCAGACATCGCCCCAAGCTAAAGCTCCCATGGTTAATTTAGCGATCAAAACTGCTCCTGCTTCTTCAAGACGCCTTACCACAGTCGCATCTTCATCTATGATTTGGCCTTGATAAGGCTTGGCTCCCCAGGTGGTTTTCACTCCTTTAGTAGCCAGAAGGTCTTTTGCTCCCCAAGGAATGCCGTGGAGAGGTCCTCGGTAATGGCCGGCTGCGATTTCCTCATCTGCCCGGCGGGCCTGCTGGAGAGCCAATTCTTCAGTGAGGGTGATAACACATTCCAGGAGAGGTCCGTATTTCTTAAGTCTCTCTAGATACATCCGGGTAAGCTGGGTGGAAGTTATTCGACGCTCTCTAATCAGTTGAGACAAAGCAACTGCAGGATAAAAAGCCAAATCCTCGATATTTTCAGGCATCTTGACCACTCGATTTTCTGGAGAAGAGCCAGTCCTCTCTTTCTTCGCCAAACTCTTTCCTGGCACTGCGGGATTGAAAAGAAGAGCTGGAGGCACATGATTCGGAAGGGTAACTTTTCTGAGTTCTTGGAAGTTCGATCGATTCCCCTTCAAATTATCCTGCATCATTTTTCTCTCTTTCCGAATGAACTTCAAACCGATCATCTTCTCTGCGGCCTCGATATCTCTGGTCGTTATTCTATTTCTTCCTTTAAGAAAATAAAGGCTAAAAGCTCCGCCAAGAAGAACCACTAGACACAAGCCCAGGATTATGGAAGCCCAGGCTCTTGACTGAGATCTGACTTTTTTACTCATCATTACCTCCTTTTATCCTTTGGACTGTGCTTTGCGCAGCTTTTTATTTTCTGGATTTCTTCATTTTTCTCTCTTCAGATTTTTTTTCTTCCAAAAATGAAGAAAAGAGAAAACAGTGAATCCAATCAGAAGCGAAAGGACAATCCAGGCGAACTTAATCTGGTTGCTCTCAAGTTTGATGAATAGATTGATGATGATGCCTCCTGCAACCAGGAATAGAGTCAAAGCCAGGGCTGTTAGGAAGGGCAGGAGCAGAATTTGAAGGCATCCTCTCTTGGCGGGATATTCTGTCTTGACTCCCCCCCCGTTATCTGTTTTTCCTGGAAGCCAGTACTCTTCTCCACACCAGGGACATTGGGACTTATCTGTTGAGAATTCTCGGTTGCAATGGGGACAGGTTTTCATGATTTATGCTGGATAGAGATTGATGCTTGTCCTTTTGATCGGTGTGGGTTTCATCCATTCGGTTCTTAGCGGGGAATCTGACCTATCGCTTATACCACAGGAAAATAGGCAAGTCAATTCAAGCCATTGACCTTCATCTAGATTAAGGTTACACTCGAGCTTCATGATCCAAACCGTAATTTCAGACCTGGGAGGAGTTATCGTTTTTTTTGACAACCAAATTTTCTACCATAAAATGGCCCAGTTCTCTCCCTTTGCGCCAGAGGAAATCGGAAAGCTGGCCTTTGCGGAATCAGGTTTCAGAGAATCTTTCGACAAAGGAGAAATAACTCCTCAGGAATTCTACGCCAGGGCCGTACAGAAGCTCGAGGCCAATGTCGATTTCGATAAGTTTTTCTCCTTATACAATGATGTCTTTTCCCTTAATCCTCCAGTTCTAGAGGTCATAAAGAGATTGAAGGTCAAATATAAGCTCGTCCTCCTTTCGAACACGGATGTTATGCGCTATGGATTCGTCAAGCAGGAATTTCCAGAAGTCATGATTTTTGATGAATATGTTCTTTCCTTTGAAGTTGGATTCATGAAGCCTCATCCCCAAATCTACAGGGAGGTTTTAAGAAAGGCCAGCACCAAGGCCGAAGAGTGTGTTTTTATCGATGACCGAGAAGAGAATATCCAGGGAGCTGAGGAATTAGGGCTCAAGGGTATCCTCTTCGAGAAACAGGCGAATCTTGAGTCCCTTCTTCAAGAGATAAACCTTTCCTTCTGATTGACTTTCTAAAAAAATCAAAGATTTTCTCTTCATCTTTGTCTAAATTAACGGAGGTAAAGATGAAGAAAAGAATATTCAGTACCTGTTTAGTATTCTTATTTCTGGCTCCATTTTTTCTGCAGAGCCAACCAGAGGATAAAAAATTTAACAAGAGTGAAGGGCTGCGAAGAGAAATCCGTTTGGTCAATCTGATCAATGGCCTGGAATTGAATTCAGAGCAGATGGAAATGATTCTCACCAGAGCGCGGGAGGTTGCAAAGCTGCAACAGGAATTTGAGGCCAACCTACGGCTTCGACAGGCTAAAATGGAAAGAGTGCTCGAGGAAATAAAGTCTTATCGTAAGCATAACCAGGAAGTTCCTTCTGCAACTGCCCAGAGTTTTCATCGTCTTCAGACAGAATTCAAAGAGTCAAGGTTCAATTTGATGGAGAAAACAAGAGAATATGCCAAGGAAATAGAAGAAACGCTCGCCGAACACCAGGTTTATCAACTTCAAGAGTTTATTCCCTGCATAATTCCGCCCAAGGGGGAATTACGTATAGGACAAGCCCAGGGTCACAAAGGACTCACCAGGGTGATGGAAAGAATAAGAGAGCTCCCTTACCGTTTTTATGATAGGAAAAGGGATGAGATTATCGACAGGACCTTAGAGAGAATGAAGCTTCATGTTCCTCCTAAGGTTGAGATTGACGAGAAAGAAATGAAAGAGCATATTGGCTCTGTCTTGGAAAAGGCCCGGTCTCTCCAGGATGTTGAATTCGACCTTCAAAAAGATAAACTGGCAACAGAGCTTGTCTCTCCTCTGAAGCCTCAAGCCCTTTCGAGTAGGTCTCCCTTGAGCCGAAAGATAGAAGCCTTCCTCCTTTCTCCAGAAATCATTCCTCTTATAGAGGAGAGACTCGAGAGTGGAAAATGAGCCAACTCTTTCAGAGACGAGGCCAGCTTCTCGTTTTTTGAAGAACGCATTTAAAAAGAGAAGGTATTGATAAAGACCTTCCGCCTTCTAGGCCCGTCAAATTCACAAAAGAAAACACCCTGCCAAGTTCCCAGAGAAAGTCGGCCCGCATTGACGATCAAGCTGATCGAAGAGCCCACTAGACTTGCCTTAACGTGGGCTGGGGAATTGCCTTCCAGGTGTTTAAAGGGGAGGGACCCGGGGACAATTCTTTTCATAGTCATCAGAAGATCTTCTTTGACAGAAGGATCAGCATTTTCGTTAATCGTAACTCCTGCTGTCGTATGAGGAACGTAGACCAGGCAAAAGCCATTTTCCATTCCTGAAGAGCTGATTTCTTCTTGGGCTCGAGTTGTAATGTCGATTAGCTCTTCTTTTTCTTGGGTTTTCACTTCGATTATTCTCATTTTTACCTCTTTTTTTTAAATTAGCACAGAATAAAAGGCACAGCAATTCATAAAAAAGGAAAGCATTTCCAAATCCGTGATAAGAACAGGTCTTTGGGAATGGCTTCGCTCCGTTCAGATTTTTAACGCCATTCTCCTTTCGGTCTTCTCGGCTGCTGCGTAACTCGCTTTGCTCAAAAATACTCACAAGTCGACCCTGTCGACTTCCCTCGAAGACCGAAATCCGAAGGTTAAACCTGAAAGGTCGCTTCACCCATTCCCAAAGACCTTTATTCGTGTTGATTTCACGGATTCAGAAGTGCTTCCAGTTGACAATCATAAAATAGCGGATAAGATAGGGACGGTTCAGTTTTTTAATCTAAATTTAGAACCTCCACCCTATTTTTTGCAGAATAGAAGGCACGGCAATTCATAAAAAAGAAAGGTGATAAGAAAAATAAAATTTTTTTAAAAAAAGACTTGACAAGCGAACAAATTGAGTATAAATTTTCTGTTGCATAATACAATATTTTGTGTTTAATAACTCAAAGCCATACAAGATATGGCATTAATTGGCAATCCCGTCCTAATTGGGTAAGAGGGCTTAGGCAAGTGAATTTTGTCCTATTCGAAGGATAGGTATTCATTCAGTTTCTTATTAGAGAAAAAGGAAAGGAGAGGCTTTCATGCAAAAGGCATTATCAAGAATTAAAAAAAGAGATGGCACCGTTGTCGACTTTATCCAGGATAAAATCACCAAAGCTGTCTACAAGGCTATGGAAGTCAACGGACTAGAGGATTGGGAGGCTGCCAAAACTGTTTCAGATATCGCGACTTTCATGATAGAGGATAAATTCGGGGGCTACACGATTCCTTCAGTAGAGCAGATACAGGATATCGTCGAGTTAGTGCTCATGAAGAGGGGTTATCTTGATATTGCTAAATCCTACATTTTATACCGTGAAAGACACAAAGATATCAGAGAGGCTCGCCAAACAGGACTTAATCTGGAAAGATTGATCAAAGATTACATCAATGATGTCGATTGGAGAATAAAAGAGAACAGCAACGAAGGAGTCATGAGTTTTTCGGGGCTGAACGCCAGGGTTTCAGGTGAAGTGTTATCC
>Ga0209636_10009176_pt1 | contig 10076 bp, 8 predicted proteins | sample DeeMarSWOR152_54_FD_187464 | JGI IMG/M metagenome (GOLD analysis project Ga0209636, IMG submission 187464) | Marine sediment microbial communities from White Oak River estuary, North Carolina - WOR-1-52-54 (SPAdes) (version 2) | ecosystem: Environmental > Aquatic > Marine > Intertidal zone >... | reverse complement strand
GCTGCGTACAGGCAACGGATGCCTGCGCGAGGGACGTGCCCCCTCTCATGGACCTAGGTTCCGGCCATACGGTGAGGTGTTGGCTCCATGCGTGAAGACCCCATCCTGATTGTTGAAAACCTGAAAAAGTATTTTCCCCTGGGCGGCGGCTTTTTGAAGAAGCCTACCGCTCAGGTCAAGGCGGTCGACGGCGCAAACCTTGCCGTCAAGAGGGGTGAGACCCTGGCTCTGGTGGGAGAATCGGGCTGTGGCAAGACCACGATGGGCCGCTGTATTGTGAGGCTGGACGAACCCACCGAAGGAAAAATCTACTTTGAGAAAGAAAACATCCTCCGTTACCGGGGCAAGGGGCTGAGGCAGCTTCGCCGGGACATGCAGGTCATCTTCCAGGATCCCTTTTCTTCTTTAAATCCGAGAAAAACCGTGGAATATATTATTGGTGAGGGTTTCGTCATCCACCGGCTTTACTCGAAGAGGGAATGCCAAGAGAGAGTCAGCGAGCTGATGGAACTCGTCGGTCTAAGACCTGAACTGAGGGGCCGCTATCCCCATGAGTTCAGTGGGGGGCAAAGGCAGCGCATTTGCGTGGCAAGGGCCATTGCGCTTCATCCGAAGCTGGTGATAGCGGACGAACCGGTCTCTGCTCTGGACGTTTCTATTCAGGCGCAAATTCTCAACCTGCTGGTCGATCTGCAGGAGAAACTTGCTCTTACTTACCTTTTCATATCCCACGATCTGAGCGTTGTGCGTCATATCAGCAATCGAGTTGCCGTGATGTACCTGGGTCACATCGTTGAGCAGGCATCAAGGGAGGATCTTTTCAAGGAACCCGCTCATCCCTACACCGAAGCGTTGATGGCGGCCGTGCCCGTGGCAGATCCTTTCAGGAAAAAGCATGCGATTCACCTTGAAGGGGACGTGCCAAGCCCGTTGAATCCTCCTTCGGGATGTTCATTCCATCCCCGGTGCCGGTATTTTCAAGATGTCTGTAGGAAAACGCCTCCAGTCATGGAAGAAATCGATGCAGGCCACGAGGTGGCCTGTCATTTCCCGAGAATCAAGTAGATTGAAACGTCTTTTACGATAATGAGAGGGGTACGTCCATACGCACCCCTTTCTACAATTCCAACAGCTTACTTCATTTTTACACAAGTTCAGCAATTCAGTGATCACCCTTTTATCCATACTCAGGAGGGTGTCCATGGCCTTGGAGCTGCACATTTAAAATCCGAGACTACATCAACTACTGCCGGCATATCGGACTTTAAGGCATTGTTTATGGCTTCGGCAATTTCTTCCGGGGATTCTACCCGAATTCCAAAGCACCCCATGTCCTGAGCTATCTTGGCGAAGTTGAGTTCTTGAAATAGATACATCTCTTCTCTCTTACCAGGCCTGTCTCCATAAGCACGATCAACCCCTGGCATACATTGCCCCAATGCGTTGTTATTGTTGACTATCGTCACTGTTTTTATATTCCACCGACGGGCGGTCTCAAGATCACTCAGGTGATACCAAAAACCCCCATCTCCTGTAAAACATATCACAGGTCTGTCAGGCTCAGCACACTTTGCCCCCAGAGAAGCAGGAAACCCCCATCCGAGTGAACCAGCAGCCCGGATATAGCTCTGGTCAGGATGAGTCAGGTAAACCATGGTTGTCCATATGCCTGCATGACCAGTATCGGCAACGAGGACGGCGTCTGATGGTAACACCTTAGTTAATTCCCTGCATAACCTTTCTGGCCGTATTGGTATGGCGTCGGAGTTAAACAATGGTTCAAACTCATCTCGCCACTCCTTCACCAACTGTTGCGCTCGTTGCCTCCATTCATCCCTATTGATTTTTGAAGGAAGGGATTCAATGAGCCTGTGCACAGTAGCCCTGGCGTCCCCCATCAATGGCACCGTGTTAGGATAGCTTCTCCCCAATTCTGACGGATCAATATCGATCTGGATTACCATGGTACCCGGTTTGGGAATCGTCCAACCATTTGTGACCTGGTCTCCGGTATGACTCCCGACAAACAGTACCAAGTCAGCCTCAGAGACAACACGGTTGGCGCACCAGCGAGAATAAGAACCAACCACACCCACGCTCAAAGGGTGATCCTCAAGAATAGTACCCTTCCCATTGAGAGAGGTGGCCACGGGTATCGAAAGCATCTCGGCAAGCTCTACGATCTCAGGTCCCGCCGATGAGGCTGTTGCCCCTCCGCCTGCAACGATTACAGGCTTCTTAGCTTCTTCCAAAACCCGGGCTGCCTCGCGCACATGCTCTTCATCAGCTACGGGCCGAAATGACGGGTAATGAGTAAAGGACTCTTCTATTAGTACTTCCAGATTCTCCTCACCTGTTTCAACCTCTTCTCCTCTATATCCTATCACATCTAGGTGCACTGGACCGGGGGCTCCTGAGGTTGCCTCCCGGAAGGCTTGACGGAGCAAATAGGGAAGCTGCTCCGCCGTGTCTATATTCACATTATATTTTGTGACTGGATCGAACTTGGGACCATGCAAAATTTCCTGGTAAGCATTTCGATATTGAGCAATTGGTGGCCTTCGGCTCGTTATTGCGATCACAGGTGAAAGCCCTAAATATGGATCCTGAAGTCCGGCAGCTAAATTGGCGGCACCAACTGACTGGGCCATACATATCCCCGGCCTGCGGCTTATCCTCGCATATCCGTCTGCCATATAGGCTGCTGCTTTCTCTGAGTGAGTCAAAATTCTCCGTATCCCTAGAGCCTCCATTTCTACAAGAGCTCGTCTCAAAATTGATTCAACATAAAAGATATGGGTCACCCCATAGCCTTTTAAGGTCTCTGCAATGAATTTGGCCCCAGACATCTTCCGGGCACCGCTTTGTGCACCAGTCTTCCTCTGCAAATACATGGTTCTCTCAGAATTGCTCATGTGTTATAGCCTCCCTCCTCTGTTCTATTTCCGCTTAGTATTTATCGGACTCCCCCGAGCTCCGAACAACCTTTGATAAAACTCTGCAAAAATGGTTGAATTAAGATATAGGGAAATAAAACTTTTTGACTATATTATATATTCGGACAAATTTCTACTGCCAAGTAAAAAACTCCGCCTTGAAGGGCGGAGCATTCAGTCACTTTTAGAAAAATTGAGTTGCTTCATTTCATGTCGGTGGTACTGGACATATCTTTCTATTACCTCGGTGGCAACCTTATCACCTGCTGTTCGAATGAAGTATCCATCACTCCAGGGTTCACCACCCCAAGGCAAACGTCAAAAGGGGGACATCCATCATTATATAAATAACCGCCGATCGAAATCGGGATACTTATTTATCTATGGATGTCCCCGCTTCCACAATTAACGAACAGACTCAAATAACAAAACACGCCGATTAGCGTAACATCAATCTCGGGCTTGGATCTTGGGTATCAACTGGAACAATGGCGGCATTTGTGCTATTTATCTAAAATTGGTGTTCTTGGCCGACAATATCCGAATCAACAAAAAACCTTGAAAGGAGCTTGAGACATGGCGAGGAATTATGATCTAAGTGGCAAAGTGGCTGTGGTGACCGGAGGAGGTAAGGGGATTGGCAGGGCCATCGCCCTGGGTCTGGCTGAGTGTGGGGCCAAGTTGGTCCTAGCCTCCAGAACCAAGGAAGAGCTTGACAAGGTAGCCAATGAGATCAGAGAAAATGGTGGTGAGGCCGTCCCGGTGGTCACCGACTTGATGGTGGCTGAGCAGATTGATAGGCTGGTGGAGGCCACCGTTGAGGCCTATAACCGCGTTGATATCCTGATCAACAATGCCGCCAGAAGCTTTCTCAGACCCCTCATGGACCTGAGGGAGGATGGTTGGGACAAAGTTTTCGGAACCAACTGTAAGGCCGTGTTCCTGCTGAGTCGAGCCGTGGCCAAGATCATGGCTGAACAGGGCGGGGGCAGGATTGTTAACATCACCACCGTGGGCGCCGTTCGCGGGGGTGCGGGAATGGGAGTCTACCACGCCAGTAAAGCAGCAGTTTCGATGCTGACCAAGTGTATGGCCGTGGAATGGGCGCCTCTTAATATAAACGTGAATGCTGTCGGCCCTGGTTTGACCAAAACGGGCTTCAGCGAGCCAATTTGGGGGAATCCAGAGGTGGAACAAATGGTGGCGGCCAGGATTCCCAAGGGTCGGCTGGCCGAGCCTGAGGAGATCGTCGGTGCGGTGCTTTTCCTTTGCTCAGAAGATTCCAGTTACATCACCGGAGATTCTATTTATGTGGACGGTGGCAGTCTGGCCAACGTTTGATTTGGGGCCTATTGCATCCTGGAGCTTGCGGTAGAGGCAAAGGACGCAGTAGCTGCATGATGGAGAATCGGCCGCTACAGAATTTCAACTAAAAGTGGCATTGATTCAAAGAGAGGGTTTATTGCAATGAAAAGGAAAATTTTTTATTTCATTCTATTATTTAGTTTGAACACTGCAATTTGCTGTGCCGAGGAACCAAAAATTTCTTCAATTGAACCGGCATTTGGATTTGGAGGAGATGAAGTAACAATTAATGGAAGCGGCTTTAATGTAACAGATGACAAGGGTAATAACGTAAAACATCCTTGTGCATATGTGCCCTTCTTTTACGAATACAAGAACTCAAATCAAGAAACTGCGAAAATTGTCGAATGGCGAGCCGGAATTAAGAAGTGGGAAAACAATAGTATCGTTGCTACGGTACCTCTCAATGCCAAACAGGGAAGAGTATCTATCAAGGTTCACAATGGGGTCAAAAGCACAAAAGAGAAAACATTTTGGATAACATCAACAGGCCTGGTTGATTCTGCCATAAGGCTAAAGCAGAGTGGCATGTCAGATAGCAGCATTGTTGACCACCTTTTTCATGAGGGAACACAACGGCTAAAATTGAACAGCAAAGCCAAAAATGTTTTTGGTAATACCCTGCTCACAGCTGGAGAAATATCTGATTTAAAGGAATCTGGGTTTCAAGATGACTTTATCGCAAAATTTGAAGGACACGAACAACACTTAACCATTGGTGTTTCGGCAATACGATTGACTGAAACTGCTACTTTAGTGCCTGCTTCAATGCTTAGAATATTTTTGGTGCCAAGAAGTTATTTCAAGAAACGAAGGGATTATTGGGAAGAGAAATGGAAGCTTTATTGGCCTGCAGGATTATTTCATTATGATAGATGGGACCTCAATGTTGGCATGACTACTTCTACATCTACAACCGAAGATCCTGAAGACCCTGCATCCCAAGACAGAAGTTATGTATTGTTAGGTGCATCACACGAGCTTAACCGCTCAGCCCTTTTAAATATTGGATATGCTTTTGCCCCCGGAGATGCTAAAGGAGAAAGGACTCAACTCTATATTGGATTCACCGTGGATTCCAATTTCTTGAAAGCTTTAGGAATCATAGAGAAATAAAAATGAATAGTTGTGCCGATATTTGTGAAAAAAAGAGGGTCATCTCAGGCTAGAACTTTTACGGAACGCCCTCTTTTCGTTTGACCAAGTCCCGGGGAAGCTAAAACAGGGATGTGGCGTCAAGAGGAGAATTATATCAGCGCGAGGGAGTGGCGAACCATGCACAGAGAGAAGTAATCATAGACGATAAAACATCAAACACCTCTAGGGATTGAGAAAGATAAGTGCGGTCCTTCTTGCAGGCAAAGATGTAAAGACTTGAGAGCCTACATTTTTGCCTGGTTATCAATTTTTGAATTACTTTAATAGGGCAAATTGTTATGAGAACAAATTATTGGTTGAGTCTTGCTGTCTCTCTCTTTCCCTGATTCTCATAAAATGAAAGGAGGTTTATGATGAACACAATTAATATTAATGCCTTACGAATTACAGCCTGTCTGATTCTTTGTGTTTTTTTCCTGCCTGCCTCCTCAGGGGTTTGTGGAAGACTCAGGACTTTTGAGCTACCAGGTGAAGAGGAGCTATTTGAGCAAAGGCGTAGCAAAGAACCTATTGTCCAACAACGGGTAAGGGAAGAAGAAAGTGTATCACCATCAGTTTATGATCGATTTAAGGAAAAAGTTAAAGGGTTACCTCCAGCTGAAATTCCCAAAGTAATAGCATTCTACGAGCAAAAACTAAGGGAGGCTCGCCAGGCTGGAGACACCTTTTTGACAAAACATTACACCAAGCTTTTGGACATTCTAAGAAAATGTAGAGAGGGAGGTGGATAATAAAAATGAAATCTATAAATGCAATACTATTTTCTACCTGTGTCTTATTCTTGCTACTACCACCTGATATCCCTGGGCAAACAAGACCTGAGGACTTAATGGGCGGGGAGTTTGTTACTCCTACCAAGACTACTATTCAGGACAATGAACCTCAAGGAGAAGAAAGACTAAAAGCACAGATTATTACGCTAAAAAAGGAATTACTGGCGCAAGAATCAAAATATAGTTTTTATGCTGTAATCGCCATTTGTGTTTTATCACTTATTACCTTGCTGCTAACGTTGCTATTTCTAAACCGCAGTCAATTTTCTGCCTCTGCAAATGATATTGTAAATGCAATCGGGTTGATCATAATTGTATTTGGAACTATTATCTTAGTATTGGTTTCGGAAACTGAACAGCAGATTACAGCAGCCATTGGGATTCTTGGGGCTATTGCCGGTTACCTTTTTGGAACAATGCAGTTAGGTCGAAGAGGAAAAAGCTGATTAATCATAATGGGACAAAAAAAGGGAACGTCGCCCTTCCTAGGCCAGAATGAAACTTCTATCCTTGATTGAATTCTCAGGGATTGCCGAGTATTAGAGATGATGAAATAACCTTAGGTGCTCTGTGGGGCCGTTGCTCGGGCATCAGGCCTGACCGCTTCATAGAGCTGAGGGAGACCAGCAGCAATGAATAAGACGGATTTGCTTTCCAAGGTCTCAGTTTTTTCCCTCATGAAAAAGGAGGACTTGCAACGGATCGCCGAACTGGCCCAGTACCATCTGTTCCATGAAGGAGACGTGATTATCAGAGAGGGCGACCACGGCAGGCAGCTTTTTATCATTGTTAGCGGCAAAGTAGAGATCATAAAAGATCTGGGCGGAAAGAACGAAAGACGTCTACGAATTTTCGGTCCCCACAGCTATTTTGGCGAAATGGCCCTGATCGATGGTTTGGTTCGATCGGCCAGCGTGGTTGCCAAAAAGGACACCCAGGTCCTATCCCTCGATCAATTAAACCTCCGCCAGGAGATTGAGAAATACCCCACCTTAGCCATTGAGCTGCTCCAGATGTTGAGTCGACGCGTGCGAGCGATTGAAAAGAGCATGCTAAACACGCTGGGAGCTTATTTGCCTGTTTGTGCCAATTGCAAGAATATACGTGAGGTTGACGGCTCATGGACACCGATAGAGGAATACATCGCTGACCATTCCGAAACTGAATTCAGTCACAGTTTTTGTCCAGAATGTCTGAAAAAGCTCTATCCAGAATATTACAAGGATGATTAGCTTTCAAGGTATCGAGAATATGAGAGGGGGACATCGCTTCTAAAGCAACTTAATATTTCTTGCAACTCCCCAGTACAAACTGCGAGGCCCTTCCTCCGCATCCCTGTAAATGCCCATTTGAGAATCTAAAGAGGGGCCAGCTCTTCTTTTCACAGATCTTATTCATTATTGCATAGACGCTAATATGTCGCCTCCTTTGCGCGTAGAATACCCTGGTGCCTCCTATCACGCTGACAGTGAACTGCACTGCCGCATCGAACAAATCAGAGAAACGGCCAGCTTGACTTCTAATCAAGAAAAAAGGCTTGTGACCCTTTTTTACTTCATGGATAAGAGGTGGGTTCTGAGGTTGGTTTTTTTGTTTTTTATCCCGATTTTCCTTCGAATATTCTTTCGGTGCACCTCGATCGTTTTGCCCGACAGATTCAAGAGCTCTGCGATCTCTTTGGTGGTTTTGCCATGCTTTACAAGGTCTGCCACCTGCATCTCTGCGGGAGTGAAGTTCAGATACCTGGAGGACAACCTGAGTGAGAATGGTGAGATAATGTCGTTGAGATTCGAATCCAAGATATTTACATAAACCCTTTGTTTTTCATCCAATGTGTTCTCCTTCAATTTCTCTATATAGGGCACAATCAGTTCCCTCACATTGAACAACACCTTCTCTTCAAGCTCTGTTTTATCTTCTTCTCTTCTTTTCAGCAGGACTCTCAATGCGGCGTTGACTTCCTCGCAATTGGCGGTCTTGATCTCCAGTTCCTCCTCCCTTTCCTTGAGTGCCTGCTCAGCCTGCCTCCTTGTGGTGATGTCATGGAAAAAGGAAAAGAGGAATCTCTTGCCGTCCATCTCCACAAGATTCATGCTGACTTCCACGTCCACAATCTGCGCATCTTTACGCCGAAGTTTCGTCTCAAAACGATCGGATCCCTTCTTGACGAATCTCTTGATATGCTCTGTGATCTCCCGAGGAGTTTCCATGGCTTCAAGATCACGGATATTCATGCCGACCATTTCCTCTTTTGAATAGCCGGACATAATGGATGCTGCTTGATTTACTTTGAGAATATTCCCCTCCATATCTACTACCGATATACCATCTATTGCGGTCTGAAGAATCAGTTCATTTCGAACAGTCTGCTCCCGCAACGCCCGTTCTGCCCGCTTCGATTCGGTGACATCGATACATATCGTCTGAAAGAAATCCCCATCTCCGAGATGATGAACCCGTGAGACAGTCAAGAGGGCATCGTAGGGAGTACCGTCTTTGCGTTTCAATCGCACCGGGTAATTAAGCACACCACCGCATCGGCTGACCGCTTCAAGGAACGCCTTCCTATCCTCTGGATTTTCATAGACATGAGCAAGGTTGATCTCTCTAAGCTCCTCAATGGAGTATCCGGTGATGGCCTCCATTGCTCTATTGGCCGAGACCACCTTCCCATCAGCAGAGGCTAGGCCAATACCAATGGGCGACTGTTCAAAGAGAAGCCGATATCGCTCCTCGCTCTCGCCCAGCACCTCCTCGGCTCGGTTGCGCTGGGTCTCTGATGCATTCAGTTCAGCAATCCGCCGACGTAATTCCTCCAGTTCATTTATGAGTTGCTCTCTGGTTTTTTTCTCATCATTCATTTTTTTTTACCCTGGATGAATAGATTTTTCCTGCGGTTAGGATCCTTTTGGATCTTGGAAAAATCAATATCCTGTAATTTCAGACCATCTTTGCTTCCATGCCTCCACATTCTTTGCCACCATTTCGTGATCATAGTTGACAAAGCTGAGACTTTCAAAAGGAGGAACTCCAGCGGGCAGGGCAACACCCTTTCTCACCGGATACCTCAAGCCAATCTTTGCGTTAATCTCTGCGGGAGTCGGAGTGAGGAGAAAATCGACAAACTTTTCCGCTGCTGCAAGGTTCTTACAACCCTTAATAATAGACGCCGCTCCAATTTCATAGCCATCATCTTTCGGAAATACGATCGTTATTGGAAGGTTCTCCCGTGTTTTTCTGGCAATCGTATCGTGCCCCCACGCCGTGCCTACAAGAGCCTCTCCCCTAGATACCAAATCAATGGATCCATTTGAACCACGAGTATACAGGCGTACATTCTTATTTAAATCGGCTACGTATTTGAAGCCCGCGTCTACACTCCCCAATCTGAAAATCTGAGTGGCCATTATGATGACCGCATTTCCCGTAGTCGCAGGATTTGAAGTGATTACCTCACCCTTATAGGCAGGGTTCAAAAGATCATCCCATGAGGAAGGGGGTTTGATACCGCTTGGGGCAATCTCCTCATTAAACCTCTTTGTATTGTAATGGATACACATCGCTCCAAGATACCAACCCGACCAATAACCGTGCAGATCCATAAACTTTCGGTCTATCCCTGCCTCCTCTACCATAGGTGAGCGATATTCCTGAAGGAATCCTTCCGCCGCCAGGCTGGCATGGATATTCGAATTACCTCCAATAAAAACATCAGCCCGAGGGCTCTTTGCCCCCGTCTTGATCTTGGAGGCTACTGTACCTGCCTGTTCAATCTGAAGGGCAAGCTCTACATCCAAGCTTGTCTGTTCCTCAAATACCTCGATTATGTCTCTCGATGTCTTCT
>Ga0209636_10009175_pt1 | contig 10076 bp, 5 predicted proteins | sample DeeMarSWOR152_54_FD_187464 | JGI IMG/M metagenome (GOLD analysis project Ga0209636, IMG submission 187464) | Marine sediment microbial communities from White Oak River estuary, North Carolina - WOR-1-52-54 (SPAdes) (version 2) | ecosystem: Environmental > Aquatic > Marine > Intertidal zone >... | reverse complement strand
CGTCGATCGCTCCTCCTTGCGGCGTATTGCTCCATACGCCTCAGTCGTCGCTCCTCGGCGCCTTGCATCTAATACCTTGCTGGTGATCAGGAATACTCTATAACCTGCTGATTTCATTCTTGATACCTAAATTAGACGGTGGATTTTGGAGGTTGTTTGTTCGTCCTCACATTCGACCGCGAGCCCATGAACTCCCCAGGAGTATCCGATGGTTTTTGATCAGTGGAGTTTCCTGAATTTTTAACCTGGCATGTGTCTAACATGTTGATTGTTCATGAAATTCTTTATTTTGCAGGGGAAGGACGGTGTTCCTGAGCGAAGGGACATCAGCCTTTTCCCACACGAACCTCAGGAAATCCACTTTTTGATTATGATTTCCTTTGTGGTATAATACTTTTACTCATAGACGGAATTCAGGGAGTAATTGCCATTAAAAGGGTTTTTGGTCATTTAACCGGCCTGAAGTCCAGTCAACTAAAGAGATTAGAACGTATATACCGAAGAAGGATTCCTCCCCAGACGGTCATCAACCTCGAAACGGCCCGATATCTCACTGAGCTAACCCACGAGATTAAACGCCAAGTCGGAATTTTGGTTAACCGCAAGGGTATCATCGAATACGTCGTTGTGGGCGATCATCATGGGATCGTAATTCCACCCCTACCGAGGTACAGGGACGGGCTCGTAAGGCTTCGAGGGCTGAGGTGCATCCATACTCATCTTCGGGATGAACCCCTAACCCAAGACGACATCACTGACCTTGCCCTTTTGAGGCTCGACATGATGGGTGCGCTGTCCGTTGATGGTTCTGGATCCCCCGCCCGTATCTATCTGGGCCATCTCCTCCCCGAGAATCCCATGGGAAGGCGGTGGGAACTCCTGCCTCCTCACCGCCCGTGGGGTTTGAATGTCCGCTTTCTCGAATTCATCCAATCCCTGGAGGATGAATTTCAACGAACCCAGTGGGCGAAAGTCTCGGCCAATGGCAGGGAAAACGCCCTTCTCGTGACTGTGGTCGAATCCAATCAGGGTGCTATAGAGGAATCGATCCAGGAGCTGAAAGAATTGGTAAAAACGAGCGGCGGGATAACCGCGGGCATACTCGTCCAGCGCTCGAAGAAGTTGCACCCTCGGCTCTTGATAGGAAAGGGTAAGTTGACCGAGATCACCATACGGTGCATGCAGCTAGGAGTGGACCTCATCATCTTCAATAGGGATTTATCTCCCACACAGATGGCTGCCATTAGCGATTTTACGGAGTTAAGGGTGATCGATCGAACTCAGTTGATTTTGGATATCTTCGCCCAAAGGGCCCACAGCCGAGATGGGAAGATCCAGGTTGAATTGGCTCAGCTGCGGTATCTCTTACCGAGACTTTCAACGAAGAATACGGCGATGTCCCGTTTAACAGGTGGCATAGGAGGTCGCGGGCCTGGAGAGACAAAACTCGAGATAAACCGAAGACGTGTGAGGGATAGGATTGCACGTTTGGAGAAAGAGCTCGAACACATAGGCAAGGAGCGGGAACGGAGACGGGAGAGCAGATTAAGCAAGGGTATACCCATCTCTTCCATCATAGGCTATACTAACGCCGGGAAGTCCACCCTGTTCAACGCCCTGACAAAAAGCCACGTCACTGTTGAGGAGAAACTCTTTGCCACCTTAGATACTTCGACCCGGAAGCTTCGCTTACCACGGGAACGGGAGGTGATCATCTCGGACACGGTGGGATTCATAAGGGATTTACCCAGGGATCTCATGGGAGCCTTCCGGGCCACCCTCGATGAACTGAAAGATGCCGATCTTCTCATACATGTAGTGGATCTCAGTAACCCCACTTTCGAAGAGCATATCGGGGCCGTTGAAACGATCCTCGATGAACTGGATTTGAACTTTATCCCACGGCTGTTGGTGTTCAACAAGGAAGACAAGGTGGATTCGGGCTTCGTTCGTCAGTCCTGTCGACGTTACAATGCAATTTCCCTATCGGCCCTATCGGCCCTCCAGGGCAAAAACCTGGAAGGTCTCTTATCGAAAATGGAAGAGTTGCTTTGGAAGGAGATACGACCTGACATGGAAATAAGCATGGGGAGGACGTAAACTCCCGGTTGACAAAAGAAGGATGCTCTGATAGGCAGGTAAGAACACCCTTCCATTTCATTTACTCTCTTTTTTTCACGGAAATGGCTCATTAATTGCAGAAAAAATTATTTTTCCATCATCTCGGGAAGGAGGAGTCATGTTAGAGGAGCCCCTCGAAGAATGTTTGACTTTTGACGACGTACTGCTCATGCCCGCTAAGTCAGATGTGGTGCCAAAGGACGTCGATACCAGCACCGTTTTGACCAATACCATTACCCTGAATATTCCCATCATAAGTGCAGCGATGGATACCGTTACCGAGGCTAATACGGCGATTACCATGGCCCGGGAGGGAGGTCTTGGAATTATCCACCGAAATCTGTCCATCGATGCCCAGGTCGTGGAGGTGGATAAGGTTAAGAAATCGGAAAGCGGTATGATCAGGGACCCCATCACCATGGACCCGGACCAAAGGATATTCGATGCACAGGAGATTATGAAGAAGTATCGCATTTCCGGCGTTCCCATCACCAAGAACGGGAAGCTGGTTGGGATATTGACCAATCGCGACCTGAGGTTTGTGACACAATTGGACAAGAAGATTTCGACCGTGATGACGAAGGATAACCTCGTTACGGTGCCCGAGGGGACTACGTTGGAGCAGTCGAAGGCTCTGCTCCACAAGAATCGTATTGAAAAGCTCCTCGTCGTGGATGACCGAAATAACCTGAGAGGCCTCATCACCATTAAGGATATCGAAAAGATCAAGAAATACCCAAACGCTTGCAAGGACGAGCTGGGCCGTTTGCGGGTTGGAGCAGCCATCGGCGTTGATAAGGATCGGCAGGCGAGGACTGAGAGCTTGCTGAAGGCCGGCGCGGATATCCTGGTCATCGATACGGCCCATGGACATGCCAGGGATGTCCTTGAGGCGGTCCGGGACACCAAGCGTAACTTTACGGATTGTCAACTCGTCGCGGGAAATGTTGCCACGGAAGAGGCAACGGAGGATCTCATTAAGGCCGGCGCGGATGTTATTAAGGTTGGAGTGGGACCGGGCTCCATCTGTACCACCCGTGTTATTGCAGGGATCGGCGTACCTCAGATATCCGCCATAATGGCAAGCGCGCGGGCCGGACGGAAATCCGATACTCATATCATCGCTGATGGGGGAATCAAATTCTCCGGAGATATCGCCAAGGCCATCGCTGCCGGAGCCCACTCGGTAATGGTGGGGAACTTATTCGCGGGGACTGACGAAAGCCCCGGGGAGCTTGTACTCTTCCAGGGAAGGAGTTACAAGGTCTATCGGGGAATGGGTTCCTTAGAGGCTATGAAGGAGGGGAGCCGGGATAGATACCGCCAGCAGGAGGTCGAGTCAGAGAGCAAACTCGTTCCCGAGGGTATCGAGGGCCGAGTTCCCTATAGAGGGTCTTTGTCCTTTTGCGTGCAACAGCTCGTGGGGGGCTTGAAGGCCGGCATGGGATATGTGGGCTGTTGGAACATAGAGGAGTTGCGTTCAAAGGGCAGGTTCATCAGGATAACCCAGGCTGGATTGCGTGAAGGACATGTCCATGACGTTATCATAACCAAGGAGGCCCCCAATTACCGTTTGGAGTGATGGTAGGAGGTGAAGATCGGTCAATCGATGAGGCGGACATGCAAGGGTCTCCTTCTCTTTGTTTTCTGTTCTATCCTGTGGAATAGTGGTCTCGTCTACTCCTCGCCCGGGCCCCAGGGATCTACGAAGAATATCATCCAGAGAACGCTCGCCGGACCGCCGGAAATCCAACAATACTGGCTTCACCGAAAGGCTCTCATCAATACCGGAAAAACGATCATCGGCCAAAAGGAGTTGGAGGAGATCCATCGCGTTCAATTAGATAGGGGTATTCGGAATCTTCCCACCTTCGCGCTGCTCCTGGTCAGAGAAGGCCTGGATCTGGCCGCACGGGGGAGGTACCAAGAGGCGGTGGCGCTCTGTGAGTCCGCCAAGACCCTGGCCCCGGGATTGCCGTACGGATTTTTTGCCTTGGCGAGGGTGCATTGGAGTGAGTCTAAACTCCGAGTTGACCGGGTTGTGGTAGAACTTCTGAAGGGATTGGTCGTCTTCCTGAGGAATTTTAAGCTCACCTTCGTGAAAGTCACAGATATCTTCTTTCTCGTCGGCCAGTCGGTCCTCCTCTGTTTTTTGTTCTATTCGTTCATCTTGTTCCTCAAATATTTTCCTTCATTTGTTGAGGGGGTGATACGGAATTTTAGATCCCAGGTGTCTCAGATTATTCTGGCTTTGGTAAAGATCACGGCCATTCTCCTTCCCTTCCTCTTACAATTGGATTTCCTGTGGGCCTTTTTGTATTGGTCCCTTCTCATCATGGCTTCCCTGGGGAAGCGCGAAAGGTTCGTGCTCTGTCTCTTCTTTCTCTTGATCATCTACATCCCGTGGACGATGGGTGTCTTTACCGATTTCTTGAACCATTCGGCAAGTAGGACGTTGAATATCTATAGGGCAAACGAGGAGACGTGGAACCGGGAGGTAACGGATGATTTCGTCCGAAGCCTTGAGGCTAATCCGGGAGATAGGGAGATTCTCATCACACTGGGGCTCATCAACAAGAGGGAGGGGAAGTACGCGAAGGCCGAGGAGTATTTCAAGAGGGTGGTTTCCAAAGACCCCTCAGCTGCAGAGGTCATGACTAACCTGGCAAATGTTTACCTGGCAAAGGGAAATATCGATGGGGCAATCGAGTTGAATAAGAAGGCCATTGAGGTAAACCCCCGGAAGGCCTCATTCTACTTCAACCTCCATCGGGCTACCTCGCAGAAGTCCACGAGCGTGGTCAAGGCGGATCCTTTCCTTCAAAGGGCCACGGAATTGAACCCGAAATTGATCCATTATCAGTTGAAAATTGAAAGCGATAACATGAATCGCTTCGTCATTGACGAAACCGTCTCGGCCCTGGCTTTGTGGAAGGATGTCGCGCATCAACTCTTCGGGAGATGGGTGGATTTTGGAGGGTTCATCTCAATATGGTTCAAATCGTTGAATGCACGGTGGGGGTTTATTTCTCCCCTGTTTTTTATGAGCTTACTGGTAGGATTTTGGATATTCGGGAAGCGAAAGGGAAGCATGCGAAAGTGTCCTCTCTGCGGCAGTTCGAGTCGCCGAGTCTATCCGAGGAGAATCGAGGGCGACTTTATCTGCCTCGGCTGCTATCGACTTTTCGTGAAAAAAGAGGGCCTCAACCCCAGGATAAAGGTAAAGAAGGTGGCTCAGGTGAAGGGTTACCGGCAGAGGGAACAACTCATTTCAAGGGTCCTTTCGCTTTTTTCCCTGGGAGGGGGTCACGTATGGGGGAATTGTACTGTCAAGGGTGTCATTTTCCTCTTTATCTTCTCACTATTCATTGTGCGCATGGTCCACTGGCATGGAGTGATCAGAAATCCTGAGGTTTTTTCGGGGTCCTCACCGCTATCGAGCAAGGCTTTGCTGGTCGGGCTGTTCGCCTTCTTCTATTTCCTTTCGCTCAGGAGCATATCCCGAATTGAGAGACGGAGACGGGCGTTGGACAAAATCAGTATCCCCCTTTGAGGTGACGACGTGGCATTGCAAGGTGATCTCAAGGATTTCAGCATTACGGAAATTATCCAACTGATTGGCCAACAGTTCAAAACCGGGGTATTGAATGTCCAGCATGGCAGGAAGAAGGTTGAGATCTACTTCGCGGACGGTAAGATCGTCCATGTTTTCTCCACCTATCGGGCCAGGAAGGATCTCTTGGGAGAGATCCTCGTCAGGGCCCAGGTGATTACCGAGCAGCAGCTGGACCAGGCCCTGAAGGTGCAGGAGGAGACGTTACAGTATTTAGGGGAAATTCTCATCGACTTACAATTGCTGAAACGGGAGGAAGTACTCAGGGTTATCCAGAATCAAATCTTTGAGACCATTTACGATCTCTTCCGATGGGGGGAGGGGAACTTTCGGTTCGATCTCAGGCTCGTGGAGAAATACCGGAGGATCCCATTGGCCTTGAGCCCGGAAAATGTCTTGCTCAACGTGCTCCGGATGCTGGACGAATGGTCGGAAATCGAAAAGAAAGTCTCGTCACCCTATATCGTTTTTGAGAAGGTTTCCCCCGAGGAGCTGGGAGACCAATACGGAATCGGCAAGTTCGAGGAGATTCGCGAGGACAAGATGTCCCCCGAGGCAGAAGTGGTCTGCGGATTGGTGGATGGGAAGCGCACGGTTCAACAGATCGTGGACCGAAGTCTCTTGGGCAAATTTTATGTCTTTGACTCTCTTGTTAAACTTGAGGATGCAGGTCTTCTCCGCAGGTTGGGCATAGAAAGGCCCAGCTTCAAGGATTTGGTTCGAGGAAAGACCTTCAGATCCATTTCATCCCTTACACGCTTGGGGCTTTTCTTGGTGATTTTTTTCATCCTGCTCATCTCATTTCAACCCCGCCTCAAGGATCTGGTTGGCAATTCACGAATCGAGATGCACGAGGTGAAGTTACCCCGAGCATTTTCCGCCGACTTGCATAGAACAAAGATACTCCGGGCTTTGGAGATTTACCGACTGGAGAAGGGTAAATATCCGGAGGATTTACAACGGTTGGTCTCCTCAGGAATTCTGGCCGGTTGGGATCTCTTATCTGACGATGGGCATCCGTACCGCTATGGGGTAAATAGGGATGGCCGAGTATCACTGAGTCCTTGAACCCCTCCGCGGACCTACCATCTATTTCGGCAAGAGAATCGGGAACGTGGGGAACATCCATCAAGAGAAAATACTCATACTTGATTTCGGTTCTCAGTATACCCAGCTCATTGCTCGGCGGATCAGAATGTGCCAGGTCTACTGTGAAATTCATCCCTATAACATGCCGTTGGAGGATATAGGGGCTTTTAATCCCCGCGGTATCGTTTTTTCCGGTGGTCCTTCGAGTGTTTATGAAGATGACGCTCCCATGGTGAACCGTGAATTCCTGGATTTGGATATCCCCGTACTTGGAATCTGTTACGGAATGCAGGTCATGGCCCATCTCTTGGGGGGTAACGTTATCAGGGCCCCCAAAAGGGAGTATGGAAAGGCCAGGATAGTAATCGATGACCCTTCGGATATCTTCGCTGGATTGGGGGAAAGGGGAGCGAAACTCCAGGTATGGATGAGCCATGGAGATCGGATAGAGGTATTACCCGAGGACTTCGAAAGGATAGCTCGCTCGAAAAACTCACCGATAGCTGGTATGAAGGGGCGGGGCGGAAAACTTTTCGGGCTTCAATTTCATCCTGAAGTGGTTCATACCCCAAAAGGGGTCGAGATTCTCAAGAATTTCCTCTATAGGGTATGCGGCTGTTCTGCCTCCTGGACCATGAAGTCATTTGTCCGGGAAGCCATCAGTAAGATAAAGGAAGATGTAGGACGAGATGGGGTTATTTGCGCCCTGAGCGGAGGGGTCGATTCTTCCGTGGTAGCAGTCCTCTTGCACAGGGCCATAGGGGAACGGGCCATTTGCCTTTTTGTCGATAACGGACTCTTGAGGAAAGGTGAAGCCGATTCGGTTGAAGCGGTCTTCAAGGACCATTTCAAGATGCACCTCATTCGCGTTAATGCACAGGAGCATTTCCTGAAGAGACTCCAAGGGATCATCGAACCGGAGGAAAAGAGGAAGATCATCGGGAACGAATTTGTTTATCTTTTCGAACAGTGGGCAAGGAAATTCGGTGGTATTAGATTTCTCGCCCAGGGAACGCTCTATCCCGACGTCATTGAGTCAACCTCCTTTAAGGGACCGTCCGCGACGATTAAGTCGCATCACAATGTTGGAGGGCTGCCGGATAAGATGGGGCTCAGCCTCATCGAGCCGCTCCGAGAATTGTTCAAGGATGAAGTGAGGTTGGTGGGCAAGGAGTTGGGCATACCCGATAAGATCATCTGCCGTCAACCTTTCCCCGGACCAGGGTTAGCCGTCCGAATTATCGGTGAGGTGACCCAGGAACGGCTCTCCTTGGTTAGGGACGCGGATGATATTGTGAATCAGGAGATATCCCGGGCAGGGTTTTCCCGGGAGGTCTGGCAGTCCTTTGGGGTCCTGCTCCCGGTAAAAACGGTGGGGGTAATGGGGGATGAGAGGACTTATGAGAATGTCCTCGCCATAAGGGTGGTAAAGAGCGTCGATGGAATGACGGCTGACTGGTTTCGGCTTCCCTATGGAATTATGGAGCGAATGTCTAACAGGATTACCAACGAAGTGAAGGGAATCAATAGGGTGGTTTACGATATCAGTTCGAAACCCCCCAGCACCATTGAATGGGAATAACCGCGCTTTCGAAGCTGCCCTTCGGGTCGGCTTTTCATATCTTCCCCGGTTCCGTCTTTTCCTTACTTTCGCTGAGGTCATTTTCATCTTGACATAAACTATATATTGTGTTATCGGAAAGAAATGCTACAATATATGGATGAAAAGTTTTATGTGGTTTGCCGATTCACCGAGAGAGGAAGAAGAGGAAAATGCCTCATCCGTTCTGCTATGGAGGAGGAATGAACAGAGGGGAATTCGTCCACCTGCATCTTCACAGCCAATACAGCCTCTTGGATGGTGCCATCCGTTTTGAAGAACTCTTCGCACTGGCCAAATCTCATAAGATGCCAGCGGTAGCCCTCACGGACCACGGCAATATGTTCGGGGCCATCGAATTCTACCAGAAGGCCATTAAAAACGGGATAAAACCCATCTTAGGATGCGAGATGTATGTGGCACCCAGGAGCCGATTTGACAAGAAATCCAATACTGTGGGCGAGGGATCATACCACCTCACCTTGTTGGCCCAGAATAAACGGGGATACTTCAATTTAATCAAGCTGGTCAGTCTCGCCCATCTCGAGGGATTCTACTATAAGCCCCGCATCGACAAGGATCTCCTGAGGGAGTATAACGAGGGATTGATTGCCTGCAGTGGTTGCCTGAAGGGAGAAATTGCCTTTTTACTGGACAGAGAGGAAGAGCGGGAAGCAGAGAGGGCAGCCATTGAATACTCGGAGATATTCGATCACGACCGATATTTTTTGGAGATCCAGGAAAATGGTGTGGAGAATCAAGGGGTTGTTAACGAGAAATTGTGCGCGTTGGCGGATAAGCTCTCCCTCCCCTTGGTGGCGACGAATGACTGCCACTACTTGAACCGTGAGGATGCCAGGGCCCATGAAGTTTTACTCTGTATTCAGACGGGAAAGACCATTAATGACGCGGAACGGATGAGGTTTTCTACGGATCAGTTCTATTTTCGATCCACCGAAGAGATGAAAGCCCTGTTTGCTGGTCGGGAGGAAGCAGTTTCCAATACCGTGCTGATCGCTGACCAGTGTAACCTGGAATTGAAGTTCGGGGAATACCACTTTCCCAAATTCGCCGTTCCTGAGGGCGAGTCATTGGACTCCTATCTCGAGAACCTCGCGAGGGAGGGGTTGGAGCAAAGGTTGTCCGGGGTGGGAAGGGCTGAAGGTCCCGATACCCGGGGCCGCGAGGAATATTTCACGAGGTTGGAAAAGGAACTAACAACCATCAAATCCATGGGCTTCTCCGGTTATTTCCTCATTGTCTCCGATTTCATCAATTACGCCAAGAAGAGAGGGATCCCCGTGGGACCTGGAAGGGGATCCGCCGCAGGAAGCCTTGTTGCTTATTCGCTGGGGATTACTGACCTCGATCCCCTCCGTTATGGCCTCTTATTCGAGAGATTCTTGAACCCCGAACGGATCAGCATGCCGGATGTGGATGTCGATTTTTGTATGAAGGGAAGGGATGAAATAATCCAATACGTCACCGAGAAATACGGCAATGACAACGTTGCGCAGATCATAACGTTCGGGAAAATGCAGGCGAAGGCGGTGGTCAGGGATGTGGGAAGGGCGTTGGATATGCCTTATGGCGAAGTAGATCGGATTGCAAAACTCATCCCGAATACCCTCAATATCACACTGGATCAAGCCC
>Ga0209636_10009174_pt1 | contig 10077 bp, 10 predicted proteins | sample DeeMarSWOR152_54_FD_187464 | JGI IMG/M metagenome (GOLD analysis project Ga0209636, IMG submission 187464) | Marine sediment microbial communities from White Oak River estuary, North Carolina - WOR-1-52-54 (SPAdes) (version 2) | ecosystem: Environmental > Aquatic > Marine > Intertidal zone >... | reverse complement strand
CTTTCTCTCAGAACAAATAGAGAAAGATAAAATAATTCCTCAAACGCAAATCTCTTTTTTGCCTTTTCGGCGAGTTCCAGAGAATCCGGAAAATGGATTTGCCAGATTACTTCTTGAAGGGACAAAAAACCATATTCCTGTCTTATCCTTTCTGGCAGGGAATCGGGAATCTGGTTTTTAAATCTTATCAGGAGAGGTTTTATAATAAATCTCAGCCATTTTGAGGATAACCCTTCGGTTTCTGGATAAACCGGAATAAGGCGTCCCGTATGAGTTAAATCAGAATTTTCAGACTCGCTCACCGAAGCTTGGATGGCGAAGGCGGGTATTTTCTCATAAGCCGGATTAGATAGATATTTCGAACCATTTTTTTTCGTAATTTTTCCCGCCAGACAAACGTATTCCCCTTTTTTAAAAGTATTAACCAAATAGGGCTGGTTAAACCAAATTACTTTGAGTTTTCCCGTTTCGTCGCCAAGAGTTGCTTGAGTTAAAACCATCCTCTTTCTGAAGGTATAGATGTTTTTTACATCTAAAATTTCTCCCTGGAAGCAAAAAGGCTTGCCCGCCGAAGCCTCGGCGAAGGCGGGACCGCCCTCTTCAACATCGGAAATATTAATTAAATTGGAAAAATCCTCATAGCGATGAGGAAAATGAAAAAGAAGTTGCTCCACGGTTTTTATCCCCAATCTCTTCAGCTTTTTTTGATATTGGGGGCCAACCCGCGGAATTTCTTCGATAGGAGAAGATAGATCCATGTGCGCTCGAGAGGAGTCGAACCTCTAACCTTTTGGTCCGCAACCAAATGTTCTATCCATTGAACTACGAGCGCGTTTACTTCTTGAAATTATCATAAAATTTACTTCTTTTCAAGTTGACTTAATCCATTTTAACAGATAAAATAAAAATACTTGGAGGAGTGCTCCGAATTGGTAAGGAAGCGGTTTGCTAAACCGTAGAGCGTGTAAAAAGCGTTCTTGTGGGTTCGAGTCCCACCTCCTCCGCATTAATTTCTCTTGGTGGGGTGCGAGAGTGGTTGAATCGGGCAGTCTTGAAAACTGCTATACCAGAAATGGTATCGTGAGTTCGAATCTCACCCCCACCGCATTCAAAAAACCGGCTAGGCCGGTTTTTAAAAATTTGAGGTATAACTTTAAATTTTTAAGCGGTCATCTCCAGGAGCGGCTCGGGCAATAACAATGCCGATAATTTCTTTTACCTCAGCTATTTTTAAAATCCTAGCACATTCTTCCATAGTGGCACTGGTGGTATAAACATCGTCAACCAGTAAAATTTTTTTATTTTTGACTAAATCTTTATTCTTGACTAAAAATGCCCCTTTAATGTTTTCTTTCCTTGCTTCAGTGGCAAGTTTAACCTGAGGAATCGTCTCTCTGGTTTTTGTCAAACAATCAGAAAATAGGGGGATTTTCAGAAAAGAGCTTAGCCCTTTAGCTATTTCCTCGGCTTGATTAAATCCCCGAAACTTTAGCTTTTTTTTTGAGAGAGACAGGAATCAAAATATAATCAGCGAAATTAGGTTTGTTGTCGAGTAATTGAAAATGGGTTATTATTAAGGAAGTTAAGAATTGAGCCAGTTCTTTGATAAAAGGTTCATATTTGAATTTCTGAATTAGATTCTTAATCAGAGGACTTTGATAATTGAGAGCAAAATATAAATCTTTAAGATTTTGACTGGAATATTGTTTATGAATTTTAGAAATTTCCAAAATAGCCTGACAGTCTTCACAAAGATAATCTCCTTCCCGCTGGCAATTAAAGCAAAATTTAGGAAAGAAAAGCTCCAGTAAGAAACCTATTAATTCCTTGAATATTATTGTTTTTATTTGTATGATATAATAATTGTATGATTTTTCCAAAGATATTTTTGCCCAAAAAATTTTTAGGAATAGATATTGGTACCGCCGCCATCAAGCTGGTGGAATTGTCAGGTCGGGGAGAAAAAAGGAAGTTGGAAAACTATGGCGAAGTAAAGGCTGAAGTTATTTTTGAAAAACCCTTCCGGACATTTGAAAAAAGCACTCTTTTATTCTCCAATCAAGAGATTGCCCGGGCAATTAAGGCAATAAAGGAAGAGGCAAAAATTAAAACGCGCGATTGCATCTTTTCCATCCCGGATTTTTCCAGTTTTTTTACCAATTTTGAGTTGCCGCCAATGACCGAAGAAGAGCTTTCCCAGGCAGTAGTTTATGAAGCCAGACAACATGTTCCTCTTCCTTTGGGAGGGGTAACCTTGGACTGGGAGGTAATTGGGGGCAAGGTTTCAAACCGGGAGAAGACCAAACTAAAAATCCTTTTGGTGGCTGTTCCCAACGAAGTGGTTAATCAATATAAAGAAATTGCCAGATTATGCGATCTCAAACTTCTGGCTTTGGAAGCTGAGGTCTTTGGTCTGCTCCGTTCTCTAATTCCGGCTGATGAAAAAAAGACTGTTTCTATTATTGACATTGGTGCTCAGACCACTACTTGTAGTATAATAGATGAAAGAGTTCTTAAAGTATCCCATAGTTTTGACCTTTCGGGAGACGATTTAACGAGTACGGTGGCTAAAAGTCTGTCTATTGATTACAAAACGGCTGAAAAGTTAAAAGAAAAGCAGGGATTAAAAGATATTCCCTCTCTCGAGAGCAGCCAAGAGGGGAGAAGAGATTTATCTCTTCCGTCGTCAGGAAAAGGCGTTAAAGAAATTTTACTTCCCCTGATTGATGCCGTTTTAAGGGAGATAGAGAAAATTAGCCGTAATTTTTATCAGACAGAAGGCAGGGAAGTTCAAAAATTTATCTTAGCTGGCGGGGTCAGCATCATGCCGGGACTAAGAGAATATTTTGAAGATTTTCTTAAAAAAGAAACGGAGATTGCCAATCCCTTTTCCAATGTTTTTTATCCAGCCATTTTAGAAAAAACATTACAAGAAATGGGTCCCGCTTATGCCATTGCCGTCGGCATGGCCCTCCGGGGCTTTGAGTAATATGGTTGAAATTATACCCAAATCAGAGGCAAAACTGCCAGCCTGGCAAAACATTTTTCTTTATTTTTCTTTCGGCCTTCTTTTGATGGTCGTTTTAGCCTATTTTATCTTGGACATTTATCTAGACCGGGCAGAAACCACCTTAAAGAATTTAGAAGAAACTCTGGCCAAAGAAAAAACGGCTGAAGAAATTGCCTTGGAAGAAGAAGTTTTTGGCTATCAGAGAAAAATTGGGGATTTCTCAAAACTAATAAATCAGCATCTTTTCTCTTCAAAATTCTTTGAATTTATTGAGAAGAACAGTCATCCTCAAGTTTGGTTTTCCAGACTGGATTTAAATACGAGAGAGGGAAGAGCAAAACTTACGGGCGAGGCCGGGAATTTCGTTGTCTTGCACCAGCAGCTTCAAATTCTCAGAACCAACTCTTCAGTGAAAAATCTTGATTTAGTCGGAATTGCCATCGGGAAAGAGGGCAGAGTTAATTTTGGTCTTAATCTCGACCTTTACCCAAGTCTTTTTAAGTAAAAATGAACCGTCAAATCACCATTGTTGTTTTTCTTTCTCTTGTCCTTATTTTAGGAATAGGACAGGTTTTGCCAAAATATCAGGAGTTAAAGTTTTCAGAGCAAAGAAATGAAGAGAAAAGAGCCGAGATTCAGGGAAAAGAAAAATACCTTCAAGACCTAAAAAAGGCGGATGAAGAGCTTAAAAATTATCAAAATCAACTTGTCAAAATTGATTCCGCCTTGCCTTCTAATCTAGGTTTAGAGGTTTTATTAAATTTTCTCCAAAAAGCCAGCTCTCAATCCGGCCTGGTTTTAAAAGATATTCAGTCCTCAGCTTCCCGAGTGATTTCAGAAATTAAAGAATTACCAGAACTTGAAAGATTAAAAGAAGCTGAAGTCTCTTTTGCGGTTGCAGGTAGCTACTCCTCTTTTAAAAATTTTCTTTCGGTTTTGGAAATGACCACCCGGCTGATTGAGGTGGAATCTATTTCCTTTTCTTCTACCGAAAAAGAAGGTCCTCAAGACTTTAATTTAAAAATAAAAATTTATAGTTATTAAAAAATGGCCATCACTTTTATTGAAAAAAGAAGAAGATTAAGATATCTATTTCCAGTTTTGGTAATTATAGTTTTAATCACGGGGATTATCCTTTGGCAAGGTTTTTTTGTTGAAGAAAAACCGGTTTTACCACCGATTGAAGTTGTACCTGCCAAAAAAATAGTGATAAATTTCGAAATTTTCAAACATCCCCTTTTAGAAAAACTTCAGCCTCTTGAGGCGATTCCCCTCTTTGAAGGAGAAGTTGGCCGGGAGAATCCTTTCCTCCTTTACTAAGCAGAAATGTATAGGTTAGACCTATACGTTTTTCCTCTGAGAGGCACCCTATTAAAACTATGGCTAATTTTATCCAACAGTTGCTTAAAAAAGGAATAATAGATAAAGAACAGGCCGCCTCTTTAGAATTTGAAGTTAAAGAAAAGAGAAAAAAGGAAGAAGAGTTATTGATTGAAAAGAAAATTGTGGCCGAGGATTTTTTATTTTCTCTAAAAAGTGAAAATTTAAAAATACCCTTTAAAAAAGTAGAGACTGAAGAAGTTCCTTTGGAAATCTTAGAATTAATTCCCGAAGAGACGGTCAAATATTATCAAATGGCCCCTCTCTCTAAAAAGGAAAACTTTTTGGAGGTAGGGATGGTCTATCCCGAAGATTTGAAAGCCCAGGAAGCCCTGAAATTCTTAGCTCGCCAGGGAAAGTTTAATTATCAAGTTTTTCTCATCACCCCTACCACCTTTAGCGAACTTTTAAAACAGTACCGCACTTTAAAAAGGGAACTGAGCAGGGCTCTGGAAGAATTGAAGACAGAGCTAAAAGTAGAGAGAGTGCCCAAGACGGTTGAGGAATTTGAAAGATTGGCCGAAGAGGCCCCGATTACCAAAATCGTGGCTGTAATGTTAAGGCAGGCGGTTGATGGCGAAGCTTCCGATATTCACATTGAACCCGGTAGAGAGAAAATGAGAGTTCGCTTTCGTGTATTGGGTCAATTGCACTCTTCCATTTTTTTACCCCTGAGAATTCATCCAGCCGTTATTACCAGAATTAAAATCCTCTCTAATCTAAAAATTGATGAAACCAGAATTCCTCAAGATGGTCGATTTTCAGCCAAAATTGATGAAAGAAACATTGATTTTCGGGTTTCCACTTTCCCGACTGCTCTGGGAGAAAAAGCAGCTATTAGGGTTTTAGACCCAGCGGTTGGCATGAAAAAATTTGAAGAATTAGGCCTGGAAAGTAGAAATTTTGAAGTGGTGGAAAAGGCAATCAAAAGACCTTATGGTTTGATTCTGGCTACCGGGCCAACCGGTTGTGGGAAAACCACTACCTTATATGCTCTTTTGCAGGTTTTGAATAAAGAAGGAGTCAATATTGTTACCCTGGAAGACCCGGTAGAGTATTTTATTGAAGGGATTAATCAATCCCAGATTAGACCGGAAATTAATTATGATTTTGCCCGAGGCCTGAGACATGTTTTAAGACAAGACCCGGATATCATTATGGTGGGTGAAGTTAGGGATGAGGAAACCGCCTTTTTGGTTAGCCATGCCGCCTTGACCGGCCACATTGTTTTGTCAACCTTGCACACTACAGATAGCTTGGGCGGAATTCCCAGGTTAATTGACTTGGGAATAAAGCCCTATTTAGTCCCGCCAACTTTAAGCTGTATTATTGCCCAGAGATTGGTCAGAAGGCTTTGCCAGTCCTGTAAAAAAGAAACAAAACCCAAAAAAGAAGTCAGAGAGTTAATCTTAAAAGAGGTTGAGAATCTGCCGGCTCAGATCAAAAAAAAGGTAAAAGTTCCGGACCCATTTAAAATTTTTGAACCAACCGGTTGTAAAAAATGTAATCAGGAAGGTTTTTCCGGAAGAATTGCTCTTTTCGAGATTTTAGAGATGACCGACCAGCTGTCAGAAATAATTTTAAAATCCCCAACCATTAAGAATCTCCAGCAGGAAGCCAAACGCCAGGGGATGATTACCATGTTTCAAGACGGCATCCTGAAAGTACTGAATGGCGTGACCACCATTGAGGAAGTTTTGAGGGTAGCCGAAGAGAAATAAAAACTATGAAGAATATTTTATTAATCGAGGATGACCCTTTTCTCCTAGATATCTATACCACCAAGTTAAAAGAAGCCGGTTTTTCAGTTGAGGTGGCTACTGATGGAGAACAAGGCTTGAAGAAATTGGTTGCTTCCGTCCAGAAGGGGAAAAATTTTGACCTTTTGGTTTTGGACATTGTTTTGCCCAAGATTGACGGTTGGGAAGTTTTAAATAAGATTAAAAACGCCCCCCAGCAATATGGTGGAGAATTGAAAACTGTTGTTTTGTCTAATCTTGGTCAGAGAGAGGAGGTAAGAAAGGCCTTCAATATGGGAGCTACCAAATATCTGATTAAGGCCCATTATACTCCGGCTGAAGTGGTCGAAGAGATTAAAAAAGTATTAGAGTAATCTCTTCTTCCCCTTCGCTAACTCTCAGTAGTCGAAGAAATTAAAAAAGTATTAGAATAATATGTCCAATAATAATAATCAACTCAACGAATTACTATCCATTACCGTTACCGAGCAGGCCTCGGATTTACATTTATCAGTTGGCCATCCGCCGGTTTTAAGATTGGCCGGCAGCCTTATTCCTTTGGTAAAAAAGAAAAAATTGTCTTCAGAGGATATCAAAAAATTAGCCGATGCTCTGATGACCGAAGAACAAAAAAAGAGATTTTTAGAAAAAAAAGAAGTTGATTTTTCCTATAATTTCGTTGAACAGGGGGCCAGATTTAGAGTTAATGTTTTTCTCCAGAGGGGAAATGTTTCTTGCGCTTTGAGATTGATTCCGGCCAGAATTCCCACCATCGAAGCATTAAACCTCCCAGACATTTTACATCAATTTACTGTTCCCTCTCAGGGATTTGTTTTGATTACCGGCCCCTCTTCTCATGGAAAATCAACCACTTTAGCGGCTTTGATTGATGAAATAAATCATAACCGAACCGACCACATCATCACTATCGAAGACCCGATTGAATATGTTTTTAAAGACGACCGGTCAATCATTGACCAGCGAGAAGTTTATCAGGATACTCTTTCTTTTGCTCGAGCCCTTCGTTCTACCTTTCGCCAGGACCCGGATGTGATTATGGTGGGAGAAATGAGAGACCCGGAAACCATGGCTACAGCCATTTCCGCGGCTGAAACCGGTCATCTTGTTTTTGCCACCTTGCATACCAACTCAGCTAGTCAGACCATCCATAGAATTGTTGACTCTTTCTCTCCGGCCCAGCAAGGTCAAATCCGGGCCCAGTTATCGGGCTCCCTTTTGGGAATAATTTCCCAGAGATTGATTCCCAGAACAAAAGGAGGTCTAATTCCGGTCTGTGAGATTTTGCTTAATACTCCGGCTACGGCTAATTTAATCCGAGAAAATAAAATTCACGAAATTCCCCTGGTTATTGAAACTTCGGCCGAAATAGGAATGATTTCTTTAAACAGAGCTTTAGCTGGTTTGGTCAAGAGAAAAGAAATCAGTTTAGAGAATGCTCTTAACCATTCATTGAGCCCGACCGAACTCAAGATGCTAATAAGATGAAGTTTGATTATCAAGCCAGAACTAAAACCGGAGAAATTCAAGCGGGAGTGATTGAGGCTTCTTCGCGAGAGGCTGCCGTTTCCATTTTACAGAAATACGGATTATATGTCACTATTTTGGAAGAAGTCGAGGAGGTTCCGTTTTATGCCAGAAAAATAAAATTTCTTGAAAAAATTTCCCCGAAAGAGCGGGTTTTATTTTCCCGACAACTCTCCATAATGTTCGCTTCCAAAGTGTCCTTAGTTGAATCTCTGAGAACTTTAGCCAGCCAATCTAGAAATCCTGATTTCCGGGAAAAAATTTCAAAAATTTCTGAGGACGTTGAAGGAGGAACCGCTTTTTCTTCAGCCCTTTCCAAATACCCAGAAATTTTCTCCTCTTTTTACGTTGCCATGGTCAAGGCTGGCGAAGCTTCGGGAAAACTTTCCGAAGCCCTTAGCTATTTAGCCGAACATTTAGAAAGGGAATATCATTTGATGAACAGAATAAAAGGAGCAATGTTTTATCCAGCTTTAGTTTTCCTCGTCGTTTTATTAGTTTTAGGTTTAATGATTTTTTTTATTATTCCTCAATTAACCGAGGTTTTAAAAGAGACCGGCCAGGAATTACCAGTCATCACCAAAATAGCTATGGCTCTCTCTGGTTTTTTAAGAAAATGGGCCTTAATTTTTATTTCAATTTTAGTTATTCTAATCGTAGCTTCCTTTAGATATCATAAAACTAAGGACGGAAAAGAATTCTTTGATAAAATATCTTTAAAAATTCCTTTTATTGGCAATTTTCTAAAATTGATTTATCTCTCTCGTTTTGCCGAGAACCTTTCCACTTTGATTTCTGGCGGTCTTCCTATCGCTCAATGTTTGGAAATTACCAGCAGAATTGTCGGAAACTCCGTTTATCAGGAAATTATTTTTCAGGCCCGAGATGAAGTCAGGAGAGGAGAGCAGATTTCTTCGGTCCTGGCTCGTTTTCCTGAAGCTTTTCCGCCGGTTTTTACCCAGATGACCCTGGTTGGCGAAAGAAGCGGAGCCTTGGATAAAACCTTGACGCACTTAGTTAGTTTTTATCAGAAAGAAACCGAGAGAGCCGCTGAAAGTTTTTTGTCAGTTTTGGAGCCATTATTAATTATTTTTTTAGGAGGAGTGGTTGGCGGATTAATCGCCGCTTTTTTACTCCCTCTTTACCAGATAGCCGCCTTTTAGTTTTCCACACCTTGACCTTAATGGAATATGATATAATAGAATCAATAAAAAGGTCGAATCTTAAATTTTAAATCTTAAGATTTAAAAGTTAATTATGAAAAAAAGAGGTTTTACTTTGATTGAACTTCTGGTGGTCATTGCCATTATCGGAATTTTAGCCGCCATTGTCTTGGTTTCTTTAGGTGGCGCCAGAGATAAAGCCAGAAACGCCAGAATTCAGGCTGATTTAGCTCAAGTAAGAGCAGTAGCCGAATTACATTATAACGAGAGTGGCTATTCTTACGACGGTTTGTGTCTTGCTTCGAGCACAGTAACTTTAATGGACGATATGAATAGCCAAAGCGGAGGAACGGCGGTTTGTTTTACATCTGCAACAGCACCAGACGATTATTGTATTTCTTCTCCGCTGGCTCCTAGTGGTAGTGGTCTTAATGTTTGCGTAAGTGCGGTCGGAATAGTAGGTGATGACCTATGCGCGGCTGTCAATACCACCTGTGATTAGGTAGAAAAATAAAAGATTAACAGTTTCAACTCTATTTTTGCGATTTTTGGTATGATAAAATTTTTCGGTAAAAAAAACTGAAAGGTTTTACTTTAATTGAACTTCTGGTGGTCATTGCCATTATAAGATGAAATTAAGCTGAGGATTAGTTTGACACCCGGCGTTGAGTATTTAACGTCGGGTGTTTTCTGTGTTAAAATTTAAAAAATAACAATGTTTTTGGTTTATTTTTTCATTTTTCTTTTCGGATTAGCAGCTGGTTCTTTTTTGAACTGTCTTGTTTACAGGTTGGAAATAAGTGAAAGTTTAGAAGGCCGTCCCCGAAGGAAAGCCTTCGGCTTCCTACGGGGCAGGTCTTTTTGTCCAAAATGCAGACATATATTATCGTGGTCAGATTTAGTTCCTGTTTTCAGCTTTCTTTTTCTAAAAGGAAAATGTCGCTACTGTCAGCAAAAAATCTCTTGGCAATATCCCGTAGTGGAAATATCAACTGCGGTGATGTTTCTAATAATTTTTGATTTCCATTTTCCAATTTTTAATTTTCTAAACCTAATTTATTACTGGCTAATCGCTTCGTTTTTGATTGTTGTTTTTGTTTACGATTTAAAACATTATATTATTCCTGACAAAGTAATTTATCTGGCCATCGGAACAGCGCTGATTTACAATTTTTTGAGTTCTGACCTTCTCGGGGGTTCAGAACTCTTATTGTCAGCCTTTGGTGCGGCGGCTTTTTTT
>Ga0209636_10009173_pt1 | contig 10077 bp, 9 predicted proteins | sample DeeMarSWOR152_54_FD_187464 | JGI IMG/M metagenome (GOLD analysis project Ga0209636, IMG submission 187464) | Marine sediment microbial communities from White Oak River estuary, North Carolina - WOR-1-52-54 (SPAdes) (version 2) | ecosystem: Environmental > Aquatic > Marine > Intertidal zone >... | reverse complement strand
TATGGCTGAAGTGGCAAAAAGGGGAAGAGATGGACTGGTCAATCAATGCGATGTTACCAACGGAGAGCAGGTACGCGATACGGTGGAAAAGGTGATCCGTAAATTCGGCAAGATAGACATCCTGGTAAATAATGCAGGCGGTATAACGCCTTCACCCCCCATTGAGGATTTATCGGAAGAGGATTGGGAGAAGATATTAAACCTCAACCTGAAAAGTGACTTTTTATTTTGCAAATTTGTTGTACCGCATATGAAGAAAAAGAAATATGGCAAGATTATTAACCTTTCGTCAATCGGCGCCATCCAACCCCCCCATCACGCCATCCATTATAATACGGCTAAATCAGGGATCATCGGGTTTACCTATGACCTGGCCAACGCCCTGGCACCCTTTAATATTCATGTAAACGCCATTCTTCCAGGGCCCATCCGGACGGCATTTTATGATCATATAATAGGGTCGATGACGGAAAAAGAAAAAGATGACTTTTTTGCGAACCTAGGCAAAAAGGTACCTCTCCAGAGGGTTGGCACTCTGGAGGACATCGCGGGACCTGCCTTATTCCTGGCATCAGAGCTTTCAGCGTATATTACGGGTGAGACCTTGCTGGTCGGCGGAGGGCTGCCCTTGCAACCACTACGTCCGGCACACTGAAAGAAAGCGAGATAATCAAACCCATCTATTTCCTTGAAAACACAGGCTTGGGAGAATCGATTACCATTGTCAATAATGGAGAGATGAAGGAGCATTATGAAACAGCGTTGTTAACCACACGCGGAAGAACATTTTTGTCGCGTAGAGGGAATTTTCCCGGATGATTATCTCCCTATGGATATGGATTCTCCCGAAACCGTTATTCCCTGATCTTCAAAATGGAAGCTAAGGCGTTTTGGTTAGGTACGAACTAATCACCCCAATTTGTTCGCTCATCCACAAAAAACTCCACCGTCGCTTCCCCTTATCCTCCTCGGACACGATTCTCTCATTCCCAGCTTCCTCAAATTATAGTCCACAATAGTATCAAGGGATTTTTTGGTAGTGTAACATTTCTTGTGTAAATTTGGTTTTGGGGTAGAAAAAAAGCGCATTCCCTTTTAGACTTGGATTGACCCATTAAACCAAGAAAGGAGAATGCGCTATGATCGAACTGAGTATCAATGTACCAGAAGTCAGGGAGTTTATCAAGGAAATTATTGAGGCCCCGGGAAGGATCTTTGAGATCATGCGATTTAATGTCCAGGAGACCGTTGGCCGCTATCTGAGCCTTCTGATGGAATCGGAGCTGACCTTCATGCTGGGCCGAAAGCGCTATCAGAGGGCTAGAGGATCTGTCAATTACCGAAATGGGGCTTACCATCGTCGATTCACCCTCAAAGGCATTGGCCAGGTAACCGTCAGGGTCCCCAGAGACCGGAATGGAGAGTTTAGGAGCTCGGTCTTACCCAGAAGCAAGCGGTATGAGGACGCGATCAGGGAGGATCTATCGTTGATGTTTCTCTCCGGAGTCAGCACGAGGACCTTATCCCTGATATCGCACCGTCTCATCGGGAGGCCCATCAGCCACGAGGAGGTCTCCAGGGCAAACCGCGAGCTCACAGAGGCCATCGAGCGGTGGAGGACGAGGGACCTGTCCAGAGAGCCCGTGAAGTATCTGTTTCTGGATGGGGTGAACTTTAAGATGCGAATTGGGGGCTCTGTGGAGCAGGTTCCTGTGCTTGTGGCCATTGGTGTGACCCTCGGGGGCCATAAGAAGGTTTTGGGCCTGCAGAGTGGCGATAAGGAGTCAGCGGGCTGCTGGAGGCAGTTTATCAAGGATCTCAAGGCTCGAGGTCTCAGTGCAGAGCATGTGATCCTAGGCATTATGGACGGCCTCCCCGGCCTGGAGACGGTCTTTCGGGAGGAGTTCATCGGTGCCAGGGTCCAGCGCTGCCAGGTCCATGTGGCTAAAAACGTGCTGGCCAAGGTGCCTAAGAAGTTGAAGAAGGCAGTGGCCGATGAGATGCGCTCCATCTTCTATGCATCCTCCAAGCAGAAGGCCCTGGAGTTCTTCAAAAGCTTCAAGCAGAACTGGGAGAGGGAGGTTCCCTCGGCCGTTAAGAGCCTGGAGAACTCCCTGGAGTCGTGTTTGACCTTTTTCTCATTTCCCCAGGAGGAGTGGATCTCTCTTCGGACGACCAATATCATTGAGAGGCTCAACAAGGAGTTTAAGCGAAGGACAAAGCCCATGGAGATTGTTTCGGGTGAGAGTGCATGCTATAGGCTATTGGCCTTCATCTGTTTAAAAGCAGAGTTACACTGGAGGGCAAATCCGGTCGGAAAGGTGAGTGCCAATCTACCCTTCTTCAGGGAAATTGCCCAAAAAGAATTTACACAAAATTCTTGACAGTACCGATTTTTTTATTGACACACAACCCCAATTTCGGTATAGCTCGTCCTCATCAAAGGTGAATTCTTGTCCAGATAAGCCTCTTAACACTTTGACAGCCCATTTCCTTGCTTGACAAGTGGGGGGGGGGAGTGATATAAGACTCATGTAGTTTGGGAGACTATGATACATGGAAACTGATAGGCACGTTAGATTACGGATTGACAACCTCTCGCTGAGCTTTGGCGGTGTTCAAGCCCTTATTGACGTAAGCATGGATATCAGGGATAACGAGATACTTGCTATTATCGGACCTAATGGTGCCGGCAAGACCGCCCTCCTCAACTGCATAAATGGCTTCTATAAACCACAAAAAGGTGAGATATATTACGAGGGGCGAAGGATTACCCGAATGCGCCCGGATAAGCTGGCTAAACTCGGCATTGCGAGAACCTTTCAGAATATCGAGCTGTATGCTGGGCTCAGCACTCAAGATAACCTTATGGCTGCCCGACACGTGCTTATGAATCAAAACTTCGTCAGTGGTGCGCTATACGTTGGCTGGGCATTGAAGGAGGAAATCAGGCACCGCCAGACTGCGGAGGAGATTATCGACTTCCTCGAAATGGGGCCAATTAGAAAGAAGATCGTTCACGTTCTACCCTACGGGATGCAAAAAAGGGTCGAGCTGGGAAGAGCATTATCGCTGGAACCGAAAGTATTGCTTCTTGACGAGCCTATGGCAGGGATGAACCTGGAGGAAAAGGAGGATATCGCCCGATTCATATTTGATATATTCGAGGGTCAGGGAGCTACATACCCCAATACACCCGTTCTGAGGGATGGTATTAGGTGTATCATCCTCGTTGAACATGATATGGGAGTGGTTATGGACATCGCAGACAGGATTATCGTCCTCGATTTTGGGCGCAAGATTGCCGAGGGCACCCCTGTCGAAATTAAGACGAACGCCGAGGTTATCAGTGCTTACCTGGGGAAGGAATAATAGGCACAGATTGTAACCTTGAGTCAAATCTATGCTATATGTGGAGGTTCCCCTTTCAATCCGAAACACATTCGAAATTCACCTTTCCACATTTTCAACTCTTTTGTCGAGATACGATGAAGGGAGAACATGGGTGCTTGTTTCGAATTGAGAGTTCGGGTATCTCTCGCGGATATATATAAGAAGAACATCCTTAAATTGGACGTGTTAGAATCTCAGTAGCCGGGACAAAATGCTCCAAGTAAATAATATTGAAGTTATCTATATAAATGTTATTCAGGTGCTGCGAGGCGTATCACTCGAGGTAGGTGACGGCAAAATCGTCGCCCTCCTCGGGGTGAATGGCGCGGGCAAGACGACCACCCTAAAGGCAATATCAGGGATGCTCAAGACAGAGGAGGGAGAGGTAACCGACGGCAGCATTGATTTTGATGGTAAGAGGATAGACAGGTATGGTCCCGAGGATATTGCGGTTATGGGCATAGCCCAGGTTATGGAAGGGCGAAGGATTCTTGAGCACCTCAGTGTTGAGGAGAATCTCTTCGTAGGTGCTTACTGTCGCAAAGACCGGGCGGGAGTTAAGAGGGACATAGAACTGGTCTATGACTGGTTTCCCAAGATTAAAGACCTCCGCCGCCAGATGAGCGGCTATCTTTCCGGCGGCGAACAGCAAATGTTGGTGATAGGCCGGGCGCTCATGGCACGTCCTCGGCTTATCCTTTTGGATGAGCCTTCACTCGGGCTTGCCCCCCTGCTTGTGCATGAAATCTATGAAATTATCCGGGGAATCAACACTGAGCAAAAGATGGCAATACTCCTTGTGGAGCAAAATGCCAGAGCTGCCCTTGGTATCGCTGACTATGGTTATGTTATGGAGAATGGCAAGGTAGTTCTGGAGGGCCCGGCTGAGAAGTTACGGGATAATGAGGACGTTCAGGAATTCTATATGGGGCTATCGGCTGTTGGCTCTAAAAAGAGCTATCGCGAAGTTAAGCACTACCGCCGAAGGAAGAGGTGGCTCGCTTGATTGAAGGGCATGGGGAAATGGCTACCGGAATAGAGCCAGTCAAGAGAGAAAAGGGTGATACCTGGCCCAAGATACTCAAATATAACTATGAAAATTATGGCGATAATCGCAGGGCCATGCGCAATAAGCACTATGGCATCTGGCAGCCGTTTACCTGGAAGGACTACTATCTCAGTGTTAAATACCTCGCCCTTGGTCTGCTATCGCTAGGCTTTGAACCGGGGGACAAGGTGCTCATTATTGGGGATAATGCTCCCCAATGGTATTATGCTGAGCTGGCTGCCCAGGCTAATCATGGGGCTTCGGTGGGATTGTATTCAGACTTGAATCCACCGGAGATACAATACATTGCCGAGAATTCAGAGGCTCGATTTGCTATCGTTGAAGACCAGGAGCAGGTTGATAAGTTTCTCCAAATCAAGGACGTGCTTCCCCTCCTCAAAAAGGTTATTTACTGGAACTATAAGGGACTAGCCCACACTGATGACCCTCTTTTAATGGGATATTTGCAGCTTCTCGAACGAGGGAAGAAATATGAAGAGGAACACCCCGGGCTCTTCGAGCAGAATGTGGAAACCGGTAAACCTGATGATGTCTGCGCCCTCGTTTATACCTCGGGAACCACCGGGGCAGCACCTAAGGGAGCGGTCCATACCTATAGGACGATTCGAACTGGTGCTGATTATCACCTGCATCTCGACCCATGGTATGAGAATGATAATGTCCTCCCCTACCTGCCACCAGTCTGGATGACTGAACAATGGTTTGGAATTGGCTGTCACCTACTATCGGCGAGTACCCTGAACTTCGCTGAAGAGCCGGAAGCCCAACAGCGGGATATGAGTGAAACGGGACCAAGCATTGTATTCTACGGGGCTCGGCTATGGGAGAGTCAGGCAGCTATGGTTCAGTCCCGAATCCTTGGCGCTGGTGGCATCAAGAGGTTTGCCTTCCGTCTGCTCATGCCAATTGGCTATAAGATGGCCGATTTAAAGTATAGAAAACAAAAGCCTAGCCTGTTCTGGAAAATACTCTATTCCTTTGCGGATATTGCCCTTTTGAGACCCATCAAAGGCAGCCTTGGTCTGCACAATGCCAGAATCTGCTATACCACAGGGGCTGTGCTCAGCCCAGATGCCTTCAGGTTCTACCACGCTCTCAATCTTCCGCTCAAAAGCCTGTATTGGACAACAGAGGGTGGAGCTCTCACTGGCGCCAAGAATGACGACATCAGTTTTGAGACGGTAGGCCCCGCTCACCGGGGGACAGAGGTAAGGATAACCGATAGTGGTGAACTAACGTATCGGCAGCCCGGTATTTTCGTTGGTTACTATAAGGACCCGGATAAGACTGCCGAGGTGCTGAAAGACGGGTGGTTTTATAGCGGAGACAGTGGTTTCATGAGGGAAGATGGACACATTGTATTTGTAGACAGGGTGAAGGACCTTGTTGAGCTGGCCAGTGGCGAAAAACTGGCCCCCCAATCTATTGAGAGCCGGCTGAGGTTCAGCCCGTACATCAAGGAATCCTGGGTAGTAGCCGGGCCAGATGGAGACTACGCCTCGGCAATCATCATCATTAACTATGATACTGTTGGCAGGTGGGCTGGACAGAGGGGAGTGCCTTATACTACCTTCACCGAGCTTTCACAGAGACCAGAGGTTTACGGGCTGCTGAAAACGGACATAGAGAGAATAAATCAAGCTTTGCCGCCTGGCGCCAGGGTAAAAAAATACGTCAATCTGCACAAGGAATTTGACCCCGATGAAGCTGAGTTAACCAGGAACAGGAGGCTGAGAAGGACATTTTTGCAAGAGCGTTACCGCGTGCTTATCGATGCCCTCTATGGTGATAAGACCGAGGTGCCGATAGAAGCCCGGGTCAGATACCGGGATGGGCGAATGGGGACAATCAAGACCACCCTGAACATCAAGTCTGTTGAAGGGGCTTCCTTATGACCTTCTTCCTCCAATTAGTAGTAACAGGTTTTGCCCTCGGCATGGTCTATGCCCTTGTTTCTATAGGCTTTGTCATCATTCTTAAATGCTCCGATGCGTTTAACATTGCCCAGGGGCACTTTGTAATGATTGGTGGTTATTTGGGCTATACCTTCTTGGTACCGTTCGGCCTCCCAGTATGGGCCAGCCTGCTATTGGCAATAGTAGCGGCTATTATCATGGGCTTGCTAATAGAACGTTTCACCCTGCGCCCACTGGTGGGTCAACCAATACTCGCTGTAATCATGGTGACCATAGCCCTTGCCAGCATATTGGAAGGTCTGGCAACCCTATTCTGGGGCGGGGAATATAAGGCTTACCACGGAGTACTGCCGACACTACCCCTGAAACTTGGTGAGATATCTATACCCTCAGAGACGTCAATTGGGCTCATCGTTTCTATTGCTACGGTAGCGATACTCATGCTTTTCTTCCGCTATACCAAAATTGGGCTGGCAATGAGGGCAACTGCCGAGGATGAGCAGGTAGTGCAGAGTGCTGGTATCAAGGTAACTACAGTTTATGCCCTCTCCTGGGTAATTGCCTGTATTGTTGGTGTGATCAGTGGAATCCTTTTAGGCGGCGTATCCGGCGTTATGACACCAATGGCTGAGGTTGGCCTGAAGGCATTCGCAGTCGTGTTGTTAGGAGGGGTAAACTCAATTGGCGGGGCCATTTTCGCCGGAATCATACTGGGTGTCCTGGAGAATATCGCTGCCGGATACCTGGACCCATTGCTTCCTGCCGGCGGTGGGCTGGCTAATGTCTTTCCCTTTATCATTATCATAATCGTGCTCATCTTCAGGCCCTATGGTCTATTCGGTCTGGTCAGGATAGAGAGGATTTAATCAATGGGTTTACGGACTGGAGCCTTTCATGAAAGCTACGCACAGGATATGGCCATCTTCCGCACGTGGCGTGGCTGGGGAGTGCTTTTTGCCTTCCTCATCCTTCTTTTCACCTGCCCGCTCTTTTTCAGTGATAGGGTACTGACCATCATGACCATGATCGGTATTGCCATTATCAGTGTTCACGGACTCAGTATTCTTACCGGGTACTGTGGCCAAATCTCAATAGGGCATGTTGGCTTTATGGGAGTTGGTGCCTATACCTCAGCTATACTCTGCGCCAAGCTTGGCTGGCCATTCTGGGCGGCCTTACCCTGTGCTGCCCTGGCTGCGGGAATAGCGGGTTTAATCTTCGGTTTACCATCATTGAGGATCAAGGGATTCTACCTCATTATGGCAACCATAGCCGCCCACTTTATTATTATCTGGGTAATACTCCAGCTGCGCAATGTCACCGGTGGTGCTGATGGGATGGCTGTACCCAGAGCCGAGATAGCAGGTTTCGTGTTTAAATCAAAAGCCAGCTACTTCTACCTGGTTATGATAATCGCCTGTCTGGCTACATTCCTGTCTAAAAACATAGTCAGGACTAGGGTCGGTAGAGCCTTCATTGCTATCAGGGATAATGACCTGGCGGCTGAGGTTATGGGAGTTAACCTGTGGGCTTATAAGTTAGTGGCATTCTTTATCGGCTGTGTTTATGCCGGTTTAGCTGGCTCACTGCTCGTTCACTACTTTGCTTTCGCCTCTCCAACCCAGTTTCCCTTCATGGATTCGGTGTGGTATCTGGGCATGCTCATTGTCGGCGGTATGGGCAGCACCGCAGGGGCTATCTTCGGCGCCGTTGCCCTCAAACTGCTGGATGAGCTGGTCACCATTGTTGGTCCAATCTTATCTACAGTCGTTGCTGCGCAGGCAGCCGCCTCACTCGCTCTCATCACTCGCGGATTAGTGATTATCATCTTCCTCATTTTTGAGCCCAGGGGGCTCGTTCACCGGTGGGAGATGATCAGGGCCTATTTCAGGCTATGGCCTTTCTCACATGAAGAATGAGACTGAAAGGGGGTGATGATATTCAAGGGAATGCCTAGTTTAGTGAAGGGGGGTGATAATATTCAACGGAATGTCTAATCTATGGTCTCAATTAAATCACAAAAGAGAAACGAGAAAGGAGGAGAAAATGGCTAAAATAAGATTGGCGTTAGGAGCTTCCATGATTCTTCTGCTGGCGGCAATATCGCTATTGCCTGCGAGCGCTCAAGCTGCGAAAAAATTCTATGTCGGCGGTACCATGTCGCTAACCGGCGCCTACGCTGAGGATACAGCGGCGGTTCTGGCTGGCTATGAGGACTATGCGAAATATGTAAATGAGACCAAGCTTCTGGCTCCATGGCGAAAAGAGAAACCCCCTGCTGATATCGCCCTGGAGGTGCTGTGGCGAGATGATGAACTCAAGGCGGCTAAAATACTGCCTATCTATGATGAGCTTAAGGCCAAGGGAATGCTGGTTTACAGGATAGGGTCGTCGGATGCGGCGTATGCACTAATGGAAAGGCTGGAAGAGGACCGCATGGGTGCCGTTACTATGGCCACTGGTCCTTATCTCCTGAAGCCGCCAAGAACCATCTTCACCCAGTACCCGATTTATACCGATGAGGCGGCATCCTTCGCCGAATGGTTCTTGAAGGAGTGGAAAGAAACCAGGAAACCACGGTTTGCTTACCTCACCGCGGATTCTCCCTTTGGTAGGTCGGTTGAGATCCCTGAGCTAAAAGCGTATCTGGAGAAGATAGGATTTGAGGTTGTTGGCAGCCAGTACGTGGCTATGGTACCTACCGCACCACCAACCACGCAGCTAATGTGGCTAAAGGAAAACAAGATTGACCTTACCTTCGGTTGCATGATCAACCCCGGTTCACAGCCGACCATAAAGGAAGCGGTCAGACTGGGTATGGGACCCCACCTGGGCACCAAGATAACCTTTGGCTTCGCTCTCCCAAGTCACATTCAGGTGTTCGTTGCTGCCATGGGTGAGCTGGGCAACGGGGTTATCGTCGCTGGTGGCTACCCTTCACATTGGCCGACTGTATCGGAAGAGGACGTACCGGGGATAAAGTTCTGCAAGGAACTACAGGATAAGTATCGCCCCGGCAAGAGGGTTACTCACATCATGTATCCGCATGGCGTTGTTGAGGCCATGATTCAGGTTGAGGCTTTGAGACTCGCCTTAAAAGAGGTGCCTTTTGAAAAGCTAACGTGTGCCGACGTATTGAACCATGGCTTTTATAAGATTAAAAACCTGAACACCGGCGGTATAACGAGTACGCCGCTGACCTATGGTCCGGGCGATATCGAGGGCATTGATTCGATACGTCTTCAGCAGGTACAGGGGGGTAAGATTGTAGAACTGGGCGTCTGGCAGGCTCGTCATATCTATTAACATAACACAATAACTATTACACCGGGGGCTCTTTGCAGAGAGCCCCCGGAAACTCCCAATATTCCTGAGAGAATGGGGGGATAGGCTTTTACACTAACAAAAATGGAGGTACGTAAATGGACCTCAATGGTATGTCCGATCAGGAATACTCCCAACCTGTACGCTACGGGGTTGAGGGTTCCAGAAGCGGTGCTACCGATTGCGCTCCGAGACAAATTACCAAAGAAGCATGGGGAGTTTCTCTATGAGGGAAAAGGTTCTCGAGACACAAGTGGCTATTATCGGGGGTGGGATTGCGGGAACGGCTATCGCTAGGGAGCTGTCACAGTATACAATCGACACCTGTTTATTAGAGAAAGAGCCCGCGGTGGGATGGGGCATTACAAAAGGATC
>Ga0209636_10009172_pt1 | contig 10077 bp, 11 predicted proteins | sample DeeMarSWOR152_54_FD_187464 | JGI IMG/M metagenome (GOLD analysis project Ga0209636, IMG submission 187464) | Marine sediment microbial communities from White Oak River estuary, North Carolina - WOR-1-52-54 (SPAdes) (version 2) | ecosystem: Environmental > Aquatic > Marine > Intertidal zone >... | reverse complement strand
GTTAAAAGATGAAAAAACCGTTTCAGAGTTCATGGACGTTGCTTGGTCAGATGAGTATCGTTCTCTCGACGTAACCATATTGAAAAACGTTATTTTCGAAGCCATCATGAAAACTGGTGAACTGAAAATCGATGAGGACATACTCTACGTAAGGTGGACAAAGAACGCCATGGAAAAAGTGGACAAAGGAGAAGCTGAGCTGGCGTTCTTGGTTAATTCGACAACTCCGGAAACGGTTTTGAAAATAGCGCGAAAACATGAAAGGATGCCTGAAAAATCCACGGATTTCTATCCGAAAATGGTTTCTGGTTTCACAATGATGGATCTCTCTTCTGGAGAAAAACTTTAGCCGTGATCCCTTTTAGGGATAGTGCACATGTCGAAACGTTGGCTTCAGAAATCTCGTAGAACATTTTGCTCTATCGGAAAACTAATTGAAAGGTTAAGAAAGCTCTAGATCACAAAGCTGAAACGCTTAAGAACCTCTAACTTTTAGTCTTTTGCTATTTCACCAGTTAAGGTTTCAACGATGTCCGATGCTAGTTCTATTAAGTTATCTGCTTGTTTCATGGTTGTTTCTCCATTTGCTTGTTTCATCTGATTTAGTTCTTGTACTGTTTCTTCGATTCCAATGAGGCATCTTAAGACTGGGTCGCTTATTGTCTGTGTTTTTTTCGATGTTTCTTTGATTATGTTTTCTATGAATGCTGGTTCTCCTAGACTATAGTATATGGCGTTTCGAGCTTTTCTTACGGCTTCTAAAACTAGACTCGGCGCTATGTAAGGCATTTTTCTGGCGGCTTCAAGTTCTGCTCTTGCTTCACGTAAATACCGTAGCGCCCAGCCTCTCCTATAATCGTCCATCATCAATTTTCAACCTTTTTCGCATCTGTTAGAAATCAAACTTGTTTTAAAAGGTTACTCGCCTTTTTTCATGTTTTCTTTTGGGGACGCTGTTTGAGTTCCAGCAAAAACGCATGTTATGTGTCCTGCAATCTGTTTTCTCACTTTTGATGTGACTCCACGCGCTCATAAAACGATATGACTAATTTAACTTTACTAATTCATAACGCGCGATTTTCAAGACTTATGTATCGAGTTCTTCGATCGCTTTTATGACCATGGCGAGAGAGGTTATGGTCTTGTCGGGAACTATCTGATCTTTCTTCAAGTTGGCGGTCTTTCTTGAGATTGATACGAGTGATGCAGGGTCAGACTCAGCAATCCTGTCTCGCCCAACCTCGGTTAAAAGGTAAATCGCTTTGAATCCTGCATTTTTAGCTCCCCACACATCACTCTTCAAGTTATCGCCTATATGCACGATCTCACAAGCCTTTACCTTCAATTTCTGCGTGACCATATGAAATATTTCAGGGTTAGGCTTGCGTATGCCCACTTCGTCAGAGAAAAGCATTAGATCAAAAAATTTTGCAATGTTCTCCCTTGTAACGAACTTCCGTAGGCCAAATCCCGGGGTCAGTCCCGTGTTACATATCAATCCTACAAGCTTTTTTTGGTTTTTCAACCACTTCAACACTCTGGGAGTGTCTGGATTCAAGTAGGGAGCAACTTCAAATAACGGTGAGACATAGGCAGAACTCAAATCGTCAATCCATTCTTCTTTTACAGTAATTAAATCCTTTGACGCTGTTTTGATGAGGAACCGAATCTGGTCCAGATGAGTGACCTCTTTTTTCGTCTCCCACGCTCTCTCAAGCCAAGGAGCCATTTTCTTGAAGGCCAACGCCATTTGCTCAACAGAGATTTTGACGCTGAATTTGTTTAAGGTCTGTGCAAGACTTTCGCAGCGAGCATTTGTCCTTCGCAAATTCCATCCATTTCTTTCGAGAAGCAAGGTCTGCCAAAGATCAAAAGTCACTGCCTTAACACTTGATTTGCCTGCACTCAATGATACAACCCCGTTGCACTCATATCTTTCAACCTACAATGTTCATCTTAACCAATAACTACCCTTTTCTCCTTTCTGATTCCAAGTTTATGCATAAGCCATTCTCTTTAACTTAATTTCACTCCGAAGAATTCTTCGAAATTCTTGATTATTTGTGCAGCAACATCTTCAACGTCCTTGCTTTTGACTTCCGCTATCGCCTTAACAACTGTTGGAATGAAAGCTGGCGTCGTCCTTTTACCCTTAAACGGACTTTTATAAAAACGAACTAGCCCATCCGTTTCAGTCAACAAATTAGTTAGCGGTGTCCGCCTAACAACGTCACGAATGCCATTTGAATAAGTCGTCGGCGCCCCCTCAGTAATATAATATCCACGTTCCACAGCTTTCGCTAACGCACTGACTGGTCTGCTGAACCAGTGCAGCAACACCTTTCTGAGTTTATATGAGGGAAGCATCTCAACAATCTGGGCTGTCGTACCCCACGAGTGAATTATAACTGGCAAATCAAGATTTTCAGCCAACTTAAGCATACTGTCAAAAACCATCAGTTGCTTATCCCAAATCTTTGTGTATTTATAGTCTAAGCCTATCTCTCCAACAGCCACTAAAGCCTTATTCTGCTTCTGCGTTGAAATCAACCCCGCCATCTGCTGAAGGTCATCATCTGTCAAAGCCTTTACATTCCACGGATGAACACCCAAGGCAGCATAAACCATCCCCGGATACGTTTCAGCCAATCTTAGGCTCCCAACACTTGTTTCGTAATCCATTGAATTCGAAACCAAAGCAATGACATTGGAATCCTTTGCTTCAGTAATTATCTCGTCTACATCACCAGCATATTCCTTGTCTGAAAGATGCACATGAGCGTCAACAAACTTCATCTTGAACCACGCTTTCGCTACACCGTTAGTTTTCCTTTTATAATTTCCCCTTTTATCTGAATCTTACTAAGCTTTGATCGAAGATTTTGGCAAATACAGAACAATAAACGTTAAATATTGCTTTAAATAAAAAAAGAGGCTACAGAGGAGTCTTTATGGCTGGTTTAGAATTAGCGGTTGCTCCAATGCACAGACTATGCAAAAAAGCTGGAGCTGAAAGAGTAAGCGAAGCAGCGGCAAAAGAACTTGCAAAAGAACTGGAAAAAATAGGAATAAAAATTGCAAAAGAAGCTCTGGACTTAGCCATGTACGCTGGAAGAAAAACAATAAAAGCTAAAGACATAGAATTCGCAGCTGAAAAAACTATGCATAAATAAACTCTTTCATTTTCTCCCTTTTTATCCAGTAGACCAAAAACATACATCTACGCATAAGAAAATCCTATAAGTAGCGTTTCTCACTTTCACAAGACGAGGAACCAATTTATGGGTGGGAAAAAGAAACTCAGTTTAAAGCAAGTAGAACGCATGCAAACGAGGAAAGACAAACAGGAGAAAAAGAAAAAGGAGAAAACATCAGGGCTCAAAGAAAAGAAAGCATCGGGCATTGTTCCGCCAGACCCGGAAAACGAAAAGATAATAGGCGAACTGAAAAAAATGCGGGTTCTGACACCATACGCTGTGGCTTCACGTTTGAACGTGAGAATAAGTGCAGCGAAAGACTTCCTTGAGCAGCTGGAAGAACGCGGCGTGGTTCAAATGGTTTCAGGAAACCACACCCTAAAAATCTACAAAACAGCAGACTAACTCAAAAATCCATTTTGCCCAACCTTTCTTTATCAACTGCTAGGGGTCAAAACCTAATTGGAATTTCCCAAGAGAATCTACACAACCAAGGAGGTAAAAGAAGCCCGAGGGCTCATCAAGAAAGGCTACAAACATCGTTTAAGAGTTAAGGGAAATCTGATTTTCAAACAAAAAGTCAGACAAGCATTGAAACTTATCAAAACTGCAGATTGCTACATTTTTTTGAGAACGTACATCCGAAGCATAGTGGAAATCGATGGTTTGACCCAACTACGCGAAGCAGACGCTTCAATCTGGGCGAATAAATACGCTGTGCAAAACCCAGTGGACGCAGCCAGTCTCTTCATTCAAAAAGCAAATCACATGAAAGAATATGTTGAAGGCAAGCTATACTTTGGCGGTGCAGCAGAAACGCGTTCGGTTCAAAAACGCATAGAATTCCTTAAAGTATTGAAAAAGAAAAGTCGAAACAAGCAGGTAAAAGAAGAATGTGAAAGACTTTTAGAAAGCTGGAGAGAAAGCGTTTTTCTTTGATTACTAAAAGCTTGAAGATCCAGTTTCAGGCAGAGATACTTGGAGCCATGTTAAATCTGGTACTGTAAATTATCGATTCATGAAAAGCGTTGTAACCAATATTCTTTTGATACGGACTCTGATATGTCTTCAGTTGACCTGTTCTGAAAGCTTGATGTCGCAGATTTGGCAATGTTAAAAATTCCGAAATAGATGTTTAAGCACTTGCCATTTTCCGAATGGCGGTTTTCATCATTTTACCATGTTTTGCTCCGTAATAGATTCCCGCTAGCGTTCCCACTGACGGAATCACTATTCGCCTAACAATTTTATAAAGCAACGGGTTACTGATTCTGTATTCTAAGAAGGAATCCCGCCATACTCTAGCATTATACTCCCAACATCGGATGAGGAATTCCCAGCGAGCCATTGAAAGAGAATCAAGTTCCGCTCCGCGCTTGTTCATTAGTAGACAGTTTTCCAGCGGGACGAAAAGCAACGGAACGAAGAAGGCGTGATAATCTTTCAAGTCGTCCATCAACTCAAGTGTTTCCAACACATCCTCTTCTTTTTCGTCTGGAAGTCCAATTATTAAAGTGGCAAGCGGATACCAATCATTGTCATTCAGTATTCCAAAGGCTTGACTAACAATTTCTTTCCATTGCTCAGGCTTGAAAGGAAGCGATTTTCCAGCCATGTACTTTCGCATAAGCCTAACACTTCCAGTTTCTACTCCCGTTTCAGAAGTCACTATTGGCTTCTTTCCATGACTATACCAATGATATTGGATTAAGATTTCAGCTAATTCTTGAATCATCCCGGGATCGCAAACAACTGGAGCCAAAGACATATGCGCAGGCTGTATAGCCTCAACTCCAGGGTAGGACGCTACGCTCTCAATCAGTTTTAGAACTGCCTTCTTGTTAGGGATAAAACGCTTGCTCTTCCCACCATAAAGAAAGAGATCTTCGCCGATCAACGTAATCCGAGAACTGCCTTCTCTGATAGTGATCTCCACTTCTTTCATAATTCTCTCAAGGGGCATATCACGTTTTTTCTGCATCGTAGGCGTACAGAACTGGCAGTTGCGACCGCAACCCCTAGAAATCTCCACACCCCCGTGGATAGCCGCGTGTCTAATAGTCGACACATCTTCGATCTCTGGACTTCTTTTGATTCGAACTACGCGTGGAAGCGGTTCACCGTTTACTGCTTTTCTGAAGACCTGTGGTACTACTGTTTCAGCTTCTCCAATGATTACAGAATCTATTCCGTAACTTTCTGCCACTCCTTTACGTTCCAGCTGCCACGCTCCAAAGCCACCAACAATCACTTTAGGCTTATACTTTTGTATGCTCTGATGCGTTACTAACTCTCTGAACTCGACGGCGTTCATGGGTTCCCCCCCGCCAACGAGTGAAGAATAAGTTTTACTGACGAATCCCATTCCCGTTGGATCCATAGAGGATATGCCTACCACTTTTGTGTCCGGTCCTACGAAGCCGTCGAGGTCGAAGGGACGGACAACCACTACTTCTGACTCGTCGAAACCGTTTTCTAAAAGAAGAGTTTCCACTTTTCTCAAACCGTAAGGCGCGTATCTGGCTCTTCCATCACTGTTGCGTTCCACTGGGGGATAGAGCTTTTTCCTCAAAAGCCATAACGGTACAGGTCCTTTTGGGAATCCTGCGACGAACGCGACGAAGGGGTTGTCGAAGAAGTCGCTCATTTCAGTGGCAGAAGCCGTCAAAACCACTTTTTTGCCTGAATTTTCTGTCATGTCTTCTTCACATCTGAATTAAAGATTGATTTCCTTCGTGTTGTTATTAAAAATTACGCTGTATTCTCATTGGTTCGCGCGCCAAAAGAGACATGGAAAATAATGGCGAACAAGGAACTGCTTAAGTTTAGGTTTAACATTTTTCCACTTTTATTTTAGTGCCGCTTTTCACTCTGCTAAACAATTCAAGATTCTTTGTCATCGTGCCAAGAACGTTCACTGGACTGTATGGTTGAGTTTCTCCATAGAATACGCATATTGCACTTCCCATAGGCCAAAAGGCTATCGTTCCCTTTTCCACCGTGCTTTTTGCTTTTTCCTCTCCCATTTTCACTGGTATTTCGAAGTATACTTCTTCCTTCCATAGAGCTGTTCTGCCCTCCAGCGGAAGTTTCCTAACAATCATGCCTATCGTTCTTGGTGCCAAATGACGCACAAGCTCCCCTTCAGCTTCCCCCAAATCGTCAATTACGAATTTTATTTTTACACGTGAGATTTCAGTTTCTTCGCTACTCATCCTTTTCCACTCTTTTGAAGAAATTCTTCCAAAACCTCTTCTAGCGTTACTGACCCTAACACTTTGAGTTCATATTTCGCCCTTACAGTCGCCTTGTCAATAGTCATCACCCTTCTTAAGTCAATTGGAGTTCCGATAACTACAGCGTCGCACGGTGTTCCGTCAATAGTCGCTTTAAGTTCAGCTATCTGCTTTTCACCATAACCGACCGCTGGAAGAATCGTGCTTAAGTGCGTGTATTTCTCATAAGTTTCTTTTATAGAACCAACGGCGTAGGGTCTTGGGTCAACTATTTCCGTTGCTCCAAGCTTTTTGGCTATCACTGCTCCAGCACCGTAAGGCATGTTTCCATGGGTTAGTGTTGGGCCGTCCTCAATGACTAAGATCCGATTTCCCTTAATCAATTCGGGTTTGTCAACGGTTACGGGTGAAGCTGCCTCCAACACTGTTGCTTTCGGATTAACCTTCTTGATGTTTTCCTTAACTTTCTCAACATTTTGCGGATCTGCTGTGTCAACCTTGTTGATTATTACGACATCTGCCATTCTTAGGTTAGTCTCTCCAGGATAGTATGTAAGTTCGTTTCCAGCCCTGTGCGGGTCAGCTACAACAATGTGCAAGTCAGACTTGTAGAAAGGTAAGTCGTTGTTGCCTCCATCCCAAACGATAACGTCTGCTTCTTTTTCCGCTTCTCTCAGGATCTTCTCGTAGTCGACTCCTGCGTAAACTATTATGCCATTGTCAATGTGTGGCTCGTATTCTTCCCTCTCCTCAATTGTGCATTCATGTTTATCTAAATCCTCATAGGTGGCAAAACGTTGCCAAATCTGCTTCCTCAAGTCTCCGTAGGGCATTGGATGTCGTATGGCAACAACCTTTAACCCCTTGTTTTTCAAGATTTTTGCGATTTGGCGTGATGTTTGGCTTTTACCTGAACCAGTTCTAACAGCGCACACTGAAACCAACGGAACCTTGGCTTCAAGCATAGTCGTTTTAGGACCCATTAAGCGGAAATCTGCACCATTTGCGAGCACCATGGAAGCTTTATGCATAACGTACTCATGGGGAACGTCGCTGTATGCGAAAACAACTTGGTCAACATCATGCTGTTTTATCAGGTTAGGCAGTTCCTCTTCTGGATAGATCGGTACGCCATTCGGATAATTCGCACCTGCAAGTTCAGGTGGGTAACCCCTTTCTGCTATGCCTGGAATCTGCGTAGCCGTGAAAGCTACAACTTCATAGGCGTCGTTGTTTCTGAAGTAGACGTTAAAGTTGTGGAAATCTCTGCCTGCTGCGCCCATTATAATAACCTTGATTTTTTGCATGTGTGGTTCATCTCCAAAATCTCAAACAGACGACAGATTCCATATTACTTTAATTTACCCCATATAAACCTTAAGTGAAAAAACTTACGCTATGGCATGTAGAACAGATTCGCCTATGAAGTCTATCTGTTTTGCCGTAATGGCAGGATGTACTGGTAGTGAAAACACTTGCCTAGCGGCTTTCTCTGTTTCTTGAAGCCTGTATTTTCCAAATTTCCTGTAATATGGCATGAGGTGTATAGGGTTGACATAATAGACTTCTGTGCCGATGCCTTTTTGTCTCAGTGTTTCAACTGTTTTGTCTCTTTTCTTTCGTTTTGCATCTTTTAATCTGACAGTGTAAAGATACCAGCTGTGCTTGTAGCCTCTGGGTTCTTTTGGCAGCTGTAAGCTATCTGCTTTTTCAAGTTTTGCTGTTAGTCTTTTAGCGTTTTCGCGTCTTTTGGCTGAGAATTTCGGCAGTTTCGTCAGTTGTATGCAGCCTATTGCTGCTTGTATTTCTGGCATGTGATAGTTGTGCCCAAGTATGAGGGACTGGTACTTCTCTTTTTCTCCGTGGCTTCTCATGAATCGCATCTTCTCCGCAAGTTCATCATCGTTCGTTGTTATCATTCCACCTTCGCCAGTCGTCATGTTTTTGCTTGCGTAAAAGCTCCAGCATGCAGCATCAGCGAAGGCTCCTGGCGGTTTTTTCTCATAACTTGCGCCGTGGGCCTGACATGAATCTTCAATAATTGTCAGTTCGTGTTTGTCAGCAATTTCCCTTATCGGTTGCATGTCAGCGGGCAAACCATACAAGTCCACAGTCATTATTGCCTTAGTCTTTTTCGTTATGGCTTCTTCAATCTTTCTTGGAGAAATGTTGTATATTTCAGGGTCTATGTCCACAAAAACTGGTTTGGCTCCAGCCATTACAATAACTTCGGCTGTTGCAACGAACGTGAAGCTTGGCAGAATTACCTCATGACCGTGTTTGATTCCTGTTCCTGTAATTGCTAGGTGCAGAGCAGATGTTCCTGTGTTTACGGCTATCGCATGTTTTGCTTTCACAAATTTTGCGAATTTTTTTTCAAACCTTGTGACCGTGGGTCCAGCGCCTAGTCCATGCGTCAACACGCCACTTTTCATCACTTTAACGACTGCTTTGATCTCTTCTTCGCCAATTTGTGGAGCATTGATTGGAATCAAGCTGTCACCTTCTAGCTAGCGTACTTCTAAGCAAATGACTTGTACGTCTAACTATTTACTATAAATCAAACGTTAATAAAGTAGTGGTTTTACATTGCAAGCTTTTCTTCGCATACACTAGCTTAAATATTCACTTGCGCAAATGAAAAGAGTAGTCATTTGCCAATGCGGAGAGACCTGTGTATGGAAACGACGAAAATACTCGTTCCAGAGTCTCTGCAAGAGACGCTTTGGCGTTTGGAAGAAGTGCGCCAGGGATTTAGAACGAAATCCGCTGCTGATGTGCAGGAAGCACTTGAGTGGGTTCTATCAAGACAAGGGTTACAGAGGTCCTATTTCAATTTGTTCATGCCAACGAATCAGGATCTTTCTCAAGGCATACGCTTACTAACAGGTGAACGAATGCTGTCTGATGCGGGTACTCGACATGTTCTTGGCGAAGAGACTCTTCGAACAGTTATTGTTTGGAAACTTGGTTCATCTTTGGCTGTCAAACAAGCGCTGAAAGGCTTCAACGATCTCTTGGAAGCGGGGGCAAAAAGTGGGTGTTGGTGTTGCTACACATGCACCACGGCCTTCCTTAGAACACTAGCGGTGACTAAGCCTGATAAGTGGGAGGGGATTCTTGAAAAAGGTCTAAACCGAATAAAAAAGGCCCGAATGCCCAATGGCAGGTGGCATGGCTTTCCTTTCTACTATATGTTGCTGGCTCTTTCTGAGATGGACACACCTTCTGCACGAGATGAGTTAAGGCACGCCAGTAAAATAGCTGAGCGGCTTTTGAAAAGATACCACAATGATGACAGGATATCACGTTTTAGAAGGTTAGCATTAGAAGCAGTGTTGAATGTTGTTTAGCTTTTTCCTAGAACAAGCCAGCGCACACTGACAGTCTTGAACCGAAGAACAGTGTGGGAGCATCGATGAAGAAGGGTTCATTTTTTTCTCCAGCAAAATCTTGAATAAGCGATTAAACCTGCTACAAAAAGTATGAATGATATTACTATCGTGAGAGTTGTTTGATCCACACTCAACGGGTTATAGCCTGCGTAACTTTCTCCCACTAGGAGATAAGTAATCGAGGAGTTGGCTGAAGAAACTGGATAAATCTTGGCAAAATGTTGAAGGACCAATGGAAGCGACGAGTAT
>Ga0209636_10009171_pt1 | contig 10078 bp, 7 predicted proteins | sample DeeMarSWOR152_54_FD_187464 | JGI IMG/M metagenome (GOLD analysis project Ga0209636, IMG submission 187464) | Marine sediment microbial communities from White Oak River estuary, North Carolina - WOR-1-52-54 (SPAdes) (version 2) | ecosystem: Environmental > Aquatic > Marine > Intertidal zone >... | reverse complement strand
TCGAGGTAGACCAACTCAATCCCAAGCCGCTCGGCTACCTTTGTCACTGCCATCTCATAATGCCGAGCCCGTGCCAATGTGCAGCCCAGAAATATTGCATATTTCATTTAGCTCACTCCGTTCGCATCGAGTGCAGGAGCACTCTCCCACGAGTGATCAGTGACGGGTGACTCGTTACTCGTCACTGATTACTGATCAGTTCGTTGATTCCGCATGCGTCCAATATCCTTCCCGTGTCCTCGTTCTTCCCAGGAAGAGGCGGCAAGCCAGCGCGTTCCCGCCTTCTGTTATCAAAATCGTCTATCTCGTACAGCTTGCCCTGAGCGTTGATCAATTGCAGTTGTCTGCGGAATGCGGGATGTATATAGCCTTCTTTTACGGCTATATTCCTGACGGCGGTCATAATATCTGATATTCTTACATCCTGGGGACATCGCTCCCGACAGGTGTAGCAAGAAGAACACAGCCATACAAAGTCGCTGGACAGCACCTTGTCCCGCATCCCCAGCAATATCATGCGGATTATCTTCCTGGGATTATACTTATCGCTCATCTCATGCACGGGACAGCCTGCGCTACATGTACCACAGAGGAAGCAACGCTTGATATGCTCTCCGCCAGGTGTATTGGCGACCTCGTCTTTGAATTTGGGGTCAAGTTCGCTAACGACTATAGGGGTTTTGCTCTCCAATTTTCTCATCTCCAGTCTCGGACAGTTTTTAGTAATCAGTTATCAGTTTTCAGTGATCGGCAGGGACTTACAACTGATAACTGAGAACTGAAAATAGACTAATACTCCTGTGGCATATTCATAAGTTGCTCATAGGTGAACACAGGTCCGTCTTTACAAACGAATTTGTCGCCGATGTTACACCTTCCGCATTTCCCGATCCCGCATTTCATCCGCATCTCGAGGGAATTGATGATCCTATCGGGCTTGAATCCGAGTTCGGTGAGGATCGGTATCGTGAATCTTATCATAACAGGCGGCCCGCAGACTATTGTATAGGCGTTCTCAGAACTTGGCGCGACCTCCTCGGTGACTGTGGGAACAAACCCTTCCCTGCCCGTCCATGTTTCGTCGCCTTTATCCACGGTGACAAAGAGGTCAATATCGTCCCGGTTCGCCCATTCAGACAGGTCGTATTTGTATATCAGATCGCCCGGACTCCGCGCCCCGTATATGACGGTTAGATCGCCGAATCTGTCTCTGTTCTCTGTGTGAAGTATGAACTTGGTTAGAGACCTCAATGTGGTAAAGGCAAATCCTCCACCGATGACCACGACATTGCTGCCTTCCATGTCTTCCATGGGGAAGCCGTTGCCATACGGTCCTCGGATGTGGATCTCCATCCCCTCTTCGCACGAATGAAGCGATCTCGTAACACGCCCGGCACGCTTGACAGTGAACTGTACAGTTCCTTTGTCCATAGGCGAGGACGCGATCCCTATAGGACACTCACCAGCTCCAAAGATCCCGATCTCCGCGAACTGGCCGCATACGTAATCAAACCTATCTACGTCAGATTCATCGCGAAATGACAACTCAAAAGTCTTTATGTCCCTTGCATCTGTCTCCGTTATAATATTGCCTATAGTCATGGGGACCGGTAGATAAGGATTAGCCATATTCTAGCCCTCAGCTATCAGCATTCAGCCAGCTAACTGCTGACTGCTATTTTACTAATCACATCCCTGATGTCCAAATTCACTGGGCAATTCTGCACACATCTACCGCAGCCCACACACCCAAATTCGTTGAAGTTTGTAACGAAGTAGTTAAATTTGTGCATGATGCGCTGTCTTACCCTCTCCTTCGTTGATGGACGGGGGTTGTGACCTGAAGTGTGCAAAGTAAACAGCGGAAGGGAACAGGAATCCCATAACCGAAGCCGGTATCCGCTGTTATTGTCCTCTTCCTCTTCGTATATGTCGAAACAGTGGCAGGTTGGGCATAGATATGTACACGTAGCACACCCGATACACTTTGTATGAAGTTCGTCCCAAAAGTCGCTCTCAAACCCGGTATCAAGTTTGTTTTTGAGGTCGTCCAGGTCTGCTACTATTGGTTTCATGCATTTCTCGGCGTTTTCGCGCATCTGATCTCTCTTCTGTTTATCAGCGTCAGCGGCGGCGGGGAAGTCTTCTGTCAGCTCCTCTCCGTAATCGGTCACTGGTTCAGCCAGATACTTGCCTCCCAGATCGACCAGCAATAGATCCATCCCATCATGGTTGAATGGGCCGCCGCCCACAGTCGTGCAAAAGCACGTCTGTCGCGGGCTTGTGCAAGCCAATCCTATCACTTTGGCGCCCTCGCGCCTCCTGATGTAGTAAATATCCTTGTAGTCCTCCGAATCAAATACCATATCCAGCAACGAGAAGCTCCGTGCATCGCAGGGCCGCACGCCGAATAAAAGAGAGGCAGCTTGCTCCAGAGGTGGCTCCTTAATCTCAGTGCCCGATTCGCTCCTTGAGTATACGAACATTACCTCTTCCTGTGGAAAGAACACAGATTTGGGTACCTTCTTGGTATTGGAGAACTCCAGGACTACTTCATCGGCAGAGTCGATCCTCTCGAACGAGATGTCACCATCCCTACGAACAGGCGCAATAACCTGATAGCTCTCCTTGAGTTTGCTCAGTAGCGGCCCGATTTCGCTCTTATCAATGATTTTTTCTTCCATAATCTCTGTGATCAGTAATCAGTGACCAGTGACCGATCACCCGTTACTCGTTACTTCCCTTAGTCAGGTTCAACAATAAACTCCTGTGGATCGTCCTCTTCAAATGTCGTGAATGGTGCGAGTTCCTCTATATCCATCCCAGCGATGTATCCGTACAGTTCGTTCATATCCTTTTCAATCTTCTTAGTCAGTGACATCAGGTCAACGCCCATAGGACATGCCCTCGCACAGGCGCCGCAATTGACACACCTGCCGGCTACGTGAAAAGCTCTTACCAAATGGAATATCATGGTGTCCGACAGTTCGTTAGTTTTCCCAAACCACTGCGGCTGATTCTGATCTACGAAACACTCATTGCAATAGCAGAACGGACATGCGCCCCTACAGGCATAGCACCTGATACATTTGCTCATCTCCGATACGAAGTACTCCCACCGTTCATCCGCGGATTGCGATTCCAGAGCTTCCACGTGCTCGTATACATTAACGTCTGCTTCGACATCCGGCTCACCTATTAGTATATCGTGTAAGACCGGCGTTTTGTGCTGGCATGTGGAGCATGAGCTGTGGATATAGTCAGCTACGTGTACAGACACGGCATGCCGTGTCTCTACGTTCTCACATTTCAGAGTAAGCTTGTCGCCGTTGAACTGTGCTTCCAGTATCTCCGCTCCGTTGAGAGCGTTATCAAGCTTCCGCCTGTCAAGTATGCCAGAGCAGGATACACCGATCACGAAGATCCGCTCCCGTTCGATCTGCCGTTCCTTGATCAAACCAACTATGGATCGGGAGTCGCATCCCTTTGCCAGTATGCCTAGTTTCTTCTCCGGATTGGCCTCGGCAACGGGCAGCAGATAGGTTGCTAAATTGCTGCCGCAATTCATGTTCCAGACCAGTCTATCCGCCTCTTCTGCGCTCTTTATCACACAAGGCGCAGCCCGCAACGGCAGAGTCCCAGCTTCATAGCCGATGATCAGGTCAACACTGCCGTCTTTGAACAGCTTGACCGCAATATCCCTCAGTTGATCTTCCATTCTTCAGTCCATGGGTGTAGAGACACGGCATGCCGTGTCTCTACAGTCACGAGTCGCTAGGGAGAGGAACCCCTAAAGGACTATTGAGTAGCGGCTATTGACTCATAAACCTATATTCCTTCACGAGCCGTTTGGCAGGTCCGAGAGCCTTAACATCGGCCGTGACTTTCCTCATCATTCTGGCAAATCTCTCCGCCTCGGCTGCGGAGATCCATGTGAACTGAACTCTCCCGGGTTCGATGCCCACATACTCCAGAAGCCGTTTCAATATGGCAAACCTGCGTCTGGCTGCATAGTTGCCACTAATGTAGTGGCAATCGCCGGGATGACATCCAGATACGAGTACACCGTCCACACCACGCTGAAGTGCCTTGATGATATAGAACGGATCCAGGCGGCCAGAGCAGGGGACACGAATGACGCGCACATTAGGCGGGTATTGTAGCCTGCTAATACCAGCCAAATCGGCGCCAGCATAACTGCACCAGTTGCATAGGAAAGCTAATATTTTCGGTTCCCAATCTTCTGACATTTTCGATTTCTGATTTTCGATTTGCGATTTCGGACAATCCGAAATCGAGAATCTAAAATCGCAAATCCGCTAAAGTGCACTGATTGCAGCAAATATCTGCTCGTCGGTGAACCCTCTCACATCTACGGCCTCACATCTACAGTTTGCTGCGCAAACGCCACAACCTTTGCACAAAGCCTCATTCACCTGTGCCGCCTTAGTACCTCGCCGCTCGTCTACAACCTTCACTTCTATGGCCTTGTAAGGGCATAATAGTTCACACATGCCACATGCGGTGCACTTGGTAATATCTACTTGCGATATCAGTCCCTCAGCCTCAATGACATCTGAGGATAGTATCGTAGTCGCCCTGGATACCGCAGCGCAGGCCTGATCTATTGTTTCCTCTATGCTTTTCGGGCTGTGGCACAGCCCGCATACAAAGATACCTTCAGTGGCAAACTCCACCGGGCGGAGCTTGACATGTGCTTCCAGGAAGAACCCATCTGCATTCAGAGGCACCCTCAGCATCTGCGCTAAGTCCTGACTATCTTCATTAGGCACCGCCGCCACGCTCAAAGCCAGCAAATCCGGCTCCAGCAAGAGTTCTTCGCCTATAATGGGGTCTGTAACCGACACGTATAATTTCCCATCCTGGACATACACCTTCGGCTTATTGGAAAGATCATATCTGATGGTTATGACACCTGCTTCGCGTGCCTTCAGGTAAAAAGTCTCCCTGAAGCCATACGTTCTCATATCTCTGTATAGAATGAAAACATTGACATCAGGGCTTTTCTCCTTAATACTCAGGGCATTCTTTATGGCCTGAGAGCAACAGAATCTGCTGCAGTAGGGCCGGTTCTCGTCCCGCGACCCCACACACTGGATCATGACGAGGGATTTCAGATTTTCGATTTCAGATTTTCGATCTCTGGGATCGGCAATTAACTGCTCAAGTTGGCTCTGAGTTACGACCCTCGGATCTTGCCCATAGAGGTACTCATCCGGCTGGTATTCCTTGGCGCCCGTCGCGACTATGATCACTCCGTGGGGAACAGTGACGGGTTCTTCACCCGTTACCGATGATTCGTTGCTCGTCGCTACCTCTATTGTGGTCTCAAAGTTCCCGACGTATCCAGATATGTCCTTTATTTCGCTGCCTCTGTAGACGTGTATCAACTCGTTCTGATCCACACTATCTACAAGCTCTCTCAAATGTGCTTGAATATCCTTCCCATCGAGAGTAGTATAGATATGCTTCAGGTTTCCACCTAGCTCCTCTTCGCGCTCCACCAGATGGGCTTCTATGCCCTGGGCTGCTAAGGACAGGCTTGCTACCATGCCCGCCAATCCGCCCCCGATCACTAAGGCACTTCTGGTCACATTCAGTGGGAACCTCTGCAACGGAGTTAGTCTAGCCGCTTTTGCTACCGCCATCCGAACCAGATCCTTCGCCTTTTCGGTAGCTTTCTCCGGCTCCAGCATGTGTACCCATGAGCACTGGTCGCGTATGTTTGCCATCTCGAACAGGTATCGGTTCAACCCGGCCTCCCTTATGGTCTCCTGAAAGAGTGGCTCATGCGTTCTGGGAGAGCAGGAGGCGACAAGGACCCTGTTCAGATTGTGTTCCTTTATTCTCTCCTTTATATTCTCCTGTGTGTCCTGAGAACACGTATAGAGGTTCCTCTCGGCATAGACTACGTAGGGGAGAGTCTGGGCATATTCTACCACTGACGGTACATCCACATATCCACCGATGTTTATCCCACAATGGCATATAAAGACACCCACTCTGGGCCTTTCACCCTCTACATTTATCTCCTCCGGATACTCTTTCTCTTGCACCAGAGTGTTCCGCACGCCGGCAAGAAGATCGCCGGCCTTACATGCGGCGGCGCTTGCCTGAGTAACCGTCTCCGGAATATCCTTCGGTCCGCTGAACGCCCCGCAGACGAAGATGCCGGGCTTTGTGGTAGCTACCGGATAGAGACCATCGCTCTTACAAAAACCATATTCATTGAGTTCTATCCCCAGGTCGGATGCTAGGATTTCGGCATCTCTGGGTGGCTCGAACCCGACGGAGAGCACTACCTGCTGGAAATCTTCGGTCTCAACTTTGCCATCTTCAGTCTCGTACCTCACCAGAAGGTCACCGTTATTGCCGGCGGCTTCCTTTACGGAAGCGACCCGTGATCTCACAAATCTGACACCGTACTCGTTCTCCGCTCGCTCGTAGTATTTGTCGAAGTCTTTACCGTAGGCGCGCATATCCATGAAGAATATGGTAGGCTCTATATCCCGCTGGTGTTCTTTGGCGATCACCGCCTCCTTGATGGAATACATACAACAGACGGAGGAACAATACTCGTTTCCGCACTGAGTATCCCTGGAGCCGACGCACTGTATGAAAGCTATTTTCTTTGGGATATCGCCATCACCGGGCCTGAGCACATGCCCTTTATATGGCCCGGAAGCAGACAGTATGCGTTCAAATTCGGTGCTGGTGACAACGTTAGGAAATTCCTTGTAACCATACTCGCCTTTTACGTCAGGCTTGAATTCATCGAATCCTGGGGCCAGTATTATTGATCCGACATTGAGGGTCATCTCCTTGTCGCTATCGGCATACTTGACCGCATTCGCGAGACACAAGTTCTCACACAGACCACAGCCAATGCACTTGTCTTTGTCAATGATGTATGCTCGCGGGACGGCCTGCGGGTAGTTCATATATATCCCAGCTCGATCGCCTAGTTCCTCGTTATACGCGTCCCTGGCTCCCACTGGACAGCTTTCCGCGCAGACACCACAGCCGGTGCACTTCTCGATATCAACATATCTGGATCTTTCCACCACAGTGACCTGGAAGTTACCAGCCTCTCCGGCGAGATCTTTCAACCGCGCGTTGGTTATCTTCTCGATGTTCAGGTGGCGACCACACTCCACCAGTTTGGGAGCCATAATGCACATGGAGCAATCGTTGGTAGGAAACGTCTTGTCCAACTGCGCCATGACACCACCGATGCTTGATGAGTTATCCAGCAGATACACTTTGATCCCGGAGTTCGCCAGGTCCAGCGACGCCTGGATTCCACCGATCCCGCCACCAACGACGAGCACAGCGCCGGTAGGGGTTTCCATGTTTATGGTATCGTTCCGCATATCCGTATCAAATCCCCCTAACTCCGCCTTTTCTAAAGGGGCGAACTTGGCATCTACTGGCTAGCTATGTATCTAGGCGATCTTCCTTGCACGTCGGCAAGTGAGACCATTCCAGCGTTTTCCAAAGCCACCACATGCCCCAGTGTGTCTGCGGGGCAGATCCGGAGCCTGGTTGCCACATCCTTTACCGACAACGGCTCCTTCCTCATCATGTTGAGTATTTTGCTTCTGGTATATTCTTTCTCTATATTCTCCTCTATAACGTTCAGGATCTCTTCCTCTTCCACCTTTTCGCCATAGACGTTGCCTTCCTCGATGAGCTTCAGTTCCTTCCCGACTAACCAGCGGAGCTTTTCGCCGGACAGCGCGGCCTGCACAGCACTCAGCGCATCGTTCAGTTCTGCCCTATCCAGTCCTTCCGCCTCGCCAATCGGTCCTAACGACTGAACCTGCTGCGTGAAATCAGTAACGATGTTCGCAAAGCGTTCGCCTTCGGCGGCCGATACCCAGTCCAATCTGAGTCTGTCGTGGTGAATTCCCGCTTTGACAAGGAGATTACTTGTCAGCTTCATCTTTTTCTCAGCGAAGAGGTTCCCACTGATATAGTGGCAGTCACCGGGATGACATCCCAGCACCAGCACACCGTCGATCCCATCTATCAGCGACTGCAAAACTACTACGGGATCAACTCTGCCAGAGCACATAACCCTGATGATCCTCAAGTTAGGCGGATACTGGATCCGTGAAACACCGGCCAGATCAGCCCCGGCATAACTGCACCAGTTACACAGGAATCCCACTAGCTTCGGTTTGAATTCGGCCATTCTCTATCCTCGATCTCATGGAGCAGCAGGCTTCAGCCTGCGTTAAATCATGGCCTTGAGCAAAGCGAAGGAACGCAAGCTGAAGCTTGCTACTCCAGACCTACTGACCCACCAGCGCGCCTATCTGAGCCATCAGTTGCTCATCCGTAAAGTGTTTCATGGTAATCGCGTGTTGCGGACAACTTGCCCCGCAGGTGCCACAGCCCTTACATGATGCGGCAGTCACCCGCGCAGCCCTTCCACTTTCAGTATCCACCACCTGTATGGCATTGAACTGGCAGACTATCTCGCACAAACCGCAGCCAACACACAGCTCCTCATCAACAACCGATACTGTTGGCGCCACGGTGATCGAGTCTTTCGATAGAAGCACCGCGGCGCGGGCAGCGCATCCGCTAGCCTGAGATATGCATTCTTCTACAGTCATCGGCGAGTGCGCTGTGCCACACAGGTAAATACCATCCGTCGCGAAATCTACAGGACGCAGCTTGACGTGCGCTTCCAAGAAGAAGCCGTTCTGCGTGAGCGGCACTTTGAGCATCTTAGCCAGTTCCTCGTTGTCAGCGGGAAGAACCGCTGTGCTCAGCACAACAAGATCGGCCTGCAACACCAATCGCTCATCCAGCACCAGGTCATGGAACGACACCAGCAAAGGGTTCAGGGGATAGTCATCAGGGGTCAGGGGTTTTCCCTGATCCCTAGCTCCTGATCCCTGTTCCCTTACTATGACCTCCGGTTTATTGTCTTCATCATATCTGATGAAAAGTACGCCACTCTCCCTTGCCTTGGTGTAGTAATCCTCCGCGTATCCATAAGTCCGCAGGTCTCTGTACATGATGTATATGTTGATCTCAGGGTTTAGTTCCTTGAGCTTGAGAGCGTTCTTGATGGCCTCCGCACAGCATATTCGACTACAGTAAGGACGCTCCTCGCACCTGCTGCCCACACACTGGATCATGACCAGGGATTTTAGATTTTCGATTTTGGATTCTGCCCCCGCATACGCGGGGGCGGCGATTAACTGCTCTAGTTCCTGCTGTGTGAGTACGTTTTCGTGTTTTCCATAGAGATATTCATCAGGTTTGAGTTCGCTGCCGCCGGTGGCGACAATAATGGCACCGTGCTCCACAATGACGGGTGACGGGTGACGGGTGACGGGTTCTTCACCCGTTACGCGTGGAGACACGGCATGCCGTGTCTCTACGTCAGTCGTTGCTATCTCTGTGACGAAGTTGCCAACGAACCCCTCAATACTCTGAACTTGAGCGCCGGTGTGAACGTGTATCAGTTCATTCGACATCACCCTATCCACGGTCTGTGCCAGATAGCTTCTTATGTCGTCACCCGTGAGGCTGTAATACGCGTTTCTTAGGTATCCGCCCAGTTCAGGTTCCCTTTCCACTAGATGCGATTCAAAGCCCTGCTCTGCCAAACTCAGCGCCGCTATCATCCCGGCCAGTCCGCCGCCGATTATGAGCGCCCTGTTGACTAGATCCACCGATACTTCCTCCAGTGGCTCCAAGTACCGCGCCTTGGCGACTGCCATCCTGACGAGATCCTTTGCTTTTCTTGTGGCTTCCTGCGGCTCGCGTTGATGCACCCATGAGCACTGGTCCCGGATATTGGTCATCTCGAATAGGTATCTATTAAGCCCGGCATCCCTCAGTGTATCTTGGAATAATGGCTCATGAGTGCGAGGAGTACATGACGCCACCACAAGGCGGTTGATGTTGTGCTCTTTGATCGTGTCTCTGATCTTTTCCTGCGTATCCTGTGAGCAGGTATACAGGTTAGTCTCTGCGTATACAACGTTGTCAAGTCCCTGAGCGTATTCCAGAACCTCCTTCACGTCAACAACAC
>Ga0209636_10009170_pt1 | contig 10080 bp, 10 predicted proteins | sample DeeMarSWOR152_54_FD_187464 | JGI IMG/M metagenome (GOLD analysis project Ga0209636, IMG submission 187464) | Marine sediment microbial communities from White Oak River estuary, North Carolina - WOR-1-52-54 (SPAdes) (version 2) | ecosystem: Environmental > Aquatic > Marine > Intertidal zone >... | reverse complement strand
GGCGGTGGGTGTGAGAATAAGAGCCGGTTCTGGATGTTCAGGCCCACGGCAGAGAGAGACCAGATAATTGACTGGATTGTTGATGTTGTAAGAACAGCCGGTGCCGATGCCTGTCCGCCATTTGTTGTTGGGGTAGGCATTGGGGGCGATTTTGAAATGAGCTGTCTGCTGAGCAAAATGGCCCTGTGCCGAAAATTAGACGAAAGAAACAGCGATGAATTTTACGCTGAGCTTGAGACGGATTTGCTTTCGAGAATCAATGCGCTTGGCCTGGGTCCGCAGGGCCTTGGCGGTGATACTACCGCTTTGGCTGTTCTAGTCGAGGCTGCTGCCTGTCATATTGCGTCGCTTCCCGTAGCGGTGAACATCGAATGCCACAGCCACAGGCATAAAACGGCGGTTATCTAAGACTCCCACAGCGGAGAATGCAGCTTTTATTGGCGATTTCCGATTGGTGATTGATGATCGAAATCGGAGATATTTTTCACTGTTGAAACGGCTGTTTGTTTGGCCAGCCGTATTTCTCGAACATGCCGAACTCCATTCCCAAGTCTTCACCATCAGGACCCAAGGCCGATCGCACTTCTTCGACATGGGCGTCCACAAAGACCGCATTGATTGTGCCGCTGTTGAGGTCTGCGCTCGGTGCACTATGAAAGGTGCCGAACCAATCGCGGCCGTCGGGACACAAGGCATTATCGTTGAGCACATTGCTATTGCCCGACCTTGTCCACATATTCTCCTCAGCGAAAAAAAATACCTCCGCTTTGCTTCTCGTTATCTCGGAACGTTTATAGACTCCGCCCCGTCCTTTGGAGTCTGTTTTGGAAGACCCACCTGGGTCGCCTGACTTCGAGCCTAACCATGAGTTCATGCTGTAACTGTATTGAGGAATAACAGGTATGGAACGGTCATGCCTGGGATGCCTTGTACCCTCGGACTTGGCAAGGACTTTGAACGATGGGCACAGGTGGACCTTTGCTTCCGGCAGATAGGGCCAAAATGGTCCGTCAGGCGGATATCTCGGGTCGTGCCATCGGCAGTAACGCTCATACCCGGCTACAGGACGCTCATTCGCGACGAGCGAGGTCCATGAATAGGGATAGCGGTCGTCATTGTCATCCAGGTATACGGTCTGTGCCAAGCCGTATTGACGCAGGTTGGCCCTGCAGGTCATCTCTCTTGCCTGTTCCTTTACCCGCTGCAACGCCGGCATCAATATCGCCATCAATACGGCGATGATAGCAATTACCACCAAAAGTTCTATTAGCGTAAAACCTCTTTGCCTGTTCATAATACTCCTCGCATATTTTATCGCTAATTTAGTTTTTCACAATACGGCTACACGCGTTCAGCCAAATTAAGACTTCTATCCTCGTCTTTGAGCAGCTGCTATCTTCAATGGTCCTTGAAGTGTGCCATCCAAGGTGCTTCGGTTTCCCAGTGGGGTTCGGGGGCATTTATATCAAAGTCCCTGCCCCATTTGACGTGCCACAATTCCTTCAGCCAAACCTTCCTGCCGGAGTAGTCCAAAAAGATGCCGTTTATGCCTTGCTGGTGTCGGTTGATGCAGAAGCGGTTCATGGATTCGATATGAGGCGCGAGCCGTTCGCCGTCAAAGCTGGGGGGCGTATCGTCATTCTCCGGTCCACCGCAAAAGAACCAGCAGTCCAGGAACAGCGGAATGTTACCGCCGCCCTTAACATTGACCGTTCCCCAGTAATATTTAGCGGACTGGCCATAGAGCGGATCTTGCCCGGCCACATAGAGCCAGTGGTTGATTCCATAGCTGCCGTAGGTACCGGCTGGCCCCCACTCTTCGTTTGGCGTCATACCCACCTTGCCCCAGGACGTAAATGTATCGCCACCTGCTGCAAGTGTGCTGCTGGCCCCGGGTGGGTAAGTCGGGACCTTAATTTTTGTTGCCATCGGACAGACGCGTATCTTCTCTTCCCGATAGTAATAGTCGTACAGGACATTTATCCAACGGCCGCCCGACTGCGTGCGTCTGGGAAAGAAACCGTTGTTGTCGTCGGTATACATGGCAAAGATAGTGCCCCATTGCTTGAGGTTTGACAGGCAAATAACCGTTTTTGCCTGTTTCTTTACCCGCTGCAGCGCCGGCATCAATATTGCCATCAGCAACGCAATGATAGCAATCACTACCAAAAGCTCTATTAGCGTAAAACCTCTTCGCTCGTTTATGATAATAGTCTTCGCATATTCTCTCATTAATTTGGTTTTTCACAATATCGTTGGACAGGCTCAGCCGAGTTAGGACTGTTATGGTTGTTTTTGAGCGGCTATTATTTTCAATGCTCCTTGAAGTCTGCCATCCAAGGTGCTTCGGTTTCCCAGAGGGGTGCCGGGGCATTGATATCAAAGTTCCTGCCCCATTTGACGCGCCACAACTCCTTCAGCCAAACCTTCCTGGCCGAGTAGTCTAAAAAGATGCCGTTTATGCCCTGTTGGTGTCGGTTGATGCAAAAGCGGTTCATGGATTCTGTGTGCCCCAGTATCCTATGGCCATCCCACGCCGGGGGCGTATCGTCATTCTCCGGCCCTCCACACCAGAACCAGCAGTCCAGGAACAGCGGAATGTTATTACTGCCCTTGACATTGACTGTTCCCCAGTAGTATTTGGCGGGCTGGTCGTAAAGTGGGTCTTGCGCGGCCACATAGACCCAGTGGTTGATTCCATAGCTGCCCCACATACCGGCTGGCCCGTACTCGCCGGCTGGCCGCCCGGAGGTCACACCTATCTTGCCCCAGGCCGTAAACGTGTCGCCACCTACTTCAAGCCCGTTGCTGACCGAGTTAGGGTAAACCGGGTTCTTAATCTTTGTCGCCATTGGGCAGCAGCGTATCTTGGCATCCCGATAGTAGTAGTCGTACAGGACATTTATCCAACGTCCTGAACCGCTCATGCGTCTGGGAAAGAAGCCGTTGTTCTCGTCGGTATACATGGCCCAGATAGTGCCCCATTGCTTGAGGTTTGACAGGCATATGACCGCTTTTGCCTGTTTCCTCACTCTCTGCAGCGACGGCATCAGTATTGCCATCAACAACGCAATGATTGCAATCACCACCAAAAGCTCTATTAGAGTAAAACCTGTCTGCTTGTTTATGATAGTAGTCCTTGCGTATTCTCTCATTAATTTAGTTTTTCACAATGCCGTTGGAGAGGTTCAGCTGAATTAGGACTTTCATGGTTGCTCTTGAGCAGCCGTTATTTTCAATGGGCCTTGAAGTCTGCCATCCAGGGTGCTTCGGTTGGCCAGTACGGTTCGGGGTAATTTATGTCAAAGTTCCTGCCCCATTTCACGTGCCACAGTTCCTTCAGCCAAACCTTTCTGGCCGAGTAGTCCAAAAAGACGCCGTTTATGCCCTGTTGGTGTCGGTTGATGCAGAACCGGTTCATGCCATCCGTGTGAGGGTCGAACCGTTCGCCGTCAAAGCTGGGGGGCGTATCGTCATTCTCCGGCCCGGCACACCAGAACCAGCAGTCCAGGAAAAGCGGAATGTTATTACCACCCTTGACATTGACTGTTCCCCAGTAGTATTTGGCGGCCTGGTCGTAAAGTGGGTTTTCCGCGGCCACATAGACCCAGTGGTTGATTCCATAGCTGCCCCACGTGCCGGCTGGCTCGTACTCGCCGGCTGGCCGCGAGCCGGTCACACCTATCTTGCCCCAGGACGTAAACTTGTCGCCACCTACTCCAAGTGTGCCGCTGCCCCCGGGCGGGTAAACCGGATTCTTAATTTTTATCGCCATCGGGCAGACGCGTATCTTGTAATCCCGGTAGTAGTAGTCGTATAGGACGTTTATCCAACGGCCTGTACCGCTTGTGCGTCTGGGAAAGAAGCCGTTGTTCTCGTCGGTATACATGGCCCAAATAGTACCCCATTGCTTGAGGTTTGACAGGCACATAACCGCCTTTGCCTGTTTCCTCACCCGCTGAAGCGACGGCATCAATATTGCCATCAACAACGCAATGATAGCAATCACTACCAAAAGCTCTATTAACGTGAAGGCTTTTTCTTTGTGCATTATAGATTCTTCTCCCTATCTTTCAAAAAAAGTCTTCCAAAAATTAATGGGCACAAAAAGCACGCTTGTGGCTGCTACTGTGCCTACACTTTCAACGCCGCCCAGCCCAATAAGGCATATTGACACCTCCGGATATCCTCATTGCCCGGCTGTAAATCCGTTTTTTCAGTTCTATTTGGCGTCTTTTACTTCGCTCTTCGGACACACCAACCCTACTTTTATAAATGCCAAAATTTGAGCAACCGGACGCTTTTTATCGAATTTTTTTCAAAAATTGGTATAATTCATGTAAAATCTTTCAACCGTGGAGGTTAGCGAAGGTAAATGTGTGCTTTCGGCCAAAAAACCCAAGAATTAGTTGCTCTGGCCAAGGATGATGACGAGACTGCTCTAAACCACCTTTATAGGGTTTGCTCGGAGCGAGCACGGTGGATGGTGCGCCTTCGTACGAGCTAAGGAGGTTTGCTCGAAGCTGGAATCGATGGACTTGGTACAGGACAGCTCTGAACCGAGCGGCCCGACCTGACGACAGCAAATCAATGCAGCTGCTCGTCTTAAATGACGCTGATGTAGGTGCCACAGACGAAGAGGGGAAATTACCATTGTACAATACGCAGCAGGGTTCTCCCGTGCGTCATGCGCCATATGCCATACGCTATTTTGTGCGTTTGAGAGCGAATTCAGCTGAAAGCCGCCTGCCGCTCGGGCACAGACATGTCGCCTGTAATATGTAGCTCTGGCTGCCCGCCAGCTCGAACGGCAAATTGAACTCGTAGGCCCTTAAGAAGTCCCGCCAATGCTCATTGTTTTTAGCCGGATCGGTTAAATCAATATCCTGCCAGATGGCGACTCTTTTACCCTTCGGCTCAGCCGAACGCTGAATTCTTTCATATAATTCAAAACGAAATACCCCTGGCGATTTTATCTGACAGCCAAACGAGTCTAACAAACTAACGTAAAGATTTATTTTAGCCTCCTGGGCACCGCCAGCGCTAACAAATTCAGTTAACGGGAGAATATCGATTTTCACCGACGCATAACGAGAATAGGTAGAAAGCCTGTTAGAATCGTTACCGGCGTTGGCGGACAGTTCCGGAGGCATCGACGACTGTTCACAACCGGCCTCGACCAAAAGAGACACAAAGAACAATACCTGCAATATTACGGCAGCTGCTCTCAGACTATAAATCTTCACTCTCATCAATACTCGATGCTACCTGCCATACGCCAAACGCCAAGAATTATAAATCCTTATCCAATATGTGGCCGAGGCGGTATTTTTTTGTCCGCAAATAGTCAATGTTATGCCTGCTCGGCTCAGCCCTCAGCGGTATCTGCTCAACAATCTTTATGCCATAAACCTCAAGGCGGCTAATCTTCTTGGGATTGTTGGTCAGTATGCGTATTTTCCGCAGTCCCAAATCGCGACAGATTTGAGCACCAATTCCATAATCTCGCTTGTCAGCCATAAACCCTAACCGCAGATTGGCCTCAACTGTATCAAGACCCTGCTCCTGAAGTTTATAAGCCCGCAGCTTGTTGGTCAGGCCGATACCTCTGCCCTCCTGCCGCAGATAAATCAAAGCGCCTCTGCCGGCCTCTTCGATCATCTTCATTGCCGTTATCAATTGGTAACCGCATTCGCATCGTTGCGAATGAAACAAATCACCGGTCATACACTCCGAATGCACCCGCACCAGCACCGGCTCATCGTGCTCGACGGATTTGCCATGCTCATCGAGCTGTCCAACATCGCCTTTGCATAATGCCAGATGCGGCTCAGAGGAAGTCAAGCTCTCATAGCCAATCAGCGTAAACTCTCCGTAGTCGGTAGGCAAATTGACGCTCTCGAGGCGCTTGATCTGGCTCTCACGCTGCAGCCGATATTCTACGAGTTTGGCAATTGAGACAATTTTGAGATTGTGTCTTTCGCAGAATTCCAACAGCTCCGGCACTCGTGCCATCGAGCCGTCTTCGTTCATAATTGCGCAGACGACACCGGCCGGCTTTAGACCGGCTAAGCGCATCAGATCAACTGCACCTTCGGTCTGTCCCGCTCGAACCAGCACCCCACCTTCACGGGCACGCAGAGGAAATATATGACCCGGACGAACAAGGTCGCCCGGCCTGGCATCGTCGGCAATCGTTACCTGAACCGTTTTTGCCCTGTCGGCAGTGCTGATACCTGTGCCTATGCCTTTGGCCGCATCAATGCTAACTGTAAAAGCCGTCTCAAACCGGGCGGTGTTCTCAACCGTCTGCGGATACAGACCCAGCGAATCACACTTCTCAGCTGTCAGCGGCAGACAAACAAGACCGCGACCGAACTTGGCCATAAAGTTAATAATCTCCGGGCTTACCTTCTCGGCGGCGCAGACCAGGTCCCCTTCGTTCTCACGGTCTTCAGCATCAACCAGAACAATCATTTTGCCCTGTCGAAGTTCTTTGAGAACTTGCGGTATTTCACTAAACTTTACTGCCACGTTTGTATCTCGTATTTGAAATTCTGTGTTTCGCCTTTCGAGTCACGGGTTGCCGGTTCTAAATACTGTTGTCTAACGGCTATTGTTCGCCAAACCCGGCTCGTATTGCTCAATATAGCGACTTCCGTTGCGGATGTAAATAAGGGTCGCCAAAATAGCAGTTCCCGCAGCCGACCACCAGAGTACCCGCAAGAACCAAATCCAGCCGGACAGAAGGCTGGAAATCTCAGGGGCAATCAGGACCCCTGCCACCATTGACAGCTGCAGGGCAGTGGCGAGTTTGCCGATGAACACAGGAGCGATAAGAAACCGTGAAGTGATAAAATAAACAATGACAAAACCAATTAGCAAAAATAGGTCTTTTCCGATTATCAAAACTACAACCGTCGGTGGCAGCAGAAAATCTTCGACATGTCCCCGCTGTGAGGCCAAAAGCAGGCAGGCACAAGTCATCAGCAACTTGTCCGCAATGGGGTCCAGAAACGCCCCAAGCCTGGTAACCTGCCTTTTCTTGCGGGCGAAATAGCCGTCAAGGGCATCACTTATCGCCATAAACAAGAAAATAACAGTCGCACAGTACCGCACAGCATTCCGCAAAGTTTCCGTAAGCTCAGGGTCATTTATCTTCAGCATACAGCTCACAAAAGGAACTATCAACAATATCCGAAGAATCGTAAACCGATTCGCCCAACTTAATCTCATAGTATCGTCCCCTGTCGTTCTGAGCCCTTCGCTGCGCTCAAGGGTAAACTCCGCGAAGAATCTCTTATCTCGAACAACCAGACCCTTCGTGCGCCTTTGGTGGACTCAGGGTGACAGTTTCTTAATACACCACCCGCACAAGCGGCAATAATGTCAGCCGTTCTCTTCAATTCCATCGGTGATTATATTAGCCGGAAAAATCCAACTTACCAACAGATGGATTAGCCAAGGGAAAAAAATGCAGCAATCGTCAATTTATACCACCCTGGGCTTCCCTGCAAAGGTTATTCAACAATTAAATCACTGAGCCGGGCGAACCAATAGTGTACAACCTACCACTTGTCCTTCCCAAGGCCGAGGCCACGGCCGCGATGCTCTTTGCGTCCACCCTTGCCCTTTCTTTTGGCTCTAAGACCTGGAGGAAGTGCCTTTTCGGATACAGACTCCCAAGGGCCGGCCATATGTAAGCTGACTTCCCATTGGTCTTCACAAGGCGAGTAGCAAAAACGTGGCTGGCTATGGTTCTTCGCTGATTTCTTGTTCGATTTGTTTTTCGAGTTTTTCCAGCTCCTCAGCCATATTCTCTTCGTTGATTTCCTTCTCGGCCTCGGCCTTGTACTCAGCTTCTGTCTTTACTACATCCTGCTCAGCTTCGGTTTCGCTCGAAGTCTTCTTGCACCCGCCCAAATACGAGATGCACAGGATTGCAACAACAAATATGGTCAATACTTTTCGAAACATTTTTCCATCCCTTCGCAAAGTCAATATTCTATACTTCGACCCGTGGCAAACTCAGGCACGGGTGCCGCCGGGGCACTCCAGGCTTTTTCCCAGACCGTCCGATCTACTCGCCCTCGGATTTATTAGCGGCTTCTTCGGCTTTTTCTTTGGCCTTTTCGGCCTCTTTTTTGGCTTCCTCAGCCTTTTCAGCTTCGTCCTTGACTTTCTCGGCTTTGTCTTTGGCCTTGCTTTTGCCGACGGCCTTCTGGGCTTCTTCGGTCAGTCCCTCCGGCCCGAGCTTGAGAAACTTCTGTTCTCTTTCCAGCATTGCCTTGTGCTTGCGGTTGTAGCGCTCTTGTTCCTTCTGTATAAGTCCATTGACACGCTCAAGGGTCTTTGGCTCGCCTTTCTCAGCAGCCAGTTGTTTGATCCGTTCCAGCCGGGCCTTGCGTTGAAGATGCTTCGCCTCCTCGTGGGCCATTTGTTTCTTAAGGGCAGCAAGCTGCTGCTGATGGCCCTTGCTTTTGGCCGCGGATTTTTCGGAAACCTTGGACTTGAGAGCGCCCTTCTCCGGGGCTCTGCCCTTAGACTTGGCGGGTCGGCCTTTGGCGGCCTTAGCTTTGGCCATCTCTTCTCCCTCAGCACCCTCTTCGGCGGCCTCTTTTTTTGGCGTATCCTTCTGCCGGGCTCTGCCTCTGGCTTTCTGTTTGGCAGTATCCTCGGTTTGAGGCTTGCCTTTGGCCTTACGAGTCTGCCTTTCTTCGCGTTTGCGCTTAGACTTGGCTTTACCGGCATTGGCCTGCGAGGACTTGTCCTTTTCCTGGACTTTCTTGGTTTGACCACCCTTGCCACCTGAACCCTTGCCTTTGCCCTTTGCAAAAACGGCATCTGCACTCCACATCAGAACAAGCGCAGTAAGTAATGAAATCAGTACTTTCTTCACGATATGTTCTCCTGCATTGTCTGAAATTGTATGAGCTTATCCTTTTGCTCAGAACCGCAATTTTTCTCAATTATGATAGATTATGTGATGCTCTTGTCAAGAGAATTTGCTCTTGTCCCGGCCGACTGTGGGCTTTTATGCTTGATGTTGTGCCGGGCTTTTGACTTATTCTATTTCTATAAGAAGCAAGGCTGGTCCGAGATTTCCCATATTCACCCGCTGACAATACTGCTAAGCCATCCCATTTTGCCGGCTTAATTTGCTTGACAGAAACTTGCACTGCGATATAGTTTTCAAGGTTTGTTGATAACTGCTGTTTCTTACGCAATACGATATGCGCAGGACGAAAAAATGGCTGTTCTGAATGTCAATATTGACCATGTCGCGACGGTCAGGCAGGCGAGGCTGACTGATGAGCCGGACCCCGTCTGGGCCGCGGTACAGTGCGAACTGGCTGGCGCAAACGGAATTACCATCCACCTGCGTCAGGATAGACGCCATATCTGTGACCGCGATGTCAGACTGCTAAAAGAAACGGTCGCGTGCAAATTGAACCTGGAAATGTGTATGGCCGAACCCATAGTCAGAATCGCTGAACAAATTAGGCCCGACCAGATAACCCTCGTCCCCGAAAAAAGAGCTGAACTGACCACCGAAGGCGGCCTCGATTGCGTCAGGCATAAGAAACGCCTGCTTCAAGTCGTCAAAAGAATGCACAAAAAAGGCATTTTGGTAAGCACGTTCATCGCGCCTGAACCAGAACAAATCATCGCTTCCGCTCAGACCGGCTGTGATGCTATCGAACTGCACACCGGTATGTACGCAAACGCCAAGACGCAAAGAGCAATCAGAAAAAGACTAACCGAGCTGGAGGCCGGCAAGGAACTGGCGATGGCGAACAAGCTGATTGTTCACGCCGGTCACGGCCTTACGTATCGAAACATCGGGCCGGTAGCACATATCAGGGATTTATGCGAGTTCAATATCGGCCACAGCATAGTAGCGCGGGCGGTCTTCGTCGGAATAAGACAGGCAACTGCCGAAATGATAAGATTAATAGACAAATTCAGCACTCAAGATTAGAGGAGATTATTAGCCACGGAGACACAAAGTCCCGAAAGATAAAATACTAAATCCGAAGCACGAAATTCTAAACAATATCGAATGTCCAAAATTCAAAT
>Ga0209636_10009168_pt1 | contig 10081 bp, 6 predicted proteins | sample DeeMarSWOR152_54_FD_187464 | JGI IMG/M metagenome (GOLD analysis project Ga0209636, IMG submission 187464) | Marine sediment microbial communities from White Oak River estuary, North Carolina - WOR-1-52-54 (SPAdes) (version 2) | ecosystem: Environmental > Aquatic > Marine > Intertidal zone >... | reverse complement strand
TCTTCGGCACTCCTTTTGCTTCTAGATCCTGGTGACGCAGCTAAAAAGATAGAGTTTGATAAAATCGTCCAAAAACAGGTGTGAAGAATCGCATTCAACGCTCCAGCGAAAAGTTGAGTCGAAAAATATTGAAAGTTAATATACTTATGAGTATAATACCCTAGAGTATAATAATTTAGGATCGAAAGAGGTGATTATGTTCATCGATAGGGAAAAAGAACTCAAATTTCTTGAGCAAAAATGGAAGGAACCTAAGGCCCAGATGATTGTTCTCTGGGGAAAAAGAAGAATCGGGAAAACAGAACTGGCTAAACAGTTCATAAAAGATAAATCATATATCTATTATCTTGCTGATAGTACTCATGAAAAGGAGCAGCTCAAGAGATTCTCTTCGGCGATAGGAGAATTTTTTAAAGAGCCTCTGCTTTCAACAAGAGGTTTTGACAGTTGGGAGGAGAGCTTTCGTTATTTAAAAGAAAAGAAGAAGAGATTTGTTCTTGTTATAGATGAGTTTCCTTATCTTATTCAGTCCAATTCTGCAATACCAAGTCTTTTTCAGAAAGCCTGGGATGAATACCTCTCTCAGAGTATGATTTATATCATATTGCTAGGGTCTAGTGTGGCGATGATGGAGACAGAAGTGCTTGGCTATAAAGCCCCTCTCTATGGAAGAAGAACAGGACAATGGAAGATCCAAGCCATGCCTTTTACTGCCGTTAAAGATTTTAGGAAAACAGCATCTTTTGAGGATCAGATTATGCATTATTCGGTATGTGGTGGGACTCCGGCTTACTGGCTTTGGTTTTCGGATAAGCGAAGTTTTTTCCAAAATCTTAGAAATCATGTCCTTAGGAAGGGTGAACCGCTCTCTGAAGAAGTGCTTTTTATTTTAAGAGAGGAATTGCGAGAGCCTCGGTATTATTTCTCTTTATTACAAGCGATTGCTCAGGGAAAGCGGAGACTCTCCGAAATAGTCAATACAACAGGTATTCAACAGCCGACGGCGAACAAATATCTCGGGGTGCTTTCAGACCTCGATATTGTTGAGCGAGAAGTACCGGTGACAGAAGATAAGCCCGTCAAAAGTAAGAAAGGTCTGTATAGAATCAAAGACGAGTTTTTTCAGTTCTGGTTCCGGTTTATTTTTCCAAGAAGGGCAGAGCTCGAGATGGACAATATAGATGAAGTCATTGTTAAAATCAAAAGAGAAATGTCTGATTACATGTCTTTTGTTTATGAGAAAGTGGCTCGCGAAATTATCATGAAAAATTCTGATTTATTTTTCCCCTTTGAACGTCTAGGAAGATGGTGGGATAGACATAATGAAATTGATATCGTCGGAGAAAGCAGGGAGTCCAACGCGATATTACATGGTGAAGTGAAATGGAGAGGAAAGAGAGTAGGCAAAAATGTCTTTTTTGAACTCAAATCAAAGGCGAAGACAATTAAATGGGGTGATACGAAAACGAAACGCTTTTATGTCCTTTTCTCGAAGAATGGATTTTCCAATGATATGTTTTCTTTGGCTAAGAAAGAGGGAGTTATTTTATTCCAGAATGATAGATTAGTCACTAAGAGGGACATTTAAGGGGAGGTTAGATGAGGGTGATTATCTTCAGGTTTTATAAAGAGAATCGGCCATAAGAGCTTTTGACTGCTCATAAACTATTCATAATAAATAGATTATAGGATTGGCTGGGAAGCAGGGATTCGAACCCCGATTCCATGATCCAGAGTCATGTGTCCTGCCATTGGACGACTTCCCAGCAACAGCGACATGATAATAGAATTGGCTGCCTTTTTCAAGCCGCCAAGGGTTCCAATTGATTTTATAACTCACAGTTAGATAGATTCAAAAAAGCCGATTTTTATAACTCAGAGCTATAAACCATCTGTAGAAATAGACACAACACCCTGATCTGAAAGTTGTTCCTGTACAGTAAGGTTTGACAGGAAATATTGTAGGTGATAACATGGCGCAAAAATGAAGAAAAACTGGCTTCGTTTAGGCATCGTATTCGCATTGACCTTTGTTTTTCTGTATTTTTTCTTCCGAAGCGTCGACTGGAAAGAGGTACTCCAGTACTTAAGCGAGGTTGATCTCCTTTTATTCATTATCCTGGTTGTCACGGTTCCGATCCATATGATCACTCGTGCCATCAGGTGGCAGTACCTTCTGATGCATGAGAAAAAAAATGTAAAATTTTTCAACAGATTTGCTGCGAACGCTGTGGGCTTTACTGTCACCCTTATCTTCCCCGGAAGGCTGGGTGAACTGGTAAAGCCGGTTTATTTGGCTCAAAAAGAGGGTATGAAGAAGGGATTTGTGATGGGAACCGTGGTGGTCGAAAGAATTTTCGACATTTTCACTATGTGCTTCCTCTTAGGAGCCTTTATCGTTTCCCGGCCTCTGTATGCTTCCATCCTGAATATCGATGAAGAGACCTATGCCAATCTGTATTTCTGGGGTATTGCTGCACTCGTATTTGCTTCGATCCTTCTTCTCCTTGCTCTTTCTCTTTACTTTTTTAAAGAACGAACCCTTAAGGTCATTTCTTTTTTCTTAAAGCCCTTATCTAAAAAACTGAAGGAGCAGGTCACAGGCCTTTTGGATGAATTCATCACAGGCTTAAAAATTTTTCATTCTGTTGGAAACCTGTTTATTTTTATATTCTGGTCCTTTGTGGTCTGGATAGGGATCATTCTCTATTATTGGTTATGGCTGTTTGCCTTTGATATCCATGTGCCCTTTTTCTTTATGTTCCCTTATGTGTTTCTTACCATGGTGGGAGCATCCATTCCAACTCCAGGAATGGTGGGTGGGTTTCATTATTTCAGCAAATTTGGACTCACGGCCCTGTACGGCATCGATCCCAATCGGGCTGTTAGCATAACGATCGTGGTTCATGCTGTCCAGCTTGCGATGACATATTTCATCGGATATGCTATATTGTGGAAAGAGGGAATTTCCCTTTTTCAAGTTAGAAAACTAGGAGAAAAAACAGATATATGAAATGTCCTTTTTGCGACCATTCAGAGAGCAAGGTCATAGATTCTCGTGAAAGCAAAAATGGTTTTTGCATCCGGCGCCGAAGAGAATGTTTATCCTGTGAGAGAAGATTCACGACGTATGAAAAGATCGAAGAAATTCCCTATATGGTTGTCAAAAAGGACGGGAAGCGGCAGAGATTCGACAGCCAGAAGCTTTTACAGGGACTGCTCAAAGCCTGTGAAAAAAGACCTGTTCCTGTCTCTGAACTTGAAGAAATCGTCGAAGAAATCGAAACTAAGCTTCAAGATCGACCCGAAAAGGAGATCAGCACCTCTGAGATCGGCCAATTTGTGATGGAAAGGCTCAAGGTCTTGGATAAAGTCGCTTATGTTCGTTTCGCTTCGGTTTACAGGGAATTTAAAGATGTTCTGGAATTCAAGAAGGAGCTTGAAGTTCTTCTAAAAGAGAAATAAATCGAACACTGTTTTAAATCAGCGTTTGTTTTTATCTTCCGTGGCTTCAGTTAAACGTGTTTAGATAAACAGGAGGCCATCGCAAAAGAATGGTTAAGAAAATCAAGCCTGTCTCGAGGATCGTCAAAATAGAGGCAGAGATCAATAAAATTTTTGGGGAGTTTTTTTCTCAGAAAAAAGAACTTTTGGGTCTGGATGAAAGCTGGGTTCCGTGTGTGGATATATCCGAGAAGGGTAATGAAGTGATCATCGCGGTCGAGCTGCCTGGTGTATCTCAGGAAGATATCACCATACTCCTTCACAGCAATCGCTTGGAGATCAAGGGCATCAAGAGGGAAAAGCGCACTCGAAGCGAAATGAGATACCACCGTCTTGAAAGAGAATACGGGACATTCCGTCGCTACGTGTTTTTACCCAGCGCTGTGGTCCCTGAAAAGTCTCTTGCCCTACTCGAGAATGGTGTTTTGACCGTGATCTTGAAAAAGTATCGAAGACAAAAAGAAAAAGAAGTTGTCTTGAAAGTCCAGAAGCCTGACAAATCCTTCGGAGGACCAAATGGCTAAGAAAGATTCTAATTTTGAGGATCAATTTGAGGATATCATAGAGGATCAAGACCAAAAGCTGCATGTTCCCCGGGAGATTCCTGTGTTGATGTTGAGGGATATCGTTGTCTTCCCTTATATGGTGGTTCCCCTCTTCGTTGGAAGGGAAAAGTCAAAAAATGCTGTGGATGAATCTCTCTCTTCCCACAGGATGATCCTTCTCCTGACCCAGAAGAGCTCTGAAATCGAGGACCCTAAGGCAGAAGATGTCTATGAGATAGGAACAGTTGCATTGATCATGCGTATGCTCAAGCTCCCTGATGGGAGAATAAGAATCCTGGCCCAGGGTCTGGTGCGGGCAAGAGTCGAAAGCCTCCGGGAAGACAAGCCTTTCCATACAGCAAAGGTTCAAGTGCTGCATGATCCTGAGGAAACGAAGAAGCCTATCGAAATAGAAGCCATGGTGCGCAATGTTCGGACAGGATTGGATAAAGCCTCGGCTCTCGGAAAGAATATTCCTCCTGAGGTGATGATCATTGCAGCGAATGTAGAGGAGCCGGGTAGATTGGCGGATCTCACCGCAGCCAATCTGGAGTTGAAGGTCAAGGAAGCCCAAGAGATTCTCGAGATCACGACCCCATTTGTGAGATTGAAGAAGATCTATGAACTTTTGACCAAGGAACTGGAGCTTCTGGATGTCCAATCCAAGATCAGCAGTGAAGCAAAAGGCGAGATGGATAAGCTCCAGAGGCAGTATTTTCTCCGGCAGCAGTTGAAAGCTATTCAGAAAGAGCTGGGTGAAGGAAGCGAGATTCAGGAGGAAATCAAGGGTTATCAGTTGAAGTTAAAGAAACTGAAAGTCGCCCAGGAAGTGAGAGAAGAGCTGGAAAAACAGATCAGCCGGCTTTCTCAGATGCATCCTGAATCTGCAGAGACAGCAGTTGTCCGAAACTATCTGGACTGGATGTTCGCTCTCCCTTGGAACAAGAGCACAGTGGACAATCTGGATTTGATTAAGGCCAGAAAGATCCTGGATGAGGACCATTATGGACTGGATAGGGTGAAAGAGCGAATCCTTGAGTATCTGGGTGTGCGAAAGCTGTCCAAGAGGATAAAAGGCCCGATTCTTTGTTTTGTCGGTCCCCCTGGAGTAGGAAAGACTTCTCTGGGAAGGTCTATAGCAAGAGCACTGGGCCGAAAATTCATGCGCATTTCTCTGGGTGGTGTTAGGGATGAGGCGGAGATCAGAGGACACAGAAGAACATATGTGGGAGCCATGCCCGGACGGATAGTCCAGGGAATCAGGCGCTGCGGGTCGAATAATCCTGTGTTCATGATGGATGAGGTTGACAAAATCGGAGCTGATTTTAGAGGGGATCCATCATCAGCGCTCCTGGAAGTCCTGGACCCCGAACAGAACTATTCTTTCCGGGATCATTATCTTGGAGTTCCTTTTGACCTTTCAAGAGTCATGTTTATCACGACCGCCAATCTTCTGGACCCCATCCAGCCTGCCTTTCGGGACAGGATGGAGATTCTGAAGCTCCCAGGATACACCGAAGAGGAGAAACTACAGATTGCGCTTCGTCATCTTGTACCTAAGCAGATAAAGGAAAATGCACTCAGTAAAAAATATATCTCCTTTACCAAGGGAGCCATTCAGAAGATTATCTCGGTTTACACAAGGGAGGCAGGAGTTAGAAATCTGGAGAGAGAGATTGCTTCGGTCTGCCGGAAGGTGGCCCGAAAGGTCGCCGAAGGAAAAGTCAAATTAACCAGAATCACCTCCCAAAACATCGAAAGATATCTTGGCCCGCCGAAAATATTCAGGGATCAACTGCTTCAGGAGGATCAGGTTGGAGTTTCCACAGGAGTAGCCTGGACAGCCTCTGGAGGAGAGATCCTGTTTGTCGAATCCACAAAAATGAAGGGGAAGGGACAACTGTCTCTGACAGGTTCTTTGGGAGATGTCATGAAAGAATCTGCTCAGGCGGCATTGAGCTATGCCAGAGCCCATGCTAAAGAATTAGGTATTGATATCCGCATTTTTTCTTTGAATGATTTTCATATTCACATCCCTGAAGGTGCGATTCCCAAGGATGGACCATCAGCAGGTGTGACCATTGCCACTTCTCTGATTTCTGTCTGCACCAACAGGAAGGTGAAACACGATGTCGCCATGACAGGAGAGATCACCTTGAGAGGAAATGTGCTTCCCGTGGGAGGAATTAAGGAAAAGGTCTTGGCAGCCCAGCGAGCTGGAGTAAAGAAGATGATCATGCCCTCAGCCTCCAAGAAGGACTTGATCGATATCCCCAAAAAGGTCAAAAACGAAATGGAATTCATCTTTGTTGAGGAGATCGGGGAAGTCTTTGATCACGCTTTTGCTGGACCTGCGAAAAAGAAGGCTCAGGTCAATCAGCCATCCCAGAAAAAAAGAAGAAATCGTATCCAGGTTTGAATGAAGCTTCAGCGTCTCGAGGAAAAAGAACTCATACAGGCCATTCGGAAGGAGTTTCGCACCCGCCGGCAAGCGGGATTGACACTCGGTATAGGTGATGATGCGGCTGTGATCGAGGCTGATCGGAAAAATCTTGTTGTCACCAAGGATTTGCTGCTAGAGGGTGTCCATTTTTTCGTGTCACTTCATCCACCGCGCCTTTTGGGCCGGAAAAGCCTGAACGTCAATTTAAGCGATTTAGCTGCTATGGGGGCTCTGCCCAGGTATGCTCTTCTTGGATTAGGGATACCTCTGCGCACAGGAACAGGATGGATCGAGGATTTCTTCGCAGGATTCAAATCAGCAGCAAAGGAGTATGACGTTAAACTCATAGGAGGGGATATCACCAGGGCAAAGAAAGTCACTCTTTCAGTGACACTTCTAGGAGAAGGAAAAAATATGATCAAAAGAAGCGGAGCCAGACCAGGGCATTTTCTTTTTGTCTCCGGAACACTCGGAGAAGCTAGAGAAGGACTGCTCCTTCTGAAGAAAGGAGCCAAGCTGGGAGAGAATCGGAGGGTTGATAAAATGTTGAAGGCTTTCCTGGACCCCAAAGCTCAGGTGGAGCTGGGGGAGAAACTGTCGCGGCTTCGGGCAGCCTCTGCGATGATCGATATCAGCGATGGACTGTCTGTGGACCTGGGCCATATCTGTGAAGAAAGCGGCTGTGGTGCAGAAATCGAAAGGGAGAGGCTTCCTGTTTCTTCTGAGCTTCGCTCTTTACAGAAGAGATCTTTTGATTTCGCTCTGAATGGCGGAGAAGACTACCAGCTTCTTTTTTCCGTCCCTCCCAACAGACTTGATGCTGTCAGCCGATTGAAGAAGAAATACGCACTCACCTGTATTGGAAAGATATTTAAAGAAAAGGGGATTTTTTTAGTCAATAGCCGAGGAAGAAGAAAAACAATCCAACCTCGTACCTGGCAGCACTTCAATTCGGGGTTAGTATACTCGATCACTTAATTTTAGTTATTCTGCCCACCGCTTGGATTCGCAAGGGAGAATGAAAAATATTGAGAGAACAGATCTATAAATTTTTGGGGAAACTCCAGCGAGATACTTATAATTGAAATTTCCCATGGACTGTGGTAAAGGTTTAGAAATGCCTCTGAGGAAGGAACAATCCTGCATATTTTTTTAGAAACAATGAGTTCCTGAATAAATGCCCAGACAAAAAGAATCAGTGCCGATAGGATTCAAAAAAAAAGATCACTCTACTCATATTTTTTCGTTCTTGTTGTTTCTTCTCTCTTCTTTGGGTACTGCAAGTTTTATTTATCTGTACGTTCGAACGGCTTCCTTTTCCATACTCGACCATTCTTTCCATCCATCGGCTCTATATTTAGTCATTGCCACAAGCATCATCCTCGTTTTCCTCTATTTCTTATGGATTTTTCTAGCAAGATGGGAGTCTCGCACTTTTGGTGGGGCTTACAATCATCTTTTGCGTGAAGGTCTGATAGCGTTCTTCCCTTTAAGCCTGACTCTCCTGTCGCCTTTAATGCTGAAATTCTATCTGACCGCCTCTGACTTTAAACTTCGTCTGAACATCACGGCCTCCATTATAATTCTGGCCATAATCTCTTTAAAGTTGGCTCACTTCAATCGTCGCAAAATCTTAAAGCCAATATTCGATAAATCCATAAAAAGGTTCGAAAGCCTCTCTACAAAAAAGAAACTTATCCTTCTCTTCTTGGTGTCTTATCTTCTGTACAATCTCTGCACATTCTGCATTATTTCCCAGGGTTTTGCTTATACAGGAGATGAACCCTACTATCTCCTTACTGCTCACAGCCTTTATCAGGATCAAGACATCAATGTTGCCAATAATTATGCCCAACACGATTATTTTCATTTTTACCCAAAAAAGTATTTTCCTGACCTCAGATTAGGAGTTTATGCTCGGTTCGGTCGAAAGGGAACAGATTACGTCTATCCGATCAATCAACCAGGTGTTTCTTTCTTGATTCTTCCGTTTTACTGGTTAAGCCGTTTTTTTGAAGCCAGGACTCTCATCTTTATCCTGAAAGGAAGTCTATCTATCTGGGCTGCTTTTCTGGGCCTTCAACTTTATCTTTTTTCCAGGGAACGATGGGGAAAAGAGACCGTTTCCCTCACACTTTGGTTTGCCTATTCTTTCACAGCACCGATTCTCTTTTATGCCACCCACCTCTATCCGGAAGTTCCCATTGCCCTTTTCTCCTTATATATTTATAGAAAAGTCCGTTCGAAGACTCCTCTTTCGCTTTTCCATTATTGCTTCCTTGGATTTTTATTATCACTTTTTTTCTGGTTCGGTCTGAAATATAACATGATCTTCTGGCCATTGCTGCTTATCTCTTGCTATTTTTTATTTAAAAACCATAAGCCTGGATGGAGAATCGCCGTATTCCTTTTTCTTCCGTTTCTCTCCTTGGTATTGAATTATTTCTATATTTACGAGCTGTATGGAAGCTACAATCCTATTGCCATCTATGAAGGCGTGATAACAGAGAACGCGATGCAGAATTACAAAGACTTCATTCTGAAAACTCCGATTTTTTTGCGGATCGATAGTTTCTTCGATTATTTTCTCGATCAGAGAGATGGATTGCTTCTTTATTCTCCGCTCTATTTTTTTGTTTTCCTTGGACTCATCGAGATCTATCGCAAGGCCAAGACGGATTTTTTTGTCATGCTGTTTATTACCTTGCCTTTTATCTTAAATTATGCCTTTTTTACACACAGGCAAGGAGGAAGTCCTCAAGGAAGAATTCTCACGCCTCTCTCCTGGATGGGAATTATTCTCATCGGTTACTTTTTTGTCTATAACAGAAAAAAAATTTACTCAGGTTTATTCTGGATTTCTTATCTGATCAGTCTTGTCATCCCGATACTACTCTTGCAAAGTCCCTCTTTTCTGTATCAGTCGACAACTCATGAGTACACATTTAGAGGCTCAGAATTATTTATCTCATTGAGCAATCTTTATTTCTATCTTCCCGGAATCCTTCCTTCTTTTATAAAAGTAAACAATCTCAGTTACATTCCGAATTATGTCTGGTTGGGGCTTATTCTTTTATTTGTAATGGGTTACCTATACAGAAAAAACCTCAATTTGCCCAAACATTTGCCAATGCCAACGATCCTGGTTATGGCAGGTTTGATAGGATTTTTTCTTTGGTTCTCACTTTTCCCCCGTACTGCTCTCATATCTCCTGTTAAAGCAACTTATTCTCCCAGCAAAAAGATTGGTTTCTATACGCTAGCAAGATTTTCTAGAATGAGAAATCCAGGAGAATTTCATCTGTTAGAAGGTTTCTACGAGTACACCTTCCACTTCACCTCTTTGCGGCAAATTGAGAAACTGAGACTTGAATTCGGGGCACTCAACGCAGTATGCAAAGTAAAAATAAAACTCTTCGACTTAGCGATCTTCGAAGGCCATACTTCAGATGAAATCAGAACTTTAGTCATCACGACTCCACCTCGATACAGTTATAAAAACACAAACCTTTACATTTTATCCGTTAGGCTAGAATATATTTCCGGGACGCTTTTTAAAGAAAAGCCCTATTTTTTTTCCATCTATCCG